>JGI24703J35330_11748215_pt1 | contig 12112 bp, 12 predicted proteins | sample TergutNt197P1_FD_35330 | JGI IMG/M metagenome (IMG submission 35330) | reverse complement strand
TGTTCTTCACCCTCGTAGCGACTACGTAGTTTTCCAATTAAGACCTCCACTTCATAGGCACCAAGATCCATGGTTTCCATGAGTTGCTCTAAGTTTAGTCCTTCTTCTCCTACAGCAAATAGGAGCCCCTCTAGAATTCCTAAGTAGTGATTGTGCTCCATATTACTGGACACCTCCTTGTTCTTGTTCATCGTCAAACATTAGTCTTGATTGTTTAAAGTTACCCACAACGTTAATGTCATCGTCGCCGTGAGCTTGCTCCATATAAATGCGACCACCTTTTGCTAGCTCTAGCAACGCTAGAAAGGTGACCACGATGTATTCTTTGTCAAAGCGTTCAAAGAGTTGGGTAAATCTTGCTTGACCGTGAAGTTCTAGAATGTCTTGAATGGCTTCAATTCGTTCGCTTACCGTTACTTTTTCGGCCACAATGGTGGTTGGAATCGGTGTTTCTAGTTGTTGACGACGAAGGAGTTTTTCAAAAGCTAGGATCAGTTCAGACGTGTCAAAATTTAGATTGAGTTTAATGGTATCGTCCATGTATTCTGAGAAGTCAATGGCGGGCTTGGTGTAGAATTGTCCTCGCAAGTCTTCTAAGCGTCTAAACTCACCTAAGGATTCTTTGTACATCTGGTATTCTAGTAGACGTCTCATTAGTTCTGCTTCCGGATCTTCTTCGTACTCACCATCAATCACGACTTCTTCTTTTGGAAGAAGTTTTTTACTTTTGATCAAAATCAGATTAGCAGCCATGACTAGATATTCACTGGCAACTTCGAGACGTAAGTCTTGCATGTTTTTGATGTAGTCTAAGTATTGTTCCGTAATCTGAGAGATTTTGATTTCATGAATGTCTAGTTTTGCCTCTTTGATTAAATGCAAAAGTAGATCCAATGGCCCCTCAAATAGATCTATTTTTGTTTCGTATCGCATCATTTGGTTCATGTTATTTACTCCACTTCAATTTCAAATAGTTGACTTAATTCATTGGCACGTGCATCGTTACCAAGCTCTCTGTAATATTGGATCAGCTCGTGGTTAAAGGCTTCCATCTCATTTGTGATCGGTCGTCCAAGACCCCGCACTATCATACTACTTCCAAGAATTAGAAAGGTTAAGGCAGTTAGGAAAGAGCGCAAGAGGAAAGGTTTAAAGGCTAAGATGCCTAACATGGCTGCTCCAAGGAAGCCACCGATGGCGCCTCCAATGTGAGCAATGGTTCCCACTTGAGGAAAGACGATGCTAAACAGCACCGTGATAAGTAAAATGGGAAAGATGGTTCTACGAGCGATAGGCATGAACATTTTTCGTTCTTCGAAACTTAGGAAGACCATTGCACCTAGTAAACCGTAGGCGACTCCTGTTGCACCAATCGCAGCATACTCACTAAAAGCGAAAGCAAACAAGCTACTCATCAAACCACTCACTAAGATGATAAAGAGGGTTCTAACTTTACCAAATGCAGCTTCAACGTATTCGCCAAATCGGAAAATAAAAATCGCATTTAGAAGTAGATGAATCAGATCCAAATGCAGGAAAGGAGTCGTCATAAGTCGCCAGTATTGACCTGCTACAATCAGGGGAGAATAAGCAGCACCATAGCGAACGGCAATCAAAACTGTGGTCTCGGGGGTTAACCTAAAGAGTAAGTAGACAAAAAAGACACTCAGAAGGAGGAGGTAGGCTTTAATCGCAGTTACTTTTTTCGTCGTCGTTAGCAGTTTCGCTTTTCGGATGGTCTTTTCCAAGGTTTGATACTGAACCTGAGTAATGGCATCAAGCAAGTCCATGGTTAAATTAGCCTCTTTAATGGCTGGGAAGTACTTCCCTAGTCTTTGGTTGCCTTTTGCCTCTTCAGCATCTTTTACGTTGATAAACTCAACGTCCTTTTCAAGTTTAACTTTTGCTACATCAACAGATGCTTCAATGTTAAGGATCAAAACATTAATATGCGGCATTAAGTAGTTGCGCTTGATTTGATCGGTAATCACTTTCGCTTTTTCTGAAATGTAGTGAGCATGAGTCAGTGTGAACTCTTTTTCGTGGTTGATGTAAATCAGTTGTGCTTTTGGGTGAGATAAATTCTCTAGCCACAACTCCGATTCATTCCCAACAAAAGAATAGTCTTCTTCTTGGGATAAAAAAGAAATTAGATTTAAAACAAATGCATTATTAAACTTCAATTTAATTTCGCGAATACTACTTTGCTCCACCATACGATCCCTCTTGTTTCGTGCCATTGCCAACCTAGCTATTCAATTTATTCTAACGTTCAAAATAAAAAACAGGCACTCGGGCCTATTTGGAGTGACTAGCCACGCCTTTTTGATCCCTTTGCACCTCGATTTAATATTGTTTGTTTCTCATCGCTGTCTTTTAAAAAGTTTGTCATCATTTTATCTAAATCAACAGCAGGACGTGCTGGTCGTTTTGGTGCACCAGTTTTCATTGAAAAGTTTAACTTTCCATTGTCAGCTATTTCTTTCACACGAACTTCGACTTCTTGCCCGAGTGTGACGACTTCTTCAACGCTGTTAATAAATTTATCAGATAGTTCACTAATGTGTACCAAACCTGATTTTCCATTTTCTAATTGCACAAATGCACCAAATGGCTTAATACCTGTTACTTTTCCTGTGTACGTTTGACCTACTGTAATTTCCATAAAAAACCTTTATTCCTCCAATTTAGTTTCCTTCTACATCCTCATCAGATGAATCCACTTCTTCCTCTGCAATTCTAAACACCATTTCATGTGGTAAAGATCTAAAGTGCTGTCCTCTTGCGAGCATGGCCACATAATCATCGTCTTGTAACCGAATGATTTCATTCTCGTAAAAACCTTGCCTAAGCATGATATCAGCAAGTTCTGCCTCATAGATTTCCAACTGCTCTGTCACATTATTCAAGCGTTGAATCCGACTGGCATATAGGACATAACTAGCACAAAGAAAGACGAAAACCATTAAAGACATGGTTATAAAACGCCTTGCAGCAAGCTTTCGTAAATAGCGTTTGTTATTCCGAATAACTCTAAGTCTCTCCACCAGCTTTAGCTCCTTATCAAGAGAATTCGATTTTTTTCTCCTGAATTTTATTGCATAGATGCCTACATTATACCAAGGAATTAGCTACATTTCAAGCACTATTGACAGAGCTTTTATCTTTTTTACCCCTTGAGACTAAACCGCTAAAAGTAAACGCAAGAGGCCTCAAAATTAATGCCGTTAAACTTTTTCTCAAAATCATGTAAATGTGGCGGCTAACATCTACAACTTCAGCTAGTTGTTTTAAGAATGTCCTTCTGAGAAATGTTCGATAAAAAAGCGAACCTACGAAAATAAAAACAAGTAAATAACCTTGGAAAACACCGCGGTTCACTTGATGAAAGTAGAGGAGAATCAGCGGCAATTGAAAAGCCAAGAAGAGGCCGATCAACAGCTGTCTTAACAAAGTTTTTTTAATTCTTTTCAAGGAAATTTGAATAAGATCCGCCATTAAAGCAAGGTAGGCGCCATATAGCAACGTATGAATCAATAAGTAAAACTGTCCAGACAAGTTGATCACCTGAACAGCTTACCGAAAAGACCTTTCCCGCTAAAACCATCAAAACCATCATCATCGTATTCGTAGCTTGAAACATGCCCCATAATCGATAGGTCGCCCTTATCCAAATCTAAATTCTTCATTTCTAAGTCTAAGCCTCGAACACTTAACACTCCCATGGTAGTTTCAATAATAAACATTTCCGCATCAAAGCTATGCAATTTCTTGACCCCTGTCACGTCCATCAATTTTCGATCTTTAACCACCACGTGATGGTGTCCTAGTAAGTGATTAGCATGACTCCTAACTTGTCCTTCTTTTTCATAAATATTCATCGACCTACGACCCCCAATATTCTGCATCTAACACACTATACGCAAGTTAGTTCACCTTTAGAACATTAAGTTAACGGCTCTTCTCGTAAAAGCCGATACATTTTTTCAGCGTCTTCTTTTTTCGTCGAGTCTTTGATTTCTAACACTTCAATCACAACGGTTCTGGTAGCATAACGCAGGGCAATTTCGTCGCCAACGGACACATTCGTACTAGATTTTGCTACTCGACCATTAACAGAGATTTTACCTGCATCGCTTACCTCTTTCGCCGTTTGACGACGTTTAATGATCCGTGTGATTTTCAAATATTTATCTAATCTCATTTCCTTTGTCCTCCATTTTTCTGCTTGTGATACAGGTGGTGCCTCATAGTAAGTCTGCTCTTCTTCTGAGATTTTATCAGGCTCAAGATAAGTGTCTAAATCCTGTGCTAATTCGGCCGCACTTTTAACAGGTCTCCTTATCCTTTGCATCCTTTGTTTGTGCCGATGCCGCTTTAAAACAAGATTTCCAATGATTCGAAATATTAAAGCTAAACTTCCTAAAATCACGCCGTAAGTGACCATCCCAACAAAGGTATAGGCGAGTAATAAGTAAAGATGCCCCAAACGCGTTCCATCGTCTAGGAATTCAAAATGAGGCAATAGCCAGTTAACCAATGCATACATCGAAGCTGTCGCTAATGTAATTCCGATGGAAAAAACGATTAACTTTGGTGTAAAAAGTTTAAAAACAGCCGCTATTAACAACAAACTCATCAAAGACAAGCTGACAGTAGAAGAAATTGCCGCTCCCATGATCCCATACCCTTGTGTCAGTGGGACCGTGCTCACAAGCTTAACAAAAATGCCAATTAAAAGAGTTACTTGAACAGAGGTTTGTTTCCCCTCTTTAGCTAGAACAGCAGTTAGAGTAACCAACAAGGAATAAGCAACGATTTGAAGCATCATCATGCGCAACACTACAGTGCCAGAATCGTCCATAAAAAGAACGGTATTTAGATGAGGCATGACCATAATTAAACCGATCATAGTAGGAACAGCCAAGATTAAAATGTAAAACAGACCCGTTGAGAAAGCAACTTTCCTCCCTTTCTCCGTTTTTGTTTTTTCCATTTGAGCCATGGTAAGTGATACCAATCCACTGACAAAAAACGTTCCAGCTTGTAAGATTGGCAATCCTCTCTCCAACACACCTTTCAACGCCATGGCATCTGCTGGTGTCTCGGTAAAAACAAGGGTGTTAAAAACGAGGAAACTATCAATTAAACCAAAGATAACCAAAATGCCAGCACTTAGCATCAAATAAGTCGATTTACTCACCAGCTTCAAATTCTCTTTTAATGGCAAAAACGTTTGAGCCGTATCATCAGGTGCCAACCCGTATAAATGGAGCATTGTCAAAAGGGGAGCAACTAAAGATAGTCCAAATGCATACTGAGCAATCACATAATTATTGTGCTCTGCAAACACGAACAGAGCAGCTAAAACGGTGCCAACGCGAACCAGTTGCTCTAAGACGATGGAATAACCAAATTGCTTAATCGTTTCTGGTCTTGATTGCAAAACACCTCTCAAATAAGCAATAGGAGGCAAAAATAAGAAGTGAATCCCCACAATTCGGATAACGGGTGCCAGCAAAACATCTCCCATTAATAAAGCAATTTGTCCGCTTCCTAAAAATAGCGTAACAAAAACAAGGATGGAAAAGATCCAGAGGGCCCTTTTAATCTTATCCTTAACCAGGTTACTATAATGATGGTGCACTAACACACCACCAATAACCGTTGGTAGGGCAAAGCTAGTTAATACCATCCCAATGGCAATAAAAGGATACACTTGCTGAAACACATAAAAACCCGCATCACCTGTTACGTTCTGATACGGTATTTTATATAGAATGCTTAATAGTTTCTTAACTAGCATTAACACGGTTAACAATGCGGCATTTTTTTTCGTACTCATAGAGAACCTACTCCAACTCGTCAATAAAGCTTGTAAACTCTAAAGGCAGCTCCGACTCAAACTCAAGGTATTTTCCTGTTTTAGGATGGTCAAAACCAATGCTTTTAGCATGTAAAAACTGACCAAATTCTGATTTCATCGTCTTTCTAGGTCCGTAAAAAGGGTCACCTACAATTGGGTGCCCAATGTAGCGCATGTGAACGCGAATTTGGTGAGTGCGCCCCGTTTCCAGGCGACACCTTACTAACGTATGATCAGCAAAGCGTTTCAAAACTTCAAAATGAGTAACCGCATCTTTTCCATTTTCTACCACAACGTATTTCATGCGATCTTTTCCATCACGTCCGATGGGAGCATCGATTTTCCCTAGCTCATGGTCAATGACGCCATGAACCAAAGCGACGTATTCTCGTTTCACTGTCTTTGCTTTTAATTGATTGGACAACGATTCGTGAGCTTCGTCATTTTTAGCCACCATTAAAAGACCAGAAGTGTCTTTATCAATTCGGTGAACAATCCCAGGACGCCTTTGTCCATTAATGCCCGACAAATCCTTAACGGCATACAGTAATCCATTCACAAGGGTACCTTTCCCATGACCGAGAGACGGATGAACGACCATGCCGGATGGTTTATTCACCACCACCACGTATTCGTCCTCGTAAACTAAACTCAAGTTCAAATCTTGCGCAACTAATTCTAAAGGTTCAACCTCCGGAATCGAGACTTCAATTACATCATCAGGAACCGGTTTATACTTTGCCTTTTTCTTTTCGCCGTTAACTAAAACTAACCCGTCACGAATCAATTCCGTAGCTCGGGTTCGACTAACCTCAACTAGTTCTTTGCTAATCAACAAATCCAAACGATCGCCTAACTCTTCCGCGACAGTTATCACTTTTTCAATCATCTAAAACACCCTCTACCTGGATTGACCTCCTTCTTTTTTCAAGGAATAGAACGTCAATCACCATCACAATCGCACCAATGGTTAAGGCAATATCGGCCACATTAAAAATGGGGAACGAATTTCCCCACCATATGGTATGAATAAAGTCAACCACCGATTGGTTAATCACTCGATCAATAAAGTTTCCAAGAGCTCCACCTAAAAGAAGGGCTAAAGCAATACTCATCACCCATTCTTTCTTTAAATCTAGCTGCCTCAACCACATCACAATTGCACCAACGGCTACTAACGTTGCTACATAGAAAAACAGCATTTGACCTTGAAACAGTCCAAACGCAGCACCAGCATTACGATGATAAGTGATGTATAAGAAGCCATTAATGATAGGAATCGACTGTCCAATGTTCATGCTTCCCGTGATAATTAACTTCGTCACCTGATCTAAAGCAAGAATGCCGATGGTAATTAATAATACTTTCTTCATAAAGATCCCTCTTTTGTTTGAACGGTTAAGCTGACCTCATCCATCCTTCGATAAGTGACGCCTGTCGCATCAAACATTTTCTTTGATGCCCTGACACTATCCGTATTGGCATACTTATCATGGACATAAATGAGCTCTGCAATCCCTGATTGAATGATATATTTAGCACATTCGTGACAAGGGAACAAAGAAACGTAAATCCGTGCTCCACGCAGGTCAGCATGAGCATTTAAAATCGCATTTTGCTCCGCATGAACCACATAAGGGTATTTCGTCTCTAAAAAGTCACCTTCCCGCTCCCATGGGAAATCAGTATCGCTAATCCCTACAGGAAAGCCATTATAACCAACCCCAACGATGTGATTATTGGCATTAACGATACAGGCACCTACCTTGGTCATTGGGTCTTTACTTCGGAGCCTCGATAAATTGGCAATGGACATAAAATACTCGTCCCAGGTTAAATGATCTCGCATCTTGACTCCTCCTCATCTTTTATTTGACTGCTAGTTTAAATTGCTCCAACCTAATTTCAAGTAGCTTAAGATAAAACTCTTTTTGGATCGCCGGCATGATTTCTAAAGCTCCAATCGACTCAGGAATATGATCAATTAATTCTTTGATTTCATTCGTATTAACCCGATCTAAAAATCTGATAACAGCTTGCCTACAATCTTCATCGTTTGCTTCTTCAATAAACTTGAAGGGGTTAATTTGATGACCCTTATTATCGATTCCAGGATATTTATAAATACAGGTCGGCACTTGATAAGCATCTTCTCGCATCAAAGCTTCATCTTCTAAGCGCTTCTCCATTTGCTTCAAACTTCTTTTGTTAAAAAACGCATTTCCATTATCGTAGATAGGAGCAAGTGGTACATCTAGCGTTTCAGGATCCCAGAGTAATCCCCAGTTTCCATTGTTACGATCGTTGTTTCCGATAAAAGCATCGATGACAAACATGTCCCAAAACCTTTCGAGAACACCAGGAATGGCACTCAAAGTGTCCTCTCCTTTAATCGTTGCCAATACCTCATCTAAAAACGTCTCTGACCCTGTCCCAGAATACTCATCCAGATCGTTAGACATAAAGCTATTCTTTAAGCCGTGAAAATGAATGAGCGTTTTAGACATCCGCATTAACGGAATCAATGTTCCTTTCATCTCTTCATCTAAAGATAGCTTTGAAGCGATCTCATCCGTTACTAACATAGAATCAACTTCTCGGGTAAAATCTCGACAAGCAACAACCACTTTATTCTTACGCACTCCAAGCAGCACTTCATGAACGGGGAAATCTAAAATTTCATAAATCTTTGAACCTAGGTACTCGCTTAAAGGGCTAGTTGTATAAGAAACTTGTGGATTAATTAGGTCTCGTGTCGTTTTTGGATACTTAATCATCCAGACAGAACCATCGTAAACAATCGCTTCTTTTGCTCCAGCATTTCCTTCGTAAAACACACCTTTTGCAATCGGTGATTTCTCAAAATCAATCAGAAAGCTACTCATCGCACGAGACCTCCTTTTCTAATCCATTACATGTTGCTGACAACTGCCTCACAACGGGAACAGATCCCATCGGTATTCACTACTTCAACCACTTGCCAGCAACGCGCACAAGTATGCCCTTCTGCTTTTTTAATGTCAAAGGCAAGTTCATCACCGACGACTAAATCAAGTCCAGATAGGATAAAGATTTGGCGTAAATTAGCATCTACAGCTTGCAACGCATCGTAATCAGCTTGTGGCAATGTAATGATTGCATGGGCTTCAAAAGATTTACCAATCACTTTTTCTGCGCGTGCTTCTTCTAGCGCCTTAAGCAATTCAGTACGAACCTCCATCACTGGCTCCCATTTAGCTCCTAGCCCTAAAGCGCTAGCTGGATATTCAACCACTTCTGGCATATCCGCTAAGTGTACCGATGCTTCTTTCTCACCCGGTAGGTAAGAATAAATTTCTTCTGCTGTATGAGGGATAATCGGTGCTAATAATAACGTCATCGCTTTAGCATGCTCGTATAGTACCGTTTGTACTGCACGACGTGCTAAACCATTTTTTTCCTCAATGTATAGAATATCCTTCGTGAAGTCTAAATAGAAAGCACTTAAGCTGTTAGTCATGTAGTTTAACATGTACTTCGATACGTCATCAAATTTATATTCGTCATAGAAGTTTTGAACACCAGCAACCATGATGTTCAACTTCACCACCATTAACCGATCCACTTCCGGCATGTCTTCAAACTTAACCGCGTCTACCGCTGGATTGTAATCGTAAAGGTTACCAAGCAAGAATCTAAAGGTATTTCGGATCTTGCGGTAAGACTCTGATACTTGCTTAATCATCTCGTCGCTGATACGTACGTCAGATTGGTAGTCAACACTAGCGACCCACATGCGGACGACATCAGCGCCATATTGCTTAATTAATTTCAATGGGTCAATGACATTGCCTAAAGACTTAGACATTTTATGGCCTTTTCCATCTAAAGCAAATCCATGAGAAAGAACCGTCTTATACGGAGCCTGACCAGTCATGGCTACTCCCGTTGATAAAGACGAGTTAAACCACCCTCGGTACTGATCGCTTCCTTCTAAGAACAGATCTGCTGGATACGGTAAGCCACGGGCTTTTAACACCCCATGATGAACCGTTCCTGAATCAAACCACACGTCCATGATATCCGTTTCTTTGGTAAATTTACCGTTTGGACTATTTGGGTGAGTAAAGCCTTCTGGTAATAAGTCCTTGGCCTCTTTTTCAAACCAAATGTTAGTTCCATGTTCACGTACTAGCTTTGCCACATGTTCCATTACTTTTGGATCTAAAATCGGTGTTTCATCCTCCGCATAGAAAACTGGAATTGGCACACCCCACACACGCTGACGAGAAATACACCAGTCATTGCGGTCTTTTACCATATTTCCAAGACGGGTTTCACCCCATGCTGGAATCCAGTTTACCTTCTCAATGGAAGCCATCATCTTTTCTTTTAAACTTTCAATGGAAGCAAACCACTGATTGGTCGTCCTAAAGATAATTGGTTTTTTTGTCCGCCAGTCATGTGGATAAGAATGGGTCATGAAGGTTAATTTTAGTAATGCACCATTCGCTTCTAGGCGCTCGGTAATCATTGGATTGGCTTTATCGTAGTAAACCCCTTCAAGCTCAGGATCATTTACTGCAGCCGTGTATTTACCCTTTCCATCTACGGGACAAAGAACCTCTAAACCGTACTGTTTCCCTACATTAAAGTCATCTTCGCCGTGACCTGGTGCCGTATGAACGAGTCCTGTCCCTGCTTCCAACGTAACATGATCTCCTAAAATAATGAGCGAATCACGGTCATACATCGGGTGACTTGCTACAAGACGTTCAAACTGGCTGCCTTTGTAAGTGGCTACTTCTGTGTAGTCAGCCCATTCTAACTCTTCTGCTAACTTGGTTACCAATTCTTTTGCGACAATAAACTTGCGACCATTTGTGGCAATAACACTGTATTCAAGATTACCATGAACGGCAATGGCTAAGTTAGCAGGGATCGTCCAAGGAGTAGTCGTCCAAATAACGAATTCCTCATCTCCAGCTAAAACATTACCACTATCTTTGACTTTAAAGGCCACGTAAATCGATGCCGACTTCTTATCGTGGTACTCAATTTCTGCCTCAGCCAGAGCCGTTTCAGACGAAGGTGACCAATAAATCGGACGTAGTCCTTTGTAGATCAAGCCATCGGCAGCCATTTTAGAAAAGACTAAAAGTTGCTCGGCTTCAAATTCCTTATCCAAGCTCATGTACGGATTGTCCCAATCCCCTGTAATTCCCAAACGTTTAAACTGCTCCATCTGCACTGCAATTTGTTCACGGGCATAGGATTCGCAAAGCGCTCTAAAGTCTGCTACGGCCATTTCATGGCGCTTCACCTTCTTCTTGTTCACCAATGCTTGTTCAATTGGTAATCCATGGGTGTCCCAACCAGGAATATAAGGAGAAGTGAAACCTGCCATGGACTTATAGCGAACGATAAAATCCTTTAATACCTTGTTTAGGGCATGCCCCATGTGAATGTTCCCATTGGCATATGGAGGGCCATCTAATAGGATAAACGATGGGTTCCCATCGTTTTTAGCCATTCGAGCCTCGTATAACTTCTTCTCTTCCCAACCGATCTGAACCTCAGGCTCTCGTGTTGGTAAATTCCCTCGCATAGGAAAATCCGTTTGTGGCATCCATAGCGTTGCTTTAAAATCCTTTACTTCACTCATCTTGCTTCTCCCTCACTATACACTTTTGCGCAAAACCAATACAGTCTTTCCACTCTTTGTCGTTTTCTTAATTTGACTTACTTCAAAGCGACCTGCTCGCCTAATCGACAAAACATCGCCAACCTTACAGATTCTGGATCCTTTTTTATCCACTACCTGATTGACACGAATAAAGCCAGCATCTAAATATTCCTCTGCTTTGTTGCGAGAACCTCTAATCAAAAACTTAACCAAGGTATCCAATCGCATAGAACTAACAACAATTTCAATCTCTTCAAATTTTTGCTCTCGTTTAACAATCCCCTCTTGTTTTACTAAACGTACATTGTAACGCCCAATTTTTGTTAAATGTGTGGTTAAAAAATCCTCAAATTCAACACAAGCAGCAAAATAAGCTTCTTTTCCACTAACGGCAACATCCCCAATTACATTTCGATCAATGTTAAGACTCATTAATGATCCTAGTACTTGGGAATGAGTAACTGACCCCTCATCATGACCGATTAGTTCGATTTTAAATACGACGACACTCTCATCTGCTTCTTCCTCGTCCATACTCGTTGGAAGAAACGTCGGACGCACCCGCTCAGATGGTTCAAAAC
>JGI24703J35330_11748216_pt1 | contig 12147 bp, 14 predicted proteins | sample TergutNt197P1_FD_35330 | JGI IMG/M metagenome (IMG submission 35330) | reverse complement strand
TTTTAATTTTGCAAAAAAGAGTCGGCGAGTGACACTCGCCGACTCTTTTTTTATGGGTCGGGAAAGTGCATCCGGCTTCGAGGGAATGCGCCGACTCCGACACATGTCCCCGGCGTTCAATGCGCGCAGTGCGCGCTTTTTTATAATCTACCTCCAGCTCACGTTAAAAAACACGTTTGAGGCTTCTGAAAAATCAAATTGTATCGCGATTGTCCCGGGTTCGAAAACGCTCATGTCAATATCGAAGGGTGCATTTTCGCTTAAATCTGCGGATTTGATTATATTTCCTTGGCGGAGTGTTATTGTCATTTCGCCGCTTTCTATGCCGCTTTCCACTGAAAAAGTGTCTAGCTCATCTTGGCTTAAATCTTGAAAAATTGTGTCAAAGCCGTTTGTGTGTCTTGCGAAAAATGTCCAGCCCGAGTCGCTTCGGCTTCCCGTTCCCTCCGTTGTCATGCCGTCGCCGAAGGACGCCCCGGCGGAAAATCCATCCATACGAAACCCCTCCATGAGGATGGGGGTGTACACCTGTTCTGCCGTGATATGCGCCGTGCGGATTCCCAAAAGTCCAACCATTCCGAATGCCACCGTGCCAACAAACAGCACAACACAAGCCGCCGCCGCAATCGCGACCGTTTTCAAAATAATTCGGGTTCGGCGGTTTTTTATTGCGAGCTGTTCGTTTATTCTCGACAATTGCTCCGCAACGGCGTTTTCTTCCTGCTCGTTTGCAATTTTCGCTCCCTTTATATTCTTTGCGTAATTTTAACGTTTATCCACGCGTTGCCGCAAGCAACGCAGATTAACATTGCGGAATTTACGGAATTTATGTTTCAAACCCAAATTTTTTACTTGACAACCCTGCGGAACTTTAATATTATTTACCAAGACATCGGGCGGCGGTGTTTTTTTGGTTTGAGAATTTTCGAAAATATTTGATGAGAGAGGGAACATTATGCGCACAAAAATTACGCTGGCTTGCACGGAATGCAAGCAAAGAAATTACAACACTTTTAAAGACAAAAAGAACCATCCCGACCGCATGGAAACTAAGAAATTCTGCCGTTTTTGCAATAAACACATGCCGCATCGGGAAACGAAATAGGAGCATAGTTGGATTCGAAAGGAGTATGTTAAATGGATGACAATAAGAAGGAAAAAAAAGCCGACGGTGGCGAAAGTGCCGTTAAAGGCATTCATCAAACATATCGTGCCGAGTTTCGCAAGATTGTTTGGCCTTCGCGGGAAACGCTTTTTAAGCATACCGTTACGGTAATTGCCGTTTCGTTGCTTTTCGGCGCGTATATCATGCTTAACGACTTTGTATTCGGCGCGCTTTTCAACGCGTTTGTTGAGAACGTGCTATGAGTGTCGATATAATGAACGAATCCAGACACGAATTGATGCCTGACTCAAGATGGTACGTGGTTCACACGTACTCTGGCTATGAAAACAAGGTTAAGGCAAACATCGAAAAAATCATCGAAAATCGCGGAATGGAAGAGTTTTTCGAGCAAATTGTCGTGCCTATGCAGGACACAATTGAGGTAAAAAACAATGTCAGAAAGTCGGTGCAGAAAAAAATCTATCCCGGCTATGTTTTGCTGAAAATGATTATGACGGACGACACTTGGTATGTTGTACGAAACACGCGCGGTGTTACAAGTTTCGTCGGTCCCGCCTCGAAGCCCGTTCCGCTTACCGACGAGGAAATTGTTTCGATGGGCATCGAAATTCCCGATTTCGAGCTGGACCTCGACCTTGGCGAGCTTGTGCGAATTGTAACAGGTCCGTTCGAAGGCTCCGTCGGCAATGTCAAGGACATTAACCATCAAAAGAAAACCGTTTCGATTGCACTAAGTGTTTTCGGTCGGGAAACTCAAGTTGAAGTTGACTATCACGTTCTGCAACGCATGTAAAATAAACAACACTAAGCTATGCTTGTGTGTTTAAATAAGTGGGAGAGCGGAAAAGCTCGCTAAAACCACAAGGAGGACAAAAATGGCAAAGAAAATCACGGCTTATGTAAAGCTGCAAATTGAAGCCGGAAAGGCATCACCCGCACCGCCGGTGGGACCGGCACTCGGTCAGCACGGTCTGAACATGATGGGCTTCTGCAAGGAGTTCAACGAGCGCACGAAAAACGACGCGGGCATGTTAATCCCCGTTGTCGTAACGGTTTATGCCGACAAGAGTTTTTCGTTTATTACAAAGACTCCCCCCGCCGCCGTCTTGATAAAGAAGGCGTGCAAGCTGGAAAAAGCCAGCGGCACGGCGGGCCCTAGCGAAAAAATCGCGACGATTTCAAAGGCCGACGTGCAAAAAATCGCGGAGCTTAAAATGGTTGACCTGAATGCGGCCTCTCTCGAAACCGCAATGAGCATGGTTGCCGGAACCGCCCGAAGCATGGGCGTTGTTTTGGAAGGGAGTGACGCATAATGAAGCGCGGAAAAAAATATGTAGACGCGGCAAAACTCGTTGATGCCGAAAAATTATACGATGTAAAAGAAGCGATTGACCTTGTGCAAAAAACAAGTGTCACGAAGTTTGACTCGATGGTCGAGGCGCACCTCCGCCTCGGCGTTGACTCGCGTCATGCCGACCAACAGGTTCGCGGCGCGGTTGTTCTGCCGCACGGAACGGGACGCAGTGTGCGCGTGCTTGTATTCGCAAAAGGTGAAAAAGCAACGGAAGCCGAAGCCGCAGGCGCGGATTTCGTCGGCGCGGAAGAGCTCGTTGCGAAAATTCAAAGCGAAAACTGGTTCGAATTCGATGTCGTTGTCGCGACACCCGATATGATGGGTGTTGTCGGGCGAATCGGGCGCGTTTTGGGACCGAAAGGTCTTATGCCGAACCCGAAAGCCGGCACTGTAACCGCCGATGTAACCAAAGCAATCTCCGACATCAAGGCCGGAAAAATTGAATATCGCTTGGATAAAACAAATATCATCCACGTGCCGATAGGCAAAGTGTCCTTCGGCACCGAAAAAATTGCCGAAAACTTCCAAACCCTGATGGCCGCGGTAATCAAGGCAAAACCCTCCGCCGCAAAAGGTACCTACCTGCGAAGCATAACTTTGGCAAGCACAATGGGCCCCGGCGTAAAAGTTAATCCCTTACGTGTAAACGAATAATCACACTTTTGAGCGCAAAAAAAGTATCAGCTAAAAACCGCCGCAAACAGCGGCGGTTGTTTCGCCCGAATGGCGGAATTGGTAGACGCAAAGGACTTAAAATCCTTCGGAGGCAACTCCGTGCCGGTTCGATTCCGGCTTCGGGCAAAAAACCCCCTGTATTTATCACAAATACAGGGGGTTTTATTTTCCTGTTTAGGACGTGTTCCCACTAATTAACGCGACATCTCCTTCAGCTTGAACAGTCGTTTTATCTCATCCCGCGAAATCGCGCCGGAAAGCAATACGCCGGACAAATAAATCGCGCCGAGAATCGCAATTGAGAAAACAAGCCCGACGCGAAGCCCGGCGGTCTCGAGAAAAAAGCGGTCGGCAAGAAAACGCGCAACAAGCCCTGCCGCCGCCGCCGTCAAAAGCGGTCGCAGAAACCACCGATTAAACGCCATTTCAATCGGCATAAACTCCCGAATTTTCCGAAGCCCAAGCGCGATTACAACAACCAGCGACACAAGCCATCCGAAAATATAGGCGGTAAGCCCAAATTGCGGTACAAAAAGAAAAATAAACGCGATACATATGCCCGACGAAATCAGACTGTTTCTAAAAATAAACATCTGGCAACCCAGCCCGTTCAAAACTCCCGACAGCAAAATTTGCATGTAAATGAAGGGGGCCATCACGCCCAAAAGTTGCAACATCAGCCCGATGGGCTGATTATAAATCGCCATTCCAAGCTCGTGCGCAAAGAAGAAAAACAGCGACGCCGCGCCCATTCCCGTCACCGACGCAAAAAGAAGTGCCTTCGACGCAACCGACGAAATCCCGCGCATATCCTTTGCCGCCGCCGCCTCGGAAACGGCGGGAACAAGCGTCACGCTAAGCGCGGTAAGCACGGCGGTCGGAAAAAAAATCAGCGGCACCGCCATGCCCTGAATTCGCCCAAATTCCGCAATCGCTTCCGCCGCCGGCAATCCATACATTTGCAGTCGCTGTGGAATAAGCACATTTTCCCACGCCGTCAAAAGCGACCCTGCCACGCGATTTCCCGTAAGCGGCAACGCCATCCCAAAAATCAGCCCAAGCGTCTGCGCCGAAGTAAGCGTCGGCAGTTTGTTCATTATGTTGCCCAAAACCGCCCTCCGCTTTCTCTTATGCATCTTATACGCAACAAACACAAATCCGAACGAAAAAACTTCCTCCGCAACAATAGCAATCAACGCCGCCGCCGCCGCATATTCAAGCCCTCGAGGCACAAACGCCGCAGCGATAAAATAAATCACAATCATGCGAACGATTTGCTCCAAAACCTGATTAATCGCAGGGATTTTCGTCTCCTGTAAACCGATGAAATAACCGCGTATGCAGGTACCCGCCGCCATAAACGGAAACGCCAGCGACAGAATTTGCAGCGGCAGAACAACCCGTGCATCACGGAAAAAATACTCCGCCAAAATCTCCGCGCCGAAATAAAGCGCGAAAGTCAAAAAAACGCCCAGCACCGTTGTAATAACAACGCTTTGCTTGAGCATTCGCGACATATTGCCAAATTCGCCTTTTGCGCGTTCCTGTGCCGTCAGCTTCGAAACCGTCGTGTTAAATCCCGCGCAAGCAATGCTCCACGCAAGCGTATACACCGGCAAAATAAGCTGATACAGCCCCATGCCCTCCGCGCCCATTAGGTTCGACATGTAAATTCGATAAACAAAGCCCAAAATCCGCGTAATAACCCCCGCCGCGGTTAAAATCAAAGCACCCGTTAAAATTTTTTTCCGATTCATCCATCTCACCCCATAGCATATATATTATGGGATGGACAAATTTATGAGGTCACATTTTTGTCACATTTACTCAATCTCAACCTCGCCTCGCTCTTGAAAAACGCAAATCCATATCCGACCCGGCGGCATTATAAGCGGCGAGCCGTCCTCAAACGTCCAAACCATTGGCGTCTCGTGCGACTCTTTGTGCCATAAAACGGGAAAATGTTCGCCGCTTGTGATTAAATATCCGCGACCATAGCCGATGGTGTCAACCGCGCGGCGCGCCGCATAATCGCCGAGCGAACGAAGGTTGACGAATTGGATTAAAATATTTGTTACATAGGCATGAGAAACTGTTTCCGCATCCATGTGCGGCCCTTGCGGGTTTTCGACGCGATATTTTTTTGCTTCTTCGTCAAAAATAAAAATTCGCGAGTATGGCTGTGAAAACGGCACGACGATATGTTCCGCGCGGCCGAGGCTTTGGATTCTGCGGTCTTCGATTTCGTCAAAAAAATCGCCGAAAATGAAGCCGAAAGCGGGGTCGGGTTCTATTTCCGTGCGAAAATCATGTTCGTATAAATGCGTCTCGATTCGCTCACGTCCGGTGAACGAACTGTGTTCAACGGCGCGCATACCTGTGTTCCGCGTGAACCATTCGGGATATGTTCTGTCGCGCCAAAAAACTTGCGCAAGACGTCCTGCGTCGAGATTGTCGATACGGGTTGAGCGAACACGCGAGTGTCCGCCCGGGCTTGCGCCGTGGAACACAAAAATCGCGTCGTGATTGAAGGCGAAGTCGATAAAATAATCCCGCGCGGAGCGTACGGGACCGATTTTTTCCGGGAACTCCGACTGGTAAATCGCGACAAAACGCGTAACGTCGCCTTCTGCAAGGACTTCGTAAATAATGTCCGCCGAGCTGATTCCGTGCTGCGGATGAGCCCGGCGAATATTGTCTGTCACAACTGCGAGGGGGCGGCGATTGACGATTTCTTCGTCGATGTGCAAGCCCGTTAAAATGCTTGGCACGCCCCAAATTTCCTCGGGTTCTTCCTCTTCCTCGGGCTGAATCTCGGTTGCTTCGGGCAGAATAATAATCGGCAACTCAACAAAAGCCTCTTCGGGTTCGTAGTCGGCGCGCAAAGCGAATGCGAAAATCGTTCCGACAAGAACAAGCATCACACACGCCGAAAACGCCGACGCAAATGAAATCAAAAAAATTTTCTTCGATGCCCTAACGATTTCAAAAAATTTTTTCACTGCAAAAGTCTCCCGACTACGCTGGCGGCAACCACCACCGCAACAATTATTGAAAACACCGACGCAAGAAGCACCGCGCCCGCCGCCGCATCCTTTGCGATTTTCGCAAGCGGATGCGTTTTGCCGCCGCCAATCAAGTCGATTACTGCCTCGACGGCGGTATTTACAAGCTCCATCGCAAGCACAAAGAAAATCGCAAACCCGACAAGCACAAACAAAAGTGCGTCGAAAACACCCATAATTTGAAAGATTATACAAGCTATTATTGCTAAAATTCCCAAAATTATTTGGACGCGAAAATTTCGCTCGCGATAAGCAATTTCTCGGATGCCGTTAAACGCATCGCCAAAAGACGCAAAAAAACTGCGTCGCCTGCGCTTTTTCATTTCACATACCCCCTCCGGTCTCGAGGGAACGTGTCGAATCCGACACATGTCCCCGGTTCCCAATGCGCGCTTGGCGCGCTGCAAAAAAGAGTCGGCGAGTGACACTCGCCGACTCTTTTTTTACGCCAGCTTCCTCTTTGTGCGCTCAACAAGTCCGCCCGCCGCCATAAGCTCCTGCATAAACGTCGGAAACGGCGCGGCTTCGTAGGTTTCGCCGGTCTTGTTATTTTTAATTCTCCCCGCCGTAAAATCGATTTCAACCTCGTCGCCTGCATTAATCGCCTTCGCCGCTTGCGGGCATTCCAAAATCGGCAACCCGATATTAATCGCGTTGCGATAAAAAATCCGCGCAAATGTCTCGGCAATTACGCACGAAATGCCCGACGCTTTAATTGCAATCGGTGCGTGTTCCCGCGACGAACCGCACCCGAAATTCTTATTCGCGACAATAATATCGCCTGCTTTAACGCGTTTGGGAAAATCCGCATCGATATCCTCCATGCAGTGCGACGCAAGTGCCTCCGGTCGCGAATCGTTCAAATAACGCGCCGGAATGATAACATCCGTGTCCACGTTGTCCCCGTACTTAAAAACCATGCCTTTTGCTTTCACATTAATCGCTCCTTTTAATAATCTTGCCGTGCGAATCACGGCAATGTCCTTCCAACCTCCAAAATCGGCAAACTTGCCTCGGTTGGGATATAAATTACATTCGGGTTATCCGCCATCAGCCGCACCCAAAGGTAGCGGACATACGTTTCCGTCAGGGCGTCTTGGACGACGTACATCGCTTCCGCCGCGCCTTCCGCACGTGCGACCTCGGCGAGGGCGTTCAGGCGTTCGGCTTCGAGACGCGCCTCGGCCTCGATTACTATGATTTGCTTGTTCCATTCGGCCTGCGCGAGTTCGGCGCGGCCTTCCATTTCGCGTTGCCATACGCGATACGTCGGAATCGCCCAAAGCACGCCGCCCACAATCGCAAGTGCCACAATCGCAAGCGTGAGCCACGCAAATGCCATTTTTACATGATTTTCTTTCATTTTGTTGCCTCCTATTCAAGAAAAATTCGTGTTATTCGCTCGACATCGCCTTCGTTCCATACTGCGAAGCCGATGTCATAGCCTTCCGTGCCGCGCAAGTCGAGGATAATTCGCCCGGATTCTTGGGTTATTCGCGGGTCGCCGCTGTCAAACTGCGACCACGGCGAGGGATGCCAGCGCACAAAGGAAAATCCACCCAAACTGCCGCCGCCCGAAAATTCTACTACAAGCGAGTCCGCCGCGAAAAGAACATTGGGGACAACGGCGTTTCCGTCGCCTTGCGTCCATGTTGTGAAGCCTGTTTCCTCGATGGAAGTTGCGATTACGTGGGGGAATTCAATCGGCGCGGGTGGCAAAGATTCGCCGCGCGTTCTTCCGTATGCGGCAAACAGAACGTCCACAATCGGATAGTTCCATTCGCCCGCGTTGCGCCAAAATAATTCATATGAAGCGTAGCCCGGCGCGCGATTCCACCACATCGTCGGCACGCCCAGCTCGGCAAGCTCCGCATAAACGAAGCGCGACCACTCAAGCGCGTCCTCCAAATCCATCCCGTACGGGCTTGTTTCTTTTACAACCATGGCAATGCCGTCGTCAAGCGCGGTGCGAAGCTCCTGCAATTGGCGTCGTTCGCGGACGAATCCGGGATAATAATCGGGATAAAGGAAGCCGCCGAGCATGATATACGGGTCGTTTTCGGGCGGGGTGAAGTGGCGCGGGTCCAAGCTGCCCTGATAAGTCGCAAGCATCACCACGCGTTGGGCATTGTTGCCGCCGCTGTTGCGAATTATTTCAAGCACCGATTCGTTAAGCCGCCGCGAGGATTCAACAAGTATCGGTATCTCGCGCGCGTAACGGGTTTCGCACCAAAACCAGCCGTCAAGCCCCGGCCGCGGCTCGTTCATCGGCTCGAAAATAAGCGCGTGAGGGTAATATTTAAACCGCTCGGAAACTTGCGCCCACACGGAAGTAAGCCAACGCTCGGCGTCCTCGAATGGGCCGTAATGCATGGGGTCATACAAATCGCGCTCGTGGTGCGTGTTGATTATAACATACAAACCCGCTTGCAACGCCCAATCAACGACTTCTTGCACCCTGTCCATCCATCGTTCGTCGATGACAAAATTATTCATGCGGGCTGTCCAGTTTATCGGGATACGAACGGAATCAAAGCCCATCAGCGCGATTGCCTCGAAATGCCACTGTTCAAGCGGCGCGTTGCCCCACACCGATTCAAGCTCAGTGATTGGGCACAGGTCGCTGTCCGCTAAAAATCCGACCGATTCCATCGAATTGCCGATGTTTATTCCGACGGCGATGCGTTCCATCATGTCCATGCCGGTTACGGGGGTGAATTCGGGCATGGGTCTAAAGTCAAGTACGGGGGTGGTCGTTTCGAAGAGCGGCCGTTGCCATATGCTCGGGTCGGCGGTTTCGGGGATGAGGTCGTGGAAGGGATGGGGGTCAACCTCGAAAGAGGGTTCGCGCGTCAGGATTAAAACCGTTCGCATCGCGTCGTTCCAACCCACTTCGTACCCCACGCTCTCGATTAACGCGCGAATCGGAAGCATCGTCCTCCCGCCGATAATTTGCGCAGCGACTTCTAACGCGTGATTTTCGGGTGCATCAATGAGTGTGCTGTCGTATTGAAAAACATCGCTGTCGATTGTAATGAATACTTCTTCCGTGAATCGCACGAATTCATCCGGCAAATCGGAGTCAATATGAACGATTCTTCTCAGTGTAACCATCCTTGCGTCCTCGTCCCAGTCCACGTAAAAGCCCAAATGCTCGAAAACCCCGCGCACGGGAACAAGCACGCGCCCGTCGATTAGCGCGGGGGCTTGGGCGTCGGCGAATAAAACCGGTGCGCCGTCGATTGTTACGCCGATGCTCGGCACGGGATACGCGAGCGTTGGCACCGGCACAAGCTCTGCGACAACAAGCATCGCAAACGCAAGTGCAAAAATTAAAAATGCCGCCGTAAAAATAAATTTTTTCATACATTTCGCCATTCGCTGAACGCACAAATTCCTGATGAAAATTGGTCGCCCGCGTTTCCCTCTTCGAATTTTCACACTTACCTCCGATAGCAAAATAAACGGATTGTCCCAATCGCCCGACATATACCCTAAATTTTCTCCGGGTCGGTAATCCACCCCGTAAGCGCACTGGCCGCCGCAACCGCCGGGCTTGACAAATAAACCTCGGCTTCGGGGCTGCCCATACGCCCGACAAAATTCCTGTTAGTAGTCGCCAAAGCGCGTTCGCCCTTAGCCAAAATGCCCATATGTCCGCCGAGGCACGGGCCGCAAGTTGCGGGCGAAACGACGCATCCCGCCGCGATAAAGTCAGTCATCAAGCCTTCCTCTATCATTTGAAGCGAAATATTTTGCGTACCGGGGAAAATTAAGACGCGAACACCCTTCGCAACGCGCTTGCCGCGCAAAATATCCGCCGCGACGCGCATGTCTTCGATGCGACCGTTTGTGCAACTTCCGATTACAACTTGGTCCAGTTTGACCTTGCCGACATCGTCGATTGTGCGTGTGTTATCGGGCAAATGCGGGAACGCGACGGTGGGACGAAGGGCGGCGAGGTCGATGACGTACGTTTCTTCATATTCCGCATCGGCATCCGCCGTATATTCCACGCCCGGACGTGACGCGTGTGCTTTTACGTACTCACGCGTTTTTTCGTCAACGGGGAAAATGCCGTTTTTCGCGCCCGCCTCGATTGCCATATTTGCGATACAAAAACGGTCGTCCATCGACAAATATTTCAGCCCCTCGCCCGTGTATTCCATCGATTTATAAAGCGCGCCATCAACGCCGATTTTGCCGATTATGTGCAAAATAATATCCTTGCCGGAAACCCATTTGGCGGGCTTGCCCACAAGCTCGAATTTCAGCGCGGGCGGCACTTTGAACCAAGTTTCACCGACGGCCATTGCGCACGCCATATCGGTGCTTCCCACGCCCGTCGAAAATGCGCCCAGCGCGCCATACGTACAAGTATGCGAATCCGCGCCAATAATCGCGTCCCCCGGCACAGCCAAGCCTTTTTCGGGAATCAAACAATGCTCGATGCCCATTTCGCCTACCTCGAAATAATTTTCAATCTCATACTTATGCGCAAATTCCCGCACCTGCTTGCAATGCTCTGCCGATAAAATGTCCTTGTTGGGCGTAAAATGGTCGGGAACAATGGCGACCTTCGATTTATCGAAGACCTTATCCACCCCAATTTTCGCAAACTCCTTAATCGCAACCGGAGTAGTAACGTCGTTGCCCAAAACCAAATCCAACTTCGCCTCAATCAACTGCCCCGCCGTAACGCTTTCAAGTCCCGCATGTGCCGCAAGGATTTTTTGTGTCATTGTCATTCCCATTTGAATCACTCCTTTTTTTTATTTGTACCAAGTTTACAAATCTTTACTTGTAGCTATTTGTAGCTTTTTTCGACGTTGAAAAAATGGCTTTTGCAGGTGCTGAGGTTAATAAACGAATAAAATTTCATTGCGTACTCGTTTGGCGTTGCCGAGCTTTGTTCAAAGTTTTTCGCGTCCTGCATCGTTTCGAACATCAGCAAATCCGCCCATGTGTCGCCGTCGCGCACTTGTTGCCACGAGACATATCCGGGCTGTTTGGAAATGTGTTCATTGTTAAGTTGCTCCGATGCCGCTAAAAAATCCGCCGCATTTGCATCTTTTGTTAATTTGTACTCGACATAAAAAACTGCTGCCATGTGATTTCCTCCTTGTTTTTTTTAAGTAAAACGATTAGAGCGCTATCTTGGTTATACATCGTTCCACACCTCGTCATCAATGTCGTTATTCCAAAAGGCTGTACCGGATACGCTTAAGGTTTCTAAATCTTTGTATACCCCGTTTTCTTCACGTTTCCTGATAAACAAAATGAAGTTGGCGACTTCGAGTAATAATGACGTTGGCAGGGTCTCTACCAGATTATGAACCGATTGTTTTGCTACTGCTTGCACGGGAATGCTTAATTTTAATCCCTTGCCGCCCAAATTGACGGCGTATTAACGCAAACTTACTGAAATCAATTGAAAACAACTGCAATTAGTTGCCATTTTCGCTTTTTATCAATCTTACAGAAGTCCATAAAATAGCGTGTTTCAACCAAAAACTTTATATCCACTGCTAATCATTTTTAATGGCGTTAACTACTGTATCAATGCTGTCATCCAAGGAATAAGTGGCTAAATATATTACTCAAAGTCAGTAGACGAGCAATAATGGTATTCTTCTTTTTCTGCTCCTTCTTTCCATTTTTGCATGTTAGGGTTATCTCCCCATTTTCTAACTCGATATTCGATATTGCTTAATCGAATTTGTTTTGGATTATACCCCTGCGGACATAACGTGATAAAGCGATTACCAGAATTGTCATCACTAGAGCCGCTTACTTCTGATGTTTGGAAATAGAACAAGTTTTTTGCGAAATAACTTGACAGTCCAAAGTTCGTGTAAAAAACCAAAAAACAAACGCCCCTAAGTCCAAAATGTGGTATCCTGTTTTTGCCAACGAGGAAGCCAAGT
>JGI24703J35330_11748217_pt1 | contig 12148 bp, 12 predicted proteins | sample TergutNt197P1_FD_35330 | JGI IMG/M metagenome (IMG submission 35330) | reverse complement strand
ATGCCGAAAGTCTACCCTATTTCCTGTGCAAATTTATCTCGAAATTTTACCCCGGCAAAGCAAAAAGCCCAGAACACAAGCGGTTTTGGGCTTCTTGAAATTGTATCCAAGTTGACGTACAATCGGGGCTGTTTCGCTAAGTTAACGCGAGACAGCCCCTTTTTTACGTTGATTTGGATAACAATTACATTGTTATTAATTTGATGCAAATAATTAATAGTTTTTGCATTAGCTTAAATTCTAAGTTGACCTTGATACACTATGTTCAAATCCAGATTACCCAATCACGACTGCGGTTGCGTATCCTTTGCAAAGTATAAGAGTATCCCCTGAAAGCATTTCTATATCAACAGTTAATCCAATTAGAGCATTTGCCCCCAAAGATTTTGCCTCTGCAATCATTTCGTTAACAGCCGTTGCTCGTACTTCTACGATTGATTTTTCATGACCGGCGGAGCGACCGCCTGTTGTACCTTTCCAACTGGCACCCATACCTCTGAAAGCACCTACGCCGCGTGTTGCTTGGCAAAAAACAGGACGCAAGTATTGCTTAATTTTTTTCCCCTCGATAAAAGGTGTTGTCACTACTACCATAATTTCCTCCTTACAATGGAAGATTTTCTATTTCTTTTTCTCCCCATCTGTCCACAAAAGAAGACCTACACCAATAATCTCAATTATCCCGGAAACCAACAAAACCGCACCCCATATCCGTAGTTCGCTGCCCCTGTATAATCCAACAACGAGCATAGTCAAGCCAGCAACAGAAAGCAATACGCCAAACACAAGTGCAAGCGTATAAATCACCTTTTCATGAGGCTTCATATATTTGCCTGTCGTACTATTTATTACATCTTCGTCTCTAATCATAATTTCATTATAACAAACATTCACCTACCGTCAAGCAAAAGAATAGGTGAAACCTTTGTACGCCGTGCAAGCAGGTAAAGGGGCGCAAACACTTATTTGCAAAGGATTACAAAAACATCATTAACATTAGTTCCGGTGGGACCTGTGAATATAAGCCCATCTACTGCATTCAGTCCGTTATATGCGTCATTGTTGGCAAGAATACTGTCAAAATCCAGACCCTTTTCATGTAAGTTGGCAAGTGTTTCACCTGTAACCATTCCTCCGGCGGCATCTGTGGGGCCGTCTGTTCCATCAGAGCCCAGAGCGAAAATCAGAACATCATTTAAGCCATCGATACCCTTTGCCGCCGCAAAAGCCAGTTCTTGATTACGGCCCCCCATGCCTTTACCCTTTAATGTAACAACAGTTTCGCCGCCTGCAATAATTGCGGCGGGTTTATTAAATGAAGCGACTCCATTTTTTATATCAGATGCGATGGAAGCCAGAAAACGTCCTGCCTCGGATGCTTCACAGTTTAGAGTGGTTGTTAGAATAAAGGGGTTATATCCAAGTTCTTTTGCTGTTTTTGCGGCAGACAAGCATAATGTCCGCACACTGCCTATGATGATTGTTTTTACATTGTTAATATCTTGTGATGTTTCTTGCACGAGGTATTTTTTTTGCAAATCTGAAAGCTTTAGATTATATTTTTTAACAATCTTTTTTACATCATCAACAGTTGATGTATTTGGTACCATTGGGCCTGAAGCGATGACACCCGGCTTATCGCCTAAAACATCTGAAAGAACTATGGAGAAAACCTTTGCAGGTTCTGCAATTTTAGCAAATTTGCCACCTTTAACACTTGAAAAATGCTTGCGAATAATATTCATTTCTACGATATCTGCACCGCTGGCTAAAAGCTGCTTTGTAATCCCCCTTATATCAACAAGTGAAATTCCATTTAAGGGCTTTTCAAACAAAGCCGAACCCCCACCGGATACAAGAAACAATAGTTCATCTTCTGCGGTAAGTTTTTTGGCAAGCTCTATGCACTTTTCTGTCGCGATAATTGTGTTTACATCAGAAACCGGATGACCTGCTTCAAAAATATCAATTCGAGGCAAATCACCTTGTGAATGTTCGTATTTTGTTACAACGATACCCTGCACAAGCCTTTCGCCCAGAAATTCAGAAGCCGCCCGCGCCATAGTCCAAGCCGCTTTTCCTATGGCAATCAGATAAATACGCCCCGAAAACTCATGAGCTTTCAGGGCATTTTTAACTGCGCGGCAGGGCATGTTGTCCTCAATAATTTTTGCTATCATTTCATTTGCATCTTTGCGGAGTTGCATAATATCACCTTGAAATTATTTATTTACGAATTTCAGCACCCATCATTTTTTCATAATATTTCGCAATGGCACTGTGGTCGCTTTGACCATGTCCGTCTGCCTTCAGCAATTGCATAATTTCCATTACCTGTGCAGTAAAGGGTAGCGACGAACCCACTTCATGGCCCGTGTCTAATGCATTGGCAAGGTCTTTTATGTGCAAATCAATTTTGAATCCGGGATTGAAATTGCCGTCAAGTATCATAGGTACTTTAGCATTCATGACTGTAGAACCGGCAAGACCACCCTTAATCGCATCGAAAACCTTGCTTGGGTCAACCCCTGCCTTTGTGCTTAGCATAAATGCCTCACTAACAGCGGCAATGTTTAATGCAACAATAATTTGATTGGCAAGTTTTGTTGTGTTTCCCGCGCCGATATTTCCGCAATGCACCACAGAAGCACCCATGGACATTAATACATCATAGACTTCGTCAAATACAGCCTTGTCGCCCCCGACCATTACAGAAAGCGTGCCTTCGATAGCCTTTGGTTCGCCGCCCGAAACAGGTGCGTCAATCATTTTTACGCCCTTTTTTGCGCAAGCTGAATGTATTTCCTGTGCAACGCCGGGTGCGATAGAAGACATATCTATTAATATGCTTCCGGAAATTGATGAACCTAAGACACCGCCACTACCCATTACAACATCTTTAACCTGCGGCCCATTGGGCAGCATTGTAATGATTAATTTGCACTCCTTCGCCACATCTGCAATGGAGGATGCACCCTTTGCTCCCGCGGCTACTACGTTTTCAATGTTTTCTTTTGCAATGTCAAATGCCACAATTTCGTGTCCTGCTTTTAGCAGATTTTTAACCATGGGTTTTCCCATTATACCCAGACCAATAAATCCAATTTTCATAAGCTATTCTCCATTCATTTTTATTATAGTTTCTTTAATATTGTTTTCGGTAAGCCCAAAGTATTCAAGCAGTTCTTCATATGCGTGGGCAGAACGCCCGAATGTATCTGCTACGCCTATGAACTCTGTCGGCAATGGTTTATGGCGCATAGCCTCGGTAACGGCAGAGCCTAAACCGCCGATTATGCTATGTTCTTCAACAGTAATTACAGCTTTGCATCCTTCTGCTAAGGCGATTATTTTTTCATTGTTTAAGGGTTTTATGCTGCTTACATTTACAACCTTAACAGAAATACGCCCGCTTAATGCCTCTGCCGCTTTTAGGCTAAGCCCCACCATGTAGCCTGTGGCAAAAATCACGATATCCTTACCTTCTTTTATTACCGTAGGTTCGCCAATCACGAATGGCTTGTTAGCATCAGTGATGCTGGGATAATCGTTACGGCTTATCCTCAAATATACTGGGCCGTTGTAATTAGCCGCCGCAATGGTTGCTTGATAGGCTTCATTTGGGTCGGAAGGTGAAAGCAGTACCATATTGGGCAATGCTCTCATAATCGCTATATCTTCAACAGCCTGATGCGTCGCGCCGTCACCAAAATCGGACAATCCCGAAGACGAGCCGCAGATTTTAACATTTACATTGCCCACGCAAACAGACTGGCGAATTTGGTCAAACACCCTGCCTGATGCAAAAACAGCAAAAGAGCTTGCAAACGGAATTTTGCCTGTTAAAGCCAGCCCCGCCGAAATAGAAACCATATTTGCCTCAGCAATGCCCACTTCAAAGTGGCGGGTTGGGAATTCTGTTTCAAACATTTTCCCCATTGTAGAGCCGCCCAAGTCGGCATCCAATACAACCAGATTTGTATTTTTTTTACCCATGTCAACCAATGCTTGACCAAAAGCTTCCCTTTGATTTGCAAAAACCATTATTGCCCACCCCCTGAAAATAAAGCCATAGCCATGTCATACTGCTCTTGTGTTAATGCGGCATTGTGGAAACCTGCGGGATGCTCTTCTGCAATACCCAGTCCCTTGCCTTTTATTGTGTTGGCAATAATAACAGTTGGCTGGCTTTTTACATTGTCGGCTTGGTTTAGTGCCGAAACAATTTCATTCATGTCATGCCCATTTATTTCTATGGTTTTCCATCCGAAACTTTGCCATTTTTCATTAATATTTTCTATATTAAAACGGTCTGCCACAGAACCCTGTGCTTGTTTATTGTTCCTGTCTATAATTGCAACTACATTGTCGGTTTTAAAAACCGTTGCAGCCATAGCCGCTTCCCATACTTGTCCCTCGGCTAATTCTCCGTCGCCTAAAAGCACATAGACTTTAGCGTCGATTTTATCAAGTTTTAAGCCTAATGCCATTCCAACGCCAATGGATAATCCTTGCCCCAGAGAGCCTGTACCTGCTTCTATACCCAAATGAGCGGTTTTAAGCAAATCCGGATGCCCTTGTAATATAGAAGTAATTTTTTTTGTATCCCTCAAATCTTCTTTGGGAAAATATCCTGATTCTGCCAAAGCGGCATATTGCAGAATCGCCACATGCCCCTTGCTTAAAATAAATCTGTCACGGTTTGGCATATATCTGTTTTTAGGGTCATGCTTCATCTTGTGAAAATATAAAGCGGCAACTATATCAGCCGATGAAAACGAACCGCCAATATGCCCGGTATAATTTACACCAACACAATAAATAATGTTTTGGCGTAAAGCCATTGCCTTGCCTTCAAGTCTTTTCAAATCTTCTAAATTCATATTTATCCCCCAAATCCTATAATGCATTTTAAATATTTTTCTGTGTCTTTTGAAAGAACATCAAACATTTTCGGAGCTTCATCGGGTGCGATAATTTTTGAAATAAACACATTCATGTCAAAACCGCTTTTTACGATAGCGTCAATACATTCACCAAACTCGTCATGGGTGTAAATATACGAACCCATAACATTAAGTTCGCGTGTGACAATTTCCTGCATGTTTATATTTACATCTTTGTGGTTATTGCCTATCCAGATGCTTGTTCCGCCGGGTTCTAACGCCGCTAATGATTGTCTCGCTGTTTGCGCAATGCCCACGGCTTCTATGGTTATATCTGCTTTTTTCCCAAATGCATTGATTAATTCTTGGTCAAAGTCGCCTTCGCCGGGGTTTATTACAACATCTGCCCCCAGCTTTTTAGCTATCTCCAATCGATTTTGGCTTAAATCGCAAACGGCAACTTTAAGTGAAGGTAAATTCAGCATCTTGCAAGCGGCAAGTGCCAAAAGCCCAATCGCGCCGCCCCCTATAATTAAAACATTTTTGCCATCAACTAATTTTGCTTTTTTTACTGCCGCATAAGATACTGCAAAGGCTTCAATTAACGAACCGACTTTGCTGTCCATTCCCTTTGGCAAGACAAAACACTGGCGTTCGGGTACACAAATATATTCCTGCATTGCGCCATCCACATCAAATACACCCAAAAATGTTCTGTTTCCGCACAAATTTGTTCTTCCGCTTTTGCATAAACTGCATTCAAAACACGCTATGCAGGGCTGAACGGTAACAATGTCGCCGCATTTTAATTTTTTGCAACCTGCGCCAAGCCCTTCTACCTCTGCCGAAAACTCATGCCCCATTACCATAGGTGCCGTTCTGCGTCCGTTTGTTCCAAAATAACCGTGAACATCACTGCCGCATATGCCGCTGTACAGGACTTTGAGCAGAACTTCTCCCGCTTTAGGCGAGGGCTTTTCTTTATTAATTAAATCTAATTTGTATGGTGCTGTATATTGCAGTGCTTGCATAAAACCACCCCGATATGTTTTTATTCCTTACGTATTTTTTTAAATAGCTCGCGTGTTTTCCAAATATGTTCGTGCATGACTTTAGATGCTTTTTCCGGATTTTGAGCCTTTATGCCTTTTAGGATTTCTTGATGATAATAAATACTGTCAACACCTGTTTTTATAGCAACCTCGTACGTTGTTTCCCAAATAGCATTTTCAAAAACATCTTTGAGTATGGACATGGTTTTTATCAAAAATCTATTTTTCGTCATTTCTGCAATTTTGTAATGAAAACTAACATCCGATTTTGCAAGAGCTGCCATGTCTGATTTTTTTTCATACATTATCATTTCATTTAAAATATCTTCCAGTTCAGCGATGCTCTCCTCTGTGCCGTACTTTGTCGCTAAAATAACCGATTCTACTTCGATAATTTCTCTAAATTCAAATAGCTCTTCCATGGCAGACCACTCTAAATACACTAAGGGGATTAGCGAATTCATGCCCTCGTCAAGATTAACTGTCTTTACAAAAGAGCCTTCTCCAAATCTGGTTTCCAGCAAACCCAAAGCTCCAAGCCTTTGAATCGCCTGCCGAACAGTTACCCTGCTTACACCAAATTGAGTAGCCAACACATTTTCCGACGGTATTTTTTCTCCCTGAGTCCACGTGCCGGAAAACAGCATCTCTTTCATTTGGTCGTAAACTTGTTCCCCTACCTTAGAATGTACTACCGGTTTAATTTCCATGTCATTCTCCTTTTTAATGGGGGCTACGCCCCCAAACCCCCATCTAATTAAAACAATTAATCCATACCAACATTTCGCCTACTTCGCGGTTGCTCCACGCAAAATACGGAATAGCTTTTAGTTTGATGTTTTCAAATTCTCTCTTTGCCGGTTTATATAATTTATCCCAATTCTTTTTGCTGAGTTTTTTGGCGGAAAGTTCTATTACATTTACACCGCCCAATAGTCCCTCTTCAAAAGAAACCTTCATTTCTGCTGTCGGTTCAACAAAAATGCCGGATAAATCAGTACCATTGTCTGCTTCTTCCAGACAGTACACGACCGGGCCGGCTTGAATTGCAACTTTTCCGGTGTTCATTCGCACCGAAGGATGCGATTCAATAAATTGTGGTGTCATATCGAAAGTAACTGTTATTAACTCCTTGCCTTTCCAGACTTTTTTTATATAAATGTAGCCCTGTTTTTCTTGATATTCCGCTTTAACGCCATCAATAACGATATTTGAAATTTCACAATGCTCAGGATTTCGCACAGCTAATGTAAACTCAGTTTCTTCCTCGGCTACTATCTCTATTTCGGTAGAGTTTACCCATGGATACTTTGTTTGTTGTGAAACAAGCACCTTCTTGTCATTTTTATTGATTATCGTCGAGCTATCAATAAATAAATGCACATAAAAATACTGCTCGTTTTCTGAATAAATATAAGCACCCACAGACTCGATTAATCTTGCCAAATTCATAGGGCAGCATGAAACTGCAAACCATTTTTGGCGATGTGGAAGCATTCTTGGGTTTCGCATAACTCCATCTTTGTAAACATTCGGATGCGCGGATAAATGATTTGCATAGAAAAATGTATCACCCAATAATGAAACGCCGCTCAGCACACTATTGTACAATGCACGCTCCATTACATCTCCATATTTTCGATTAGGTACAACGGAAAGCATACGCGCTCCCCACATTACCATACCAATGCTTGCGCAAGTTTCTTGATATGCCTCTTCATTAGGCAATTGATATTCAAAGCTAAAACGCTCGCTTCCTTCTTGCGAACCTACGCCTCCGGTTATATACATATATTTTTCAGTGGTGGAGTTCCACAATTTTTCTGTTGCGTTCCATAGTTCGGCTTCATCTGTTTCCCATACTATATCCGCCATCGCGCTTGCCATATAAGTAACACGAACGGCATGTCCAATGGGCTCTTTTTGCTCTCGAACAGGCAAATGAGACTGGAAAAGAGCATAGGGTCCCGCTGACAAATAATTTCTGCCCAAAATGCCCTTTGGCCCGCCATCGTTTACATCCCTGTTATGCTTTTTCGCTTCTTCATCAAAAAAAAGCGGTTGCTTTCCTCTTTCGTCTATAAAAAATTTCGCTAAACGCAAGTGCTTTTCATCGTTTGTTAGTTTATATAATTTCATCAGTGCCATTTCGATTTGTTGATGCCCGGGATAGCCTTTAATCTTGCCTTCTTCTTCGCCAAATACTTCATCAATATGATTAACATATTTCAAAACAATATCAAGGAATTTCTTCTTTCCCGTGGCTTGAAAATATGCCATTGCCCCTTCGATTAAATGCCCTGCACAATAGAGTTCGTGCATGTGATACACATTTGTCCATCTTTTTCCCGGTTCAACAACTGTATAATAGGTATTAAGGTATCCATCGCTGAATTGCATAGCTTCATAATCTGAAACAATTTCATCTATCACATTTTCGATTGATAGATTGCGTTTGAAACGCAAAAAATAAGATGTCGCTTCTATCCATTTTGCCAAGTCCGAATCCCAATAATGATGGGGACGGGGAATATTTGTGCCATCCGCAATATTAATTGCCAAAACGCCATCGATGGTGAATTCGCCTTTTCCGGCAGAATCGTCTTTTTCAGGATTGTATAAAAGTTTGACCGATTCAATTCTTCCTGTTTCGTCCATTTGCTGATGTATTGCCGGAAGCGTTACATTTTCATTTATATTTTTTTTTGTTTTCCAAAAATGATTGTTGACTAATACATTTTCCCAGCTTACAAACGTTGTCTTGTTCATATAACTACCCCTTTCTAATTCTTCTATCCCTTTACCGCTCCTGATGTCATGCCGCTAATCAAGTATTTTTGCAATGAAACAAAAATTGCAACTACCGGAACCGTTAGGATAACAGCGAAAGCCATTAAGCTATTCCATCGAACGCCGTCCTCGGTGATAGCGTTAAACATATTTACCGTTAGCGGAAGCATTGTTTCGCTACGGATAAAAGTTAGCGAACCCATCAAGTCGCCCCAGCCCCAAAGGAATGTGAATGCCGCTGATACTATAATTCCGGGGTAAGAAATGGGAACCATAACTCGGAAGAAGGTTTTAAGCTTTCCGCAACCGTCGATTTTTGCGGCTTCTTCCAGTTCTTTTGGAATAGTTAGAAAATAAGGGCGCATTACGATTATGCAAAAAGGCACACTTTGCAGTGCCGTAAACATAACGGGTGCAAAATATGTATTTAGCACGTTCATGCGCTGAAAAGAAATAAACATTGGTGACAAAAATAAAACGCCGGGTATCATTTGTGCCAAAAGTACGACAAATAAAATAGACTCGGTAAAGCGCAGCTTAAATCTTGCCAGCCCGTAAGCCGCAAAAGTTGCCAAGCCTGCCGAAATAATGGTAGCTAAGGAAGCAATAATTACACTGTTCATAAATGTGCGCCAAAAAGGAACTGTTCCGCGCACAAATAATTGGTGGTAATAGCCCTCCAAGGTAGGATTTTGGGGAAAAAATGTTGGAATGCGAGCAAAAATTTCGTCTACGCTTTTAAAAGAGGTATTTATCATCCAATAAATTGGGAACAAGAAAATCACTAAAATTACTATCGTAATCAGATTAAAAATAATCCTGTTGCGCTTCTCTCTCTTAGCCAATTAATTCACCTCATCCTTACGTATTAACAATAGGCTTAAAATTCCCACTCCAAGCAGTAAAACCAGCATGATATTAGCAACCGCCGCACCCTGCCCAAACTCAAAGTTTTGGAATGTTAATCTATAGGAAACCGATGCCAAATTATGAGTAGTATCCAGCGGGCCTCCTCTGGTCATTACCCAAATTAAATCGAAAACCCTAAATGTATTAATGAATCCTAATGTGATTACACTTATAATTGTTGACCTTAACAGCGGTAAAGTAATACGGAAAAATTGTTGAACTTTTGATGCTCCGTCTATTTCTGCCGCTTCAAAATATTCTGTTGATAAAGTAGTTAAGCCTGTAGCCAAAAGTAACATGTTAAAAGGAACTCCGCGCCAAATATTAGAAATAATTAATGCCGCCATAGAGCCTTCCGGTGATGTTAGCCATGAAATAGGTTCTCTTATAATGCCTATGTTTAATAAAATATAATTGATAATACCTGCTTCGCCGCCGGCAAACATCCAACGCCAAATTGTTGCAAATACCATAACGGGAATCAACCAGCACACCATCATTAGCCCGCGGGCTAACTGGTTGAGAAAGAACTTTTTTGAAAATAAAATTGCAATGGCAAATCCAATAATAAACTGAAAAACCAATGATACTATTGTAAATAAAAATGTATTGAATATAGCCCTGCGAACCATGGGCATGTTTAACACAGAAGTATAATTGCTAAGCCCTACAAAGGGCTGTTCGGTCATAAATGTTCGCATTGTTACATCTCTGAAACTTATACTGACATTATGAAATAGCGGATATACCACAATCAACATTAGAAAAATAATTGCAGGCACAATGAAGGCATATCCAAACAAATTATCTTTAAATTTTTGCCTTGAAAAACGCTTTGATTTTCCCAATGTTAGCATCTCCTTACCGGTAAAAAAATATGGGGGGGTTGTCAAGAAAATACTACTTATTTACTTGGCAACCCCCACGCTTGCTTAATTTAGGGCTAGTTTATTGCGGCAATGGTAGCGGCTGCTTCAGCAGCGGCATCTTCCGGTGAAGCTTGTCCCAATAAAACGGATTGTAGCATTCTGATTATTGCATCGCTGATATCCATATAATTTTCTTTCGGCATTGGGATTGCATAATCCATCATGCCCACGAAACCACCCATTGGATGGGTATTTAATATTTCACTGGCTTCAGCAACATCCCATCTTGCGGGGACGTAGTTGTCTATTTCGCAGAACCTTAACATAATGTCAGGTCTGTTGAAGAACATAACCAATTCCCATGCAAGCTCGCGATTTGCTGTATTAGATATGGCAAGATTATGCCCGCCCAATACGGTGCTATGCCCTGCCGCGCCTTCGGGAATCATGGTTACTCCCCATTCAAAAGAGGCATTGTCGATAATCATCGGCAGTCTCCATGGTCCGTCTACTATCATTGCAACGTGACCGGCGGCAAACTGATTAGCATTGTCTCCGGCATTGTACGTTGTAACTTCCGCACTCATCCATCCATTTTGTACTAAAGTTTGGAAGAATGTCAATTGACCTATATTTCCGGGTGAATTTAAGTTTGTCCAGTCCGCACCGGAACCCCAAATAAATGGCCATTGTTGGAAAGTTGTGTCGGTTGTGCTTCCTGCGGCTATACCAAACACACTGTATCCCGCCGCTGAAATAGCAGGAGCAATTTCCAAAACTTCATCCAGTGTTCTTGGAACATCTACACCAACAGCATCAAATATTTCACGATTATAATACATTGCCAGATTGTTAGCGTAAAACGGCATACTGTAAAATCTGTCGTTAAATAATTGATTCTCTAATACAGAGTCGAAAAAGTATCCTAATTCTACATCACGTTCAACTAGGTCTGTAAGGTCTGCAATGAACCCCATTTGCGCCCAGTTAAAGGTGTCGGTGTTGTCGATATTCAGTACATCAGGCAACTCTCCGCCCAGTGCCCAAATTGGAATTTGTGTTCTGGATTCTCCCAGTGGTACGTTAATAACGTCTACTACGATACCTGTTTCTTGTGTAAACATATCCAGTGATGACCATATGCCTTCCCTCTCAATCGGGTGGGTCAAAAGAAATGTTATAACACGCTCTTCATCTGGGGCGGGGGCAGGGTCGTTTGCGGCAGGGGCTGGGTCGTTTGCCGCAGGCCTGTTGTCACCGGCAGGTGCAGGTGTTTCGTCGGATGAGCAAGCAACTAGTGCAAACACCATCAAGCTCATAAATAAAATGCCAAAAACAAATTTCTTCATAATTATCTCCCTTTCGTTTTTAACCTGTATTACAGCGGACATGCTACAGGCTTTTGTTGGATGAAACTATAACATGGAGCGAGCTACTTTGTACACTGGTAATATTCCACATATATTTACCCATATTTCGACACATTATTTGTTAGTTATCTACAATAACTAACAAATAATATACATACAAAGTGCCAATTATATACATAAAAAAGCGGGCAAAGACCGCCCGCATTGAAAAGCAAAAGCCAGTAGCCAAAACATGAGGCTATTGGCTTTTGTGCGTTGTATGGTAAAATTGT
>JGI24703J35330_11748218_pt1 | contig 12170 bp, 9 predicted proteins | sample TergutNt197P1_FD_35330 | JGI IMG/M metagenome (IMG submission 35330) | reverse complement strand
CTCTCGAAGCCGGAAGCAGTTTTGCAAAAAAGAGTCGGCGAGTGACACTCGCCGACTCTTTTTTTATGGGCCGGGAAATTGCTCCCGGCTTCGAGGGAACGTGCCGATTCTGACACATGTCCCCAGTGTCCACTGCGCGCTTTTTTATTCTCGGGCAACCCATTGGCGCAGGTTTTTTATTTCTCCAGCTTCGGCCAGTCTAAGAACAAAAACGGCAAATCGTTCTCACTCTCCCAGTATTCCCGCGCATATTCGGCAAGCGGCATATCGGCAGGCGCGGGCGCGGCAACCCCGATTGGGCTGTTTCCTCATCATCAAACAATGCGCGTTCGACTTGCTTGTCTCACCTCCCGTTTTGAATTGTGAAAGACCTTTCACTTATGTAAAAGCGATTTTGCCGAATTTTATTGCAAATAATATTGCCACCTCGGCTTCGCGTGCAAAAACACGGTAATCGCCTTTTGCGGGCAGAGGTTTACGCAGCGATAGCAAACGGTGCAGTTGTTCAGATGTTTAATTTGCCCATGGTCGGCGGACAGATTTTTCATCGGGCAAATTTTTACGCAAATGCCGCAGGCGTTACATTCTTTGTGGATTTTTATGCCGCTTTGCATCTTTTTTTCGGCGCGCTCGGCGGCGGGGCTTTTTGTGTCGCGTTGCCAAAATATGCCTTGAATCATGCCCAGCATTTGCGAACCGAAAGCAAAGCCGCGCAGCTTTACGACGCCGTTTTTTATGTCGGCGCAAACGCGGTTTAGTTTTGCTTCGGTTTTGTGCAGGTATTTTTGTGCGGATTTTTCGCTCGGTGCCCATAGGTTAAAAAACGGCGTGTTGCCCATGTTTTGTTGCATATTAAAATGCTCGGCGTAAATGACTTCGATTGTGCCGGGTTCGAACATGTCGCAAAAGACCCGCGCGCCGTCGCCGGAAAATTTCATTTGCGTCGCGAAAATTATCAGCTTTTTTCCGCGTAACGCGCCCATGTTGCGATGCACAAATTCGCGCATGATTCGCGGCACGCGCGAGCAATAAACGGGATAGCAAAACGCAATCGTGTCGTGCGCGGCGATTTTTATATTCGATTCGTCCTCGATTGAAAAGCACGCCGCGTTCATTTTGCGGCTGAAAAGCTCCGCGAGATACTTCGTGTTGCCCGTTCCCGAAAAATACAGTGTCAACATTTGCGCGCCACCCCTTTTTGTGTATGATAATAGACATATGTACGGATAACAAGGGGTAATTTTAAGCGAATTTGTTCATTAAGCGACACGGAGGATGATTTTTGTGGAAAAAAACGAAGACAGGCGCGTGCGCAAAACAAAAAAGGCCTTGCGACAAGCCCTGATTGAACTCTTGAATGAAAAGAGCATACAAAATATAACGGTTCGCGAACTAACCGACCGCGCCGATGTTCACCGCTCCACTTTTTACGCGAATTTTTGCGATGTTTACGCTCTTTACGCGCACACGGAGGAATGTGCTGTGCGGGAAATAGGCGAAATTGCTTCGGGGGACGCATCGTTATTTTTCGGCGGCTTAATCGACTATGTCAACGCGAACAGGCAAACCGCGCGTTTATTTTTCGGCAATATCGATTTTTCTCGGCGGATTACCGACTTGCTTAGGGATTCGTGCATTGCGTGTTGGTGCGAGGAGTATGGAAATGAAGCGGCGTTCGCAACGGCAACCCCCGAGGAAACGGACTACTACATTCAGTTTTACATTTCCGGGGCAATTGGAGCCGTCGCGAAGTGGGTTTCGGAGGATTTTAAATATCCTGCGGAAAAACTGGCAGAGCATTTGGCGGATATTGAGCACCGGGTACGCATGTCGGCGGCGACGCATTCCCTCGAAGCCGGAAGCCGTTTCCCGGACGCGCCAAGCGCGCATGGGCACCGGGGTACGCATGTCGGCGGCGACGCATTCCCTCGAAGCCGGGAGCAATTTCCCTAAGCATAAAAAACGAGTCGGCGAGTGACACTCGCCGACTCGTTTTTTTACGGCGTGTTGCCACTACGCGAATGCCAACACGCCCTATATCAGACTTTCAAGGTGCCGCAAAAACGGATAAGGATTTATCCAAAAATCCCTACGCGCAAACGAAACGTCGGGCGAAATCGCGACATGCAAATGTACGGGAAAACCACGCTCTCCCCTGCCCCCGCCGCCGCTGTTGCCCATAAGCCCAAGCGGTTCTCCTGCAAAAACATCCCGCCCGATAAAAATTCCCGGCGCAATCGAGTCCAAATGCGCGTATAAATAAAACGTATCGTTTTCGGTAACAACCCCCACAAAATAGCCCAAATTCTCGTCAAACCCCGCCTCGCGCACGCTGCCGCGCGTCATGCTGACCACCGGTACCCGCCCGCGAATATTTGCGCGGTCGATAACCGCCGTGCCGCGATGCATGTCTTTGCCCTGAAAATTATGCTCGACGCCCCACGAATCCCCAAACATTACCTCGCCGCCGAGCCATTCGCCCGGCACGGGAAACGCCTCGATTTCGTCAAAAAGATTCTCAAACATCGCGACATACGGCGCAAGGCTCCGCGAATTATACTGTCGCAAAAGCCTATTAAAATCAGAAACATAAAGCTGCTCAAGCCGACTCAAATCATACACAGCGTGTTTTTCGGGGAAAAAGCCGTTTTCCGCGTTAAAAACAGCAAAAAGTTCTGCAAATCCAATCCCGTTTTGCGCGGCATACCCCCGAAGCCGCCCAATCGACCCCGTTGGCACCCGAAAAGCCGCAACCGTTTCCGCATCAACCCTAACCCGCACCCCCGGCCGCAAAATCCCCCAAACCGCCGCAAACATCAAAAAAATCGTAACCGCAACGCAAAACATAAAAAAATATTCTTTCCGCCGCTTACGCAGGCTTCGACGTCTTCGCATAAAATCCCCTTTTTGACAGTATATCGTCGGGGGGGTGCAATTATTCTTGCCCTTGCCGTATCGCTACAGGCTTTGGCGGCAAGCTCCGATATAGCTTATTTATATTCTCCACGGTTTCGGCATTTATAAAATGTTCGATTTTTTCGACTTGTTCCAGCTCGTTTTGTGAATTGTTTATGTAACACAAAAATCGATGGAGTGTGTCGTGGCGAAAGACCAGATATTTGCCCAAATCGATGCCTGTTTCCGTTAGCTTTATGTACCCGTATTTTTCGGACAAAACCAGACCTTGCTTTTTTAAATTGCCTACCATTTTTGAGGCAGAGGAGGGCTTGACGTTTAAATTTTCGGCAAGCGCGCCGATTCGCACGGCCTCGCCGCTCGAGTGGATGCGATAAATCATTTCAAGATAATCTTCCATGGACGACGTAATCGCGTTGTTTTCCAAAAGCGCGTAACCCTTTAGCGTGTAAAATCCCGACATGTTTTCGCCATTCGCTGAGCGCATAAATCGCCGTTAAAAATCGGTCGCCCGCGTTCCTCTCTCCAATTTTTCACACTTTTCGCCATTCGCTGAGCGCACAAATCGCCATCAAAAATCGGTCGCCCGCATTCCTCTCTCCGATTTTTCACACTTTTAAACGGCTTGGCATAGATTAGCGTGAGGAAACAATTTTTCCTTACGCTAAATTTTATTTGGGGAGATGAAATTTTATGTTTTTATCGGTTTTGTCGGGCCTGATTGTGTCGGTTGACGCGTTTTTTATCGGGCTTTCGCTTGGGCTGCAAAAGAATTGTAAATTTATGTACCTTGTTGTGATTAACGCGTTTTTGTTTGTGCTGTGTCTTTTAGGATTTTTCCTTGCGGGGCAAGTGTATGAGGCCATTCCGTTTGACCCCGACATAGTTGTGGGTTTTGCGTTTATCGGGCTTGGGGTGTGGACGATTTTGCAGTTTAAGCTGCGCAAAAAAACCGACGAAGAAGGCACCGTTTCGGGCAAAACAATTGTGCTTGTCGGGCTTGTTATGAGCGGGGAAGCCATGCTTATCACGATGGGGATTACGTTTATCTTTCTCCCCTACTCTACCCTCGCAATTCCGGTTACAGTCGCGCTTGCTCATTTTGGGTATTCAGCTCTGTCGTTCTTTTTAGCGCGGACTAAGCATGTTAAACGAATTCCTCCTTTTTTGAACTATGCAATTTCGGGAAGCGCGCTTATTATTTATGGACTGCTTGCGCTTTTTGTCGAATTTGGGATATGATATCGAAAAGCGAAATTTAGGAGCATCCCATGCGAAGAAAACCCGCGCCGCGACCGCGCGCAAGCACACCCGGACCGCCTCGACAGTTGCCGACGCGGCGACGCACGCCCATGCGTCGCCGTCGTCGCAGACGCGCGCGTCGCGGCGGTTTCGGGTTTTTTCTCATATGTCTCGCGATTTTAATTTTCGCGCTTGTTTACATATTTGCAGGCGACAGGATTTTTCCGCCGATTGGCACGATAATTTTCCCCGCAGGCGAGGAGATAATCGTGTCGTTTTTGGACGTCGGGCAGGGTGACAGCATCGTCGTTCGGTCGGCGGGTAATGCCGTTTTAATCGACGGCGGCGACCACGGCACGCGCGGCGTTGTGCTGGCTTATTTGAATGACGCAGGAATTACGCGGCTTTGCTACGTTGTTGCAACGCACCCGCACGCCGACCACATCGGCGGGCTTGTGCAGGTCTTGCGCGATTTTGACATCGGAAGCGTGGTAAAGCCCGACATTTCCACCGAAACGCAGGACACGCAGGTTTATAGAAACTTCCTCGAGGCGATTTACAATAACGCGATTCACGTAATCCACCCCGCTCCGGGCGACCGCCTCCATGCGGGCATAATCGAATTTGAAGTAATTTCGCCCTCGCCCGACCTGGAATCCGGGCGTTCCGTTAACGACCAATCCATCGTTTTGCGGCTTGCGCACGGGCAGACCTCGTTTTTGTTCACGGGCGACGCGGAGGTCACTGCCGAGCGGTGGATGGTTGATACCCGCGCGAACATCTCGTCCGACGTGTTGCATGTCGGGCATCACGGCAGTCGCACGTCAACGACGGAGGAATTTCTCGCCGCCGTTGCCCCCGAAATCGCCGTAATAAGCGTCGGCGAAAATAATCGCCACGGACACCCGCACCGCGATGTTATAAGTCGGCTTGTGTATCACGAAATTGAAATTTTGCGTACGGATGAATTAGGGACGATTCGAATGCTAACCGACGGGCGGGATATTACCCGCAAAGAAAATACTCCGCCAAATTAGCATTCGCGTCCAAAAACGGTGCAATAATCGGCTCGGCCGCCGTCATAAGCGTCGTGACGCCGGGCCCATGGCCCGCGATAACGCTGCCGCCATGCACAACGACCCCGATTGTACACGCGCCCTGTTTATACACGCGCCCGAAACGCGTGTCCGCGTCAGTTATCGCAACGATATCGCCGAATCGCAAATCGTTCAAACCGTATTTTTCAACGGTTTCGGCGTCCGCCATCGTGATATCATAATCGCCGCGCACAGTGGACATATGCCCGATGCCGGAACCCATGATTTTCGCGGGGACGATTTTGGAAACACCGATTCGTAATTTTTTGCCGCCGGAAACATCGTTTCCGGCATTATTTCCGGCTCCGTTTCCGGCCCCGTTTCCGACTTCAAGGGAATGTGTCGCACCCACACACGTGTCCCCGGTGCCAAAAAAATTCATTTTCTCCAGCAACGCGGGGCTTACGCTCCGCATTTTTATTTGCGGATAATCCAAAAGCTCCAAACCCTGACCCGTCGCCTTGATGCTTATCGTGTCGCCGATGTTCAACTTTTCGAGCGTTTCGGGCGAAAAATAAATTATAAGATGCTCGCATCCGCCGTGTTTTCCTGTAACAAATCCGCGTTCGTCTTTCGCGTCGCCCGAGCGAATCCGAGCCTCATTTCCGATGCACGACAAAACCGTAAACGCCTGATTAAAGTCGTCCTCTTTGTTGCGCGCGGTTACGCCCGGCTCCAAATGGTCGGCAACAAAATCGGCGCACAAGTCGCCGATTTTCGCATTGTATGTAATGCCGCCCGTCCCCGTAAGCCAAACGGCCTCGCCGTTTAGGGAAATTTTCGCCGCCGCGCCGCCTTTTGGATGCCAAACCGTTCCCGAAACCGAAACAATCGGTAGTTTTCCTGCATTTGTCCTCATTTTTTTATCCCCTTTCGAATTTTTTCGGTGCTTTTCAAAATGATGACGTTAGTGACACTAACATCATCATTTTTTTTCATTGCCTCATCTCCATCATTATGTCATAATCAAGAAAAAATTTCACACTAGGAGGAAATTCTCATGCGTTTGATTACAAGAGCGGATTTTGACGGCTTGGCGTGCGGAACAATTTTATTGGAGCTTGGGATAATTGATTCGTGGAAGTTCGTCCATCCTAAGGATATTCAAGACGGAAAAATCGATATAACGGAAAACGACGTGCTTACGAACGTACCGTATGCGCCGGGCTGTGGCATATGGTTCGACCATCACGCAAGCGAAATCGAGCGCGTGGGCGACATTGCCGTCGAGGGCGCGCGCTATCTCGCGCCGAGCTGTGCGCGAATTCTTTACGATTATTACGAAGGCGAAAGCCGCCTGTCGCACATGGACGAAATGATTAAAGCAGTTGACAAAGTCGATGCCGCGCAACTAACCGTCGATGAAATTACAAACCCGCAAAGCTGGATTATGCTTGGCTTTATAATGGACCCGCGAACGGGCCTTGGTCGCAAAGAATTTTCCACAGGCAACTGGGAGCTGATGGAAGACTTAATGGAAAACTGCCGCGACTACACAATCGACGAAATAATGATGCTCCCCGACGTAGCCGAGCGCGTCGAGCATTACAAACAACAATCCGTCGATTTCCGCGAGATGATTTTAAAATATTCCCGCACCGAAGGTGATGCGATTATCACCGACCTGCGCGGCGTTCCGACAATTCACACGGGCAACCGTTTTCTGCTATACAGCCTGTTCCCCGAGCAAAATATTTCGATTTGGATAGTCGAAGGCTTTTCCGACAACTGCGTAATCGCCGTCGGACACAGCATAATAAACCGCTCCTCAAGCGTAGATGTATCAAAAATAATGGCAAAACACGGCGGCGGCGGTCACACACAAGTCGGCACCTGCCAAATTCCCTATGACGAAGCCGATGGGGTTATTGATGAACTGATAAATATTTGCAAATAGGTAAAATTGAAAGGCGGTGAGGACATGGCCGTAACAGACTGTAAAGCAATTTTAGGTCTGCAAGAAGAAATTTTGCTTGCCCCCGAACTGTCGGATGCTCGAAAGGTGGAAATGCTCAAGAACTATATTCGTAGAACACTCGGTGAAAAACAAACAGAGGGAAAATAACAAAAAAGCGCGCCAAGCGCGCAGTGGAAACCGGGGACATGTGTCGGAGTCGGCACATTCTCTCGAAGCCGGGAGCAGTTTCCTCACCTACAAAAAAGCGCGCCAAGCGCGCATTGGGCACCGGGGACATGTGTCGGAGTCGGCACGTTCTCTCGAAGCCGGGAGCAATTTCCCGGTCCATAAAAAAAAGAGTCGGCGAGTGTCACTCGCCGACTCTTTTTTGTGTACATACTTGTAAGTGGCACCGATTCCCATTTTATAGCAGTTACCTTGCATACAAAAAAAAGAGCAAGGAATCCGCGGATTCCTTGCTCTTTTCATTTACTTGCAAAACTTACAACCTTACCTGCTAACCGTAATGGTTCTCGTCGCATCGTCCCATTCAACGGTCGCGCCGAAGAATTCGCCGATAAAGCGCAACGGGACAAAGGTTCTGTCGTTGATAATTTGTGCGGGAACGTCCATTCCGGGGGCGGTTTCGCCGATTCCGAAGGTCAGCGTACGACCTTCATACACAAGCGTTACCTCGCGGGAAACATCGTTCCAGCTAACCCTCGCGCCAAGCATTTCTCCAATAAACCGCACGGGAACAAGCGTGCGTCCGTCAACGATTAGAGGCGTAACGTCCATTGTCAAAAATACTTCGCCCGTAAGCAGGCAGACAATTTGATACGACGCGATTTGCAACATAAGCTGCGAAGTATACTCTTCTTCCTCGCCCGGCTCTTCATCGTCTTCCTCGTCAAGGTCGTCGATTTCGTCCGAATCCGGTGTTTGCGCCCTTGGTTGAAGCGGGGGAAGACCGGGGTTCGGTGAATCGTGTCCACTGCCGCCGCCGCCAACCCAACCGCCGCCGGTTTGGCCGCCATTGTTGTTGTTGTCGTTATTGTTGTTGTTATTATTATTGTTGTTGTTATTATTGTTGTTGTTATTGTTGTTGTTGTTGTCGATGTCCTCCTCGCATATACAAACATGCAAAGGTCTGTCGCAGTCATCGCACCATGGTTGCTCAAAATCGTCTTCGAGAAGCAAGAACGCTCTTACCACGTTCATTTCGTCCCAAGTATCGGTGTTGCAGGAAATGATAATTCCTCTGAGACTCGGGTCTGCGTCGGTGTCGGTCCACAAGGCAAAGTGCGGATGAAGCGACAGGTCGAAAGTAAATGTTCCCGCCGCGGCGTCATACTCTGCCCCAAAGCCGGTTACTTGCGGCCAGTCCGGACCGCCGCCGCCTGTAAGAATAAGGTCAACGCCGCCGGCAGGTTGTGCCGCTACTTCGAATACAATATGCGTTGCCGCGCCCATAACATCCAATGTGAGCGGGCTTCCCGATATCATTCCGAATTCGCGTTCAATGCCGTTCATGCCCCAACCGCGCTGACGATGCGACATTCCTGCGGCATCAATGGCGGGAAGCGGCAACGGGAACTCGTTGCGCGGCCATACGAATTCGGGGGGAGTTCCGTCGCCAACACGTTCAAGCGTCATAATATCAACGTTCAGGCCATCCAAGTAGAAAGCGGGAGAACCGGAACCACCCGGACGCGTGGGACGAACGCGGTCGTTTATAAACACAATTTCAAGAATGAAATTACCCCGTGGCAGGAAAATATAATCCTCTGCCTGAATCAAAGCGTTTGCGGCAACCCATCCTTCGGAACCATGCCCGGCGGGAACAACGAAGCGAGTAAGCGTATTTTCGTGTGCGTCCCTGAGAAGGAGTTCCATTGAGTTTGTCGCGCTCGGGTTAATCGCGCCCAATTGCAAACGATACATACCGTCCTGCGCCACATTAAGCTCATACCGTATCCATTCGCCAACGTGAGTCCTTGTTACGTGTCCCGAGGTGAATCTGGGCGAACCATCGGGATATTGACCGAACGGAATGGGGAAACGTCCACCGTATTCGTTGGCGGGTCCGAGTGGTTGGTCGGGACGGATAGGGGGAGGTATAACCCGGTCAATGGTGGGAGCGGTACCCACGTATCCGGAACGTGCTACGCTTTCAAGGTTAACATGGTCGGTGGTTAATGAGCCACCCGCAAAATTCACTTTAGTGAAGTGCGAGAAGAATCGCGGCAAAACATTGCCGGCGCACTCCCACGGACGAACTCTCCAGCAGTATCCGCCACAGTTCGCTCTTGCCGCGCATGGGTTAAGCGGCTGGTTGTCATACATCCAGTCAAGCAAACTCATCGTATAAACACCCGTTGCCGGAATTTGGTGAACATCGGTCCACGGGCGGGTTATTCTGCTTGCGCTTGCCATAAACGCGTCAAACGCCTGACGCAAACGGTTGTACTGATAGTCAATCGTAGCCTGAGTTGCCAGCCAAATATCAAGAGTTCTGTCGGCGGGCGTAAAATACTCGTCGCGGAACGGAGCTATCGCGCCGTCCGGGAACTGACCGTACCACGGACCCTCGACGGCTGTGGCGAGCACCGTCGCCGCTTCCGCCACCAACGCTTCAAGCGCGCTAAAGTCGGCAGTGTTGTCAAGCGCATAGTACGCATCGTAAATTGCGGTAAACGCAGCGTGAATTGCGGCGGAACCCGAGCCGGCGTTAACCGACCTTACAGAATCAACTACTGCCATTAAATTATTCCATGACGCAGTGGTAATGTCGCCTTGTACAAACGCAGGGGCATCGATGCCGGCAATCAAACTTTGCAAATCTTCAAACCTTGCGGTTTGGCGGATTGTGAAGCTGTTTGTCATAACTTCCGGCGCACCCGAAGGTATCCACAAACTTGTGTTGTAGGGTACGGCAAAGGTTTCTATCGTGAGAGAGTCCCCGTCGATTACCAAAAGCGAGTATTGAGAATAATTGTCAAATCTAATCGGGTCAACCCATGCAACCCACGGCAACATTGGGCTGAAAGCCGTGTATTTGGGGAAATCGGCGACGGAACCGAGGGTGATAAACGGGATTCCCGTCGGGGCGATAAACGCACCGGGATTCGCGTCAAAGACAAGTCTTTCGTCCCTGTTTCGTCCAAACTCGGCGGGCATTTGCGCCCGTACCGGTCTTGCTTGGTTTTCGTCGCAGTGGGTCATAAAGAATGAACGCCCGTGGGTATGGTCGTGTCCGTTTATTACGAGGTCGACATTGAAGTCTTCCAAAAGCTCGACCAATCTCCACCATCCGCTTGCCGGCATTGCCGGGGCGTGGAAGTTTCCGCCGCCGAACGGATTTTGGTGGAAGGTAACGATTCTCCATGTTGCGTCGGGGTGTGCGGCAGTGGCCTGTTCGAAAATAGCTCTGTGTTCGTTAAGCATACCTCGGTCGTTGGTGTTCAGCGAAATGTAGAGAACATCGCCGTACCTGAAGAAGTGGTTTCCGCCGCCCTTCATATAGGAACTGGGACCGGTCGGGCTTCCGCCGGGAAGCCATTGATGGTTCGGCCAATAGTACAGCATCGAAAGCAGTGAAAGGGGCGAATTGAACTCCGCGCCGGTTGCTTGGGATTGGCTGTCGTGGTTTCCTACGGTTGTGAAAACGGGAACATTTCTTAGTTGCGGCGGAGCCATAAAGGCATTCCATCTGTCCACACGGTTGGAAGCACCGCCGACATTGTCGCCAGCGGAGAGTATAAAGTCCACGCCGCCGTGTCCTACGCCTGCGGCTCTTGTAATCCCGCGGTCGAGTGAATCCGAAAATTTAGCAATCTGTCCCGCTAAATTGGTAGATACCGAACCGCCCATTTGCGGGTCGCCGACGAGCAAAACCGTTTGCTGTCCGGTCGCGCTTGGGTTATGGGTGTAGAAATAGTGAATCGCGCTCCAGTTGTCGGGATTTCCGTCGCCGACGCGATAATAATGCCTTGTGTTTGTTGCAAGCCCGGTTACGCGCACCCTGTTTACGTCGTAATTGGAGCCTGAGCCGGGCAGTGTTGCCGGAATCGGGGTGGGCGCGTTACCTTGGCCGGCGGCGGAGCCTCCGATAAACGGGGTTGCGTCGGGAACTGCGGCGGCGGATGTTGCAACTTGGATTTGTGCCGCGGCGGCTTCGCCTCTCGGTGTCCACCATGTAAAGCGCATTTCGGTTGCACTTACGCCCCAGTTAAGGGAGATGTTTGTGGCAAACGGAGGCGGCTCTGCCAAGGTAAGTCTTGCCGTTCCGAGTTGGTGTAAATTATCGGCACGCGTAACGAAATCCGGAGTTGACACGTAATAGAATTGCGCCATGAGTACATAGATTGCGGTTGCGACTTCGCCGTTGTTGTACAGCAAAGCCCTTGGAATCGTAAACGTTGCTTCGGGAACCGGAGCAAGCGGGAAACGGGGAGAGCGAAGAATCGTACCCGCTGCGTTTGCGGCCGCATCAGCGGTAAACGCAGTTGTTCCCGTGTTGGTACCCGACAAATCCGTCCAAACAGAAAGGATTCTGTTGGCACTTGTTTGGGTTACCGGGCCGATTGTCAATGTGGCACGCAGATCCTGGCGAAGCAAATCAGCCGCCGCGGGGTCAATTGCCAAGCGGAGCAGGCGGTCATTGCCTGTGCCTATCGTGCTTACGTTGGGGTGCTCGGTTATTGTTGCCTGTGTGTCGCCTATCGGCCAAACCAAAAGGTCAGCGTCATCGCAGATGCAATCCGCATCTTTGTACACGGTGATGTCCCAAATATCGAACTCTGCAAAAATGGTGCTGTTGTGCGCGACAATGCGCATGTCTTGATTTGCCCGATTGGCATGTGCCGCACTGACCGTGTACACAAATTCAAACGCTCCGACACCAACGGGCGGATAAACTCCCGGCATATAACTGGTATCAGCAACCGATTGCAATCGAATTCCCAATCCGGGAGTGTGCAAAACACCCGTAATTGTTACTACATCGCCTTCTCCAA
>JGI24703J35330_11748219_pt1 | contig 12188 bp, 11 predicted proteins | sample TergutNt197P1_FD_35330 | JGI IMG/M metagenome (IMG submission 35330) | reverse complement strand
AAAAACTAGTCATCATATGTGTAGCATGGAATACATCTATTTTGCTAGACCAGATAGTGATATCGAAGATGTTAATGTGCACGAAGCCCGTAAACGATGTGGCGCAGTTCTCGCACAAGAAGTACCTGCACCGAATGCTGATATTGTTATTGGTGTTCCTGATTCAGGTTTGTCGGCTGCGATAGGATATGCTGAAGAAGCTGGTTTGCCTTTTGAGACAGGCATGGTAAAAAATCGTTATATCGGTCGCACATTTATTGAACCGTCACAAGAGTTACGAGAACAAGGAGTAAAAATGAAATTGTCCGTGGTATCCAAAGTTGTGAAGGACAAATCCATTGTAGTAATTGATGATTCTATAGTGCGTGGTACAACATCAAGAAAACTCATTACTATGTTAAAAAAGGCTGGTGCAAAAGAGGTACATATGCGAATAGCTGCCCCAGAAATTAAGCATCCTTGTTTTTACGGAATCGATTATTCAAGCTATGATGAACTTATAAGTGCTAAATTATCAAAAGATGAAATATGTGAAAAAATCGGTGCAGATTCATTAGGGTTTATGAGTGTCGCAGGTATGGTTCGTGGTGTAGGCAGAAATCCAAAATTTGGAAAAAATTGCGGTCAATGTACAGCTTGTTTCGACGGAGATTATCCTACACATCTGTATTCAAAAAAATAAACTCACTGGTCTTAATAGTATTTTAACAAAATTCATGGTATACTTACTAATATGACTTCGTGAGGTGAAAAGATGAAATACGTTCCAAATATATTATCAATAACGCGTTTAATATTAATTATCCCGATTTTACTTTTAACTCCACTCGAATTACCGTTTGTAATCGTTTACATTGTTGCTGGGACGACAGATTTTTTAGACGGTCCAATTGCTCGCAAATTCAATGTAATGTCAACCTTTGGAGCTAAACTCGACTCAGTGGCTGATGTTTCACTCGTCTTTGCTGTATTATTTAGATTGGCTCCTATCGTTCAAATATCACAAACAATAGGATTACTAATTATCGCAGTCATCATTTTCAAATTTATTGCTGTTATAATAGGCGTGATTCGTCACAAGCAATTAACACTATTACATACATATTTTAATAAATTTTTTGTGTTCTCGTTATTTTTCTTTCCACTATTTTACGTGTTTTTCGAAGCGGATCATATTTTATCAGTTATGATTTTCTTTGCATTTGTTGCATTTGCTGAAGAAGCGTACATCAATGCAACCTCAAAAATCGTCAACTTAGACGATAAAGGATTATTATTTAGAAAAAAATTAACTCAAGTTAAATAAAGGTAGGTTATCATCATGAGTAAAGCATATGAACAATCAGGAGTAAATTTAGAAGCTGGGTATGAGTCAGTAGAACGTATTAAAAAACATGTGGCTCGTACAAACCGACCAGGTGTTTTCTCAGGAGTTGGTGGTTTTGGAGGGATGTTTGATTTATCTGGGCTTAATTTAAAAGAGCCGATGCTTGTTTCAGGAACTGATGGCGTTGGTACAAAGTTATTAATTGCTATCGAAGCAGATAAGCATGATACTATTGGAATCGATGCGGTTGCGATGTGTGTTAATGATGTAGTTGTACAAGGTGCAGAACCTTTATATTTTTTAGATTATGTTGCTGTTGGAAAAAATGATCCTGCACAAATTGAGGCAATTGTAGCGGGAGTTGCTGAGGGATGTGTACAAGCTGGTGCTGCTCTTGTTGGTGGAGAAACGGCAGAGATGCCTGATATGTATGCAGAAGGACATTATGACTTAGCAGGATTTACCGTAGGTGCTGTTGAAAAATCAGAACTAATCACTGGTGAAAAAGTAGCAGCTGGAGATGTGATAATCGGACTTGCTTCAAGTGGAATCCATTCTAATGGATATTCTTTAGTCCGTAAAATTTTATTTAAAGATAATAATGTAGATATAAATTCTTACGTTGAAATTCTCGGAACTACTGTAAAAGAAGCAATTTTAGAACCAACACGAATTTACGTGAAACCTGTGCTTGCACTTAAAGACAAAGTAGAAATCCACGGTATGTCGCATATAACAGGTGGTGGATTCGATGAAAATTTACCTCGTGCATATGGTGAAGGCTTAAAAACAATAGTCGATTCAAAGTCTTTTCCACGTCCTGCCATTTTTGATTATTTAATGGAGCTTGGGAATATTGATGAGCGTGAGATGTACAATGTATTTAATATGGGTATTGGGTACGCTATAATAGTTTCAGCAACGGATGTGGAACTTGCAATTTCCACCCTTAAAGAAGCTGGAGAAGATGCGTTTGTGATAGGTCATATTGAATCAGGTGCCGGTGTTGAGGTGCTTTAATGAAAAAAATTGTTGTTTTTGCTTCTGGTTCAGGGTCAAATTTTCAAACCATTGTTGATAAATTGCATAAAAAAGTTTGTGAAGTAGAACTTCTTGTTTGTGACCAACCAGATGCGATGTGTATTAGTCGTGCAAATAATTTTGGTATTCCTGTTTTGCAAGTTAATCTAAAAGATTGTGAGTCAAAAGTACATTACGAACAAATTATTTGTGATGAATTAAATAATATAAACCCAAATTTAATTGTTTTAGCAGGTTACATGAAGATAATTGGATCAACCTTGCTTGATTCATACGAAGGTAAAATCATTAATATTCATCCTGCTTTACTACCCGCTTTTCCTGGTAAAGATGGGATAGGTGATGCAGTTAAGTATGGTGTAAAAGTTATGGGTGTAACCGTCCATTGGGTTGATGTTGGAGTTGATACTGGTAAAATTATCGATCAAGAAAGCTTCAAACGTGAAGATGGTGAAACATACGAGGAAAGTAAAGCACGAATTCATGCCATTGAACATGAAATTTATCCTCGTGTTATTAAAGATTTGTTGAGTAACATGAATTAAAATATGAATTATATAAAGATGGGTTCGTACAATAGAATGCCATCTTTTTTCTACGAGAAAATATTTAAAGTATAAATCAATATTAAACAAGTTCGGTCATTCCCGAATAGTGTAGGACTTTAGTCTTATTTGTCTTACATCTTTTGCATGATATTAAGTCTTAGCCGTCGACAACTAGCATTTCATGTGCTATACTTATAGTATCAAAGTATGTTTTTTTAAGGAGGACAAATCATGAAAGATATTTTTAATAGCATTGAAAACCAAATCGATCAAATTGACGCTAAAATTGAAAAAATCGTCGGAGATATTAACAAAAATTCGGGGTCTACATATGAAACATTTAATAAAAAAATAAATAATGTTATGAATCAGTCTGCAAAAGTTTTCGACGAAAGTATTCAACAAGCAGAAATTGCCATTGAAAAAGCAGTTAAAAAAACAGGCTTTCAATTTCAACAAGAAAATTTAAAAAAATATCAAACACAAACTATGCAAAAAAATACTACACCAACAAAAATTGATTCAAAATCAAAATTTCGTTTTTATGCGAATAAAGAAGGATATTTTGGTGGTGGACTTGCATTAAGTATTGTTTTTTATATTTTTACACTCTTCATTGGAATTGCAATGTTTGTACTTGCTATTTTAGGATCCGTGATAAGAGGATTTTCCCCATCTGAAATTTTGATTCTTCTATTAGGAATAGGAGCTGTATTCTTTTTAATCGGTAGACTTGGTCAAAAAATGACAAAACGAGTTCGTCGTTTTAAAAAATATATTCAACTTATCGGTGAAAAACTATATGTTGAAATTGAAGAAATAGCCTATGCTTGTAATAAATCAGTAAATTTTACTACAAGAGATGTTAAACTAATGATATCGGATGGTTGGTTCAAAGAAGGCCGAGTTACACATGACCAAAAAACTTTAATTGTAAGTAATGACGTTTACGGTGAATATTTACAACAGGAACAAAAACAAGCACGTCGTGAAGAATTATTAAAACAAAGGGAAACACTCCCAAATGAAGCACAAGAAATTATTAAAAAAGCGTCTAGTTTAATTTCGCTGATGCATGATACAACAAACGATATACAAGATATTCATATGCGTGATAAAATTAAACAACTTGAATTAATACTCACAAAAATTATTAAAAAAGTAGAAACTAAACCAGAGGTTGTAAGTCAGTTGCGCCGTCTATTTGATTATTATCTTCCAACGACAGTAAAATTAATTGAAACATATGCGTTTTTAAATGGGCAGACTGTCGAGGGTACAAATATCCTAAATACAAAAAGTGAAATTGAGGGCAGCCTTGACACACTAATCGCAGCATATTTAAAATTATACGATGATTTGTTTGTGGAAGTAATGCTTGATGTTTCTACTGATATCTCGGTTTTAAATAACATGTTGGCTCAAGATGGCTTAACAAAAAGCTCTTTAAGGGGAGAATAGAAAATGTCAAATGAAAATAGTTTAAAAACATCACCACTTACTTTAAATCCATTCGCAGATGAGGCTCCAGTTCCTGTACTTGTAGAAAGCCATTATGAGGACGAACTTATCACGCAGACCCAGCTTACTCCTGAAGAAAAACAAATGGTAGATGATTTTGTAAAACAAATTGATTTAACTAATTCTACTGTAATACTTCAGTATGGCGCTGGGGTTCAGAAAAAAATGGCTGACTTTTCGGAGTCTACTCTGAATAACGTACGCACTAAGGATCTCGGCGAGGTTGGTCAGCTTTTAACTGGGGTCGTAACTGAATTAAAGAACTTTGATGAAGAAGAAGCAAAAGGAATATTCGGCAAATTAAAAAAATCGTCTAACAAGTTACAAACGATGCGTGCGAAATATGATAAAGCAGAAGTAAATATAAATAAAATCTGTGAAGCAATGGAAACCCATCAAGTAACACTCCTCAAAGATATCGCAATGCTTGATAAAATGTATGACTTAAATTTGAATTATTTTAAAGAATTATCGATGTATGTTGTAGCTGGTAAACAAAAGCTAGATCAATTTAAATTAAACGACTTGCAGCGCGCAATGGATTTGGCTAAAGCAAGCGGAAGACCGGAAGACGCACAGGCTGCTCGCGACTTAGATGGACTTGCTACAAGATTTGAAAAGAAAATTCACGATTTAGAACTTACAAAAACTATCGCAATGCAAACTGCACCGCAAATTCGAATGATTCAAGGAAATAATACTGTTTTAGTAGAAAAAATCCAATCAACTCTTGTTAATACAATTCCTTTATGGAAATCACAGATGGTTCTAGCTTTAGGTGTTCACCATGGTACGCAAGCGGCACTCGCACAACGTCAAGTAACAGATATGACTAATGAACTTTTACGAAAAAATGCAGAAAGTTTAAAAATTGCTACTATCGAAACTGCAAAAGAATCAGAACGTGGCATTGTTGATTTAGAAACATTAAAAATCACAAATGATTCACTAATTTCAACACTCGATGAAGTTTTAAAAATTCAAGAAGAAGGAAGAAACCGTCGTCAAGAAGCTGAAAGTGAGATTCGTCGTCTAGAAGTAGAGTTACGAGACAAACTATTAGAAATAAAATAAGAGAAAAATGATTTACATGACAGATATTGACAAAATATTGATGCTAAAGTGTTATAATGGATGCACAAAGGAGGAATTAATGATGAAATTAATTCGAATAAAAAATGTTTCTTAGCAATCCTTAGTGTTTTTCTTTTAACGCTACTGAATTTAATTCAAGCGAATGAATATAGTCAAGTTTCGGAATATATTCAAAATGAATACTATTTTGGATTAAATCCTCTATCTACACAAGCTGTTGCAATTCGCTCTACTGCTGTTCGGCCTTATGCAGGAAGTAGTAGGATGTGCATCATAATATAATGTTTGGAAATCAACGATGGTTGGCAATTTCTCCGGCTGTAAATGGAGTTTTTCAAAACTGGGTTTTAGCAGCAGATTATAATTAAAAATATATAAATAATAGTCAACGGTTTGATTCATTGACTATTATTTGTATTTGTAAAAGGAGACATCCCTTCCTAACCATTCGAAGACCTGATCTTCATGGTAGCTCAACGGAAATGACTTCTTCTCTCCGTAGCGATCTGTATAGGTTCTTTTGTTTGCCTGAATGCTTTGGGTAATTGATACGTAGTAATTTAGATCGTTCATTTTAAACACTCCCTGTGTCGTTGATATAGTAATTATACCACGGAAAAATGGCCTTAAATAAGTTTTTGCATTTCGGTAACATTTGTGAATTAAACATAATTGTTCTTCCCCTGGTATATATTTATTGTACCATGAGAGGAGAAATTTGAAGTTTCATTGGAAATTTGTCTTTTATTTAAGATATAAAACTGCTATAATTATAGGAAATTGGAAAGGACGGAGGTTGAATAATGGGTGATTATGTTTTCTCAGTAAAACTAAACGACGGTTCACACATGGATGTCTACGCTACTAGCGAATATGACATGAGATCAAACCAGCCGGATGTAGCTGAAATTCAAGAAGTATCAAAGTTCAATGACGAAACTCAATCTTATGAGTACGTGTCGTCATGGGATTAAGCCCCTCGATTAAGAAGGGCTTTTTTCTTTTTACTGGATGAAATCCTCAAAGTTAGAAGGTGTTAATTTTACTGTTTTCCATACATACCTGAATCTTGTCCTTGTAACCAAGTCTCTCTTATATGCCTCAGGCATCATTTCGTATTCCACACAAGCATTCAACTGATTACCGACGTTCACAGTAGTCTCCATATATTTAAGCTTCCTCTTAAGGTCGTTGAAGTTAACATCGCGCATCCTCATTACGATTTGGCAAACACTACCTTCAACATTTCTGTCTTCGTGTGGAAGGCTATATTTATCAAGCATCTTGTTGTAATTTTTAGATGCCGTATTTATTTTTTGCAATAAACTGCTGATTTCTGTTGTGTTCATATTAATCTGCCTCGCTTTCTAATTCGATTTCCTCGAATTGAGTGATAATCTTTTTTGCCTTTTCTGACTTCAAAGATAGTAGAATAATAATCTTTTATCTTACATACATAGAATCGCAATCATCATCAACTTATCTTAAAATCGCAAAAATAAATTATATATTTGGCTTATTATTCCATAATCAACCACCTTGTCGAACTTTGTTGAACGAAACTTAAAAAAAAATTTTAAAAATATTTCAAAGAAAAAACTTGTTATAAATGTACAATTACTTATAAATATTAAAGATTTGGGAAAAAAATAACATGATTTTTCATCTAATGTTCTATCGATTTAGAATTTAATCTTTTAACAAAAAGCCTCGATTATAATTTACGGATAAAAAAACTTTGTTTAAGGTAAAAACAAAGTTTTTTTTACATTAGATAAATTAAATGTTAGACAAGTCATAATTGTCGATTATTTTATAATATAGCGGAAAATTCTTATTTAGTATCGACTTGACAAATCTCAAATATGTGAGATAATTGTTATAACAAACCAACTTTAAGACAGAGCAAAATTAAAATTTACTAAGACAATAAAAAAATTAAAAAAAAATAAATAAATTTAATATAATTTTTGAGTTTTTTATACTTAAAATACGTAAAAAGGCATGTTTTATAACGGTAAAATCCTGACTTGCCATTTTTTAAATTTTTATGGAAACTCTAAAAGTCGTTTAACGGTACGAAACGGTCATTTGGCGGTATCAGTGCGCGTTTTTTTTATACTCATGTTATAATCGTCATATGAGCTTGAAATAGAACATTTTTACGATTTTTACTATGTTAAAGGTACTAAAATGGTTTAAATTATAATCTTCTTGTTGAAAACTTGGGGAAGTTTTATAACAATAGTGGACGATGCATTAAAAAAACTAATAAAATTAATTTTGATGACGGGGGAGTCGTTGAATATTTTACAAAAAGCAGTTACTAATCAACCGATAAACAGCATGTAAAATGATCAGTCAAAATTAATTTTATCTCTCGTTTAAAAATGATATTTCACTTAGATTATTTGAAGCCTTAACTTTTCATAACTTGTGGGGGCTTGTAATGAATAGTTAATTTTCAATCAACTCATTTTTTAAAGACCAGTCATTTTATACTCAAATGGCTGTTTTTTTATTGATTAATTTTACAATCAATAAATTATTTAAAAAGCAAGCAAACTATTATTAAATCCTTGTGACAATACGCTTTCTATTGGACGATTACTTCGGTTTATGTTAAAATAAAGATGAAAATCTAATAAGAATGATGCCATTGTGATTTGATATTATTTTTAAAAAACTTCATCACGGTAATTTCTTTAAATATTTTAAACTTAGGAGTTGTAGGAATGAAACGTGCATTAGTTAGTGTCTCAGATAAAACTGGTTTAATCCCATTTGTTTCAGAGTTAATTGAATTAGGTTACGAAATTATTTCAACTGGTGGAACGAAAGTAGCACTTGAAGAAGCAGGACTTCGTGTCTTAAATATCGATGAAATTACTGGTTTTCCCGAAATTCTTGAAGGACGCGTGAAAACTTTGCACCCGCTTGTTCATGGAGGTCTACTCGCAAAAAGAGATGACGAACTACACTCAGAACATGTTAAGCAAAATAACATTGAATACATTGATTTAGTTTGTGTAAATTTATATCCTTTCGCGCAAACGCTCACAAATCCAGCTTCTACCCACGAAGATAAAATAGAAAATATCGATATCGGTGGACCATCAATGTTACGCTCTGCCGCAAAAAATTTCAATGACGTAACGGTAGTAGTAGACTCATATGATTATGATTTAGTTCTTGAAGAGATTAAACAATCAGGAAATACTACTTTGAATACACGCACCATTTTAGCGGGAAAAGTATTTAACCACACGGCGAGTTACGACACTCTAATTGCGAATTATTTTAATGGGGTCAATGAAATTGGAACACCACCTACGTTAACAAAAACTTATGAACTAGCACAAAACTTAAGATATGGCGAAAATCCACACCAAACGGCATCATTTTATAAAGAAAGTGGACACCATGACTTCTCGATTGTATCAAGCACTCAACTTCATGGAAAAGAATTATCGTTTAACAATATCGGTGATGCAAATGCTGCCCTTGAAATAGTTGCAGAATTTGATCAACCAGCAGCAGTAGCTGTAAAACATATGAACCCATGTGGAGTAGGTATTGGGAATGACATTGATGAAGCATTCCAGAAAGCTTATGATGCAGATCCGATGTCAATATTTGGTGGAATTGTAGCTCTAAATAGAACTGTCACTGTGAAAACAGCTGAAAAATTAAATAGTATCTTTTTGGAAATAATTTTAGCTCCAGATTATGAACCTGAAGCATTAGAGATATTAAAGAAGAAAAAAAATATTCGACTATTAAAAACACCAATGACTGAAAAACGCACAGAAGCAAAACGAATGGTAAGTGTAAAAGGTGGTCTTTTAGTACAAGATGCTGATTCTAAAAAATTAACTATAGACGATTTAACTGTAGCAACAGAAGTCACTGTAGATTCTAACGATATAGAACAATTACTATTTGGAATGCGCGTTGTTAAGCACGTCAAAAGTAATGCAATTGCAATTGTTAAAGATGGAATGACAATCGGAATTGGAGCCGGACAAATGAACCGAGTAGGTGCAGCACGAATCGCACTTGAACAAGCTGGAGATAAAGCTAAAGGAGCATACCTAGCAAGTGATGCATTTTTCCCGATGTCTGACACAGTAGAACTTGCTGCCGAATACGGTATAAAAGCTGTAATTCAACCGGGTGGTTCAATCAAAGATAAAGATTCAATTGAGGCGTGTAATAAGTTAAATATGGCAATGGTAATGACTGGTTTTAGACACTTTAAACATTAATTGGAGGCAAATTAAATGAAAGTACTAGTAATTGGACGTGGCGGACGTGAACATGCGATTGTTAAAAAGTTTAAACGTGATGGAATTGATGAAATTTATTGCGCACCCGGAAATCCTGGAATGGTTGAGGCAACTCTTATTAATATAGAAGAAACTGAAGCAAATTTATTAGCTGATTGGGCTTTAGCAAATAAGATTGATCTAACAGTTGTTGGACCTGAAATGGCGCTAATGGCTAGTGTTGTTGACGAATTTGAAGCGCGCGGTTTAAAAGCTTTTGGACCGAAACAAAAAGCAGCTTATATTGAAGGAAGTAAAGCATTTGCTAAAAGACTGATGCAAAAATATAATATTCCAACAGCCTCTTACGGTGAATTCAATACATCTCAAGTTCTTGAAGCACATACTTTTTTAGATAAACAAAATATGCCGATTGTTATCAAAGCAGATGGTCTTGCTGCCGGTAAAGGAGTAGTAATTTGCCAAACTCTTGAAGAAGCAAAAGCAACAGTTGATGATATGCTCGTTGATGCAAGTTTTGGCGAAGCTTCAGCAAGTGTTGTAATCGAGGAATTTTTAGATGGAGAAGAATTTTCTCTAATGTCTTTTGTTGCTGGGAAGAAGTTTTATCCAATGCCTATTGCCCGCGATTACAAGAGAGCTTTCGATTTTGATGAAGGGTTAAACACAGGGGGTATGGGTGCCAACTCGCCACATCCTTTAATATCGGCTGAAGACTACAAAATTGCACTCGAACGAGTGGTAAAACCAACTGTTGATGCTATGATTGCAGAAGGAAATCCATTTACCGGTATTTTATATGCAGGATTGATTAAAACTAGTGATGGACCAAAAGTTATTGAATTTAATGCTCGTTTTGGAGATCCTGAAACAGAAGTTGTATTACCATTAATGGAAAACCCCCTAGCTCCTGCTCTTCTTGAGATGCTTTCAGGAAATGATGCAACGTTTGAATGGATTAATGCCCAAACTGTAGGAGTCGTTCTTGCAGCAAAAGGTTATCCTGGAGAATATAATAAAGGCGTTCCTATTAGATGTCTTGATAGTTTAGAAGGAGTAGACATTTATCACATGGGAACTGCACTCAAAGACGGTGAATTCGTTACAAACGGCGGACGTGTGTTATTTGTAGTTGCTAACGGTTTAGACTTAGCGGAAGCTCGCACAAAAGTTTACGAACAAATTAAAAAAATTGACTGTGACGATTTATATTATCGAACTGATATTGCAAAATTTTATGATAATTAAAAAAATTGAGGAAGGTAGGAAAACTACATCTTCAATTTTTTTTCAATATTACTCATTAAATATCCTATTAAAATTCCTGTAATAAAACAAAAAATCATTATTGTAATATTGCCAAGCGTTTTAGGAAATATCATAACGGTCGATGTGACAACAAGACCCAAAATAACATGATAGACTGTTGCATATGAAATTTTTAATAAAAATACTACAAGTCTTGAAGTTAACATTATAATAATTATGCCGCCGAGTGCTACTGGAATAATAATTGATAAATTTAAAGTACTAATAGCAGTATTTAATGGTTGATAAAGATTAAAAAACATTAGAAAATTTGATGGACTAAGACCTGGAAATGTAACGCCTAAACCTATAATACCTCCGCTTACGATCCATGTTAAAAAGGAATCTTTAATTGAAATTCCAACTACAGAATTCATCATATAATTTATTAAAATGAATGACATGATTGCAACAGTTATCGAAATAACAAGGTGATATTTTTTGCGTCCGTAGAGTCCGGATTGTTTTACTAGACTAGGAAATACTCCGAGCATTGAACCAATGAAAAATACACTTACCTCTGGTAAATAGTTTTCGAGTAGATAGCTTAATGCGTGTGAAAGTAATAACACACCGCTTAGTCCTCCAAGACCAATGGGGATAAAAAAGATGATATTTTTTTTGAAATCTTGCTTAAGATTGGATGCAAAATTTATAATGGGCTCGTATACACCAAAGATGGCTGCGAGTGCACCCCCGCTCAATCCAGGTAGTAATGCGCCTATTCCGATAAAAATTCCCTTAATAAAATTTAATATTACTTGCTTCAAATACATCACCCCAAAAAAATATTTTTTAACTGTCTTTTTAATTATATACAAAGATGGTATAATAATAGAACATATATACTTTAAGGGATTTGATATTGTGAATGTTATTAAAATTACGCCGCGTGGGTATTGTCACGGTGTTGTTAGTGCGCTTAATATGGTTGTTGATGCGATTGGTGATGAGAGTGTGCCGAAACCAATTCATATTTTAGGGATGATTGTTCATAATGCTCATTTGACTGAGGCTTTTGAGAAAGAGGGGGTTGTGACGATTGATGGTACTGGTAAG
>JGI24703J35330_11748220_pt1 | contig 12198 bp, 15 predicted proteins | sample TergutNt197P1_FD_35330 | JGI IMG/M metagenome (IMG submission 35330) | reverse complement strand
AAGGATTCTGCTTATCCACAACCACAATCCTATCAAACTTCAAAGAAAACAGAAACAAAAGATGAAAGAACTTAAGCAAGTTGCTTAACGAAAAAAAAGAGCCTAGATTGCTTTTGCAATCTAGAACTCAATTTTACATTATAATTCTTCACCAACAGCATTTGACAAAGAACCCTTAATTTTAAAAGTGTTTATTAAACTACAGCAGATTCAACAAGTAAATCGACAGTTTTTCTATTACGCACATCAGATTTCAACATTTCTAAATCAGAAATCATTGTTCTAACTTGATCTACTTCTAAATTGTGTGTTTCAGCAAGTATTTGAATTTCTGCTTCAACTTCTTCATCTGTAACATCAACATTTTCCTCAGCAACGATAGCTTCAATTACTAAAGTACGTTCTACATTAGTTTTTGCTTGAGGTTTCATCTGTTCACGCATTGATTCCATTGTCTGACCTGTAAATTGTAGGAACATTTCAAGAGTAATTCCTTGTTGCGTATATTGTTGTTCCATACGTTTAACCATGTTATCAATTTCTTTTTCAATCATTACTTCTGGAATTTCAAATGTTGCATTAGCTACTGCTTGCTCAAGTACAGAGTTTACTAAATGATTTTCTGCATCTGTCTTCTTAGTAGACTCTAAGTTAGAAGTAATATCAGCTCGTAAAGCATCAAGTGTTTCAATACCATCACGTTCTAAATCTTTTACAAATTCATCGTCAATTACTGGTAATTGACGTGTTTTAACTTCATGCACTTTTACCTTAAATGTTACAGGAGCTCCCGCTAAATCAGCTGCGTGATATGATTCAGGGAATGTTACATCTATATCTTTTTCTTCACCGGCTGACATACCAACAAGTTGTTCTTCAAAACCTGGAATGAATGAGTTTGATCCAAGTTCTAGTGAATGATTTTCACCTTTTCCGCCTTCAAAAGCTACTCCATCACGGAATCCTTCGAAATCGATAACAGTCGTATCTCCATCTACTGCTGCATCTTCTTTTATCATCATTTCAGAACGAGTAGCAGCAATTTTATCAAGTTCAGCTTGAATATCTTCTTCTGTTACATCTACAGAGAGTGGAGTAACTGATAATCCTTTATAATCACCAAGTGTAATCGTTGGTTTAACAATAACCGTTGCTACTGCAACTACTCCATCTTCTGTTGAGATAGATTTCACGTCCCACTCAGGGAAATCTACAGGTTCTATTCCTTCTGATAAAATTGCGTTTGTATAGAGTTCTGGAAATACGTGATTTAATGCATCATCATATAAAGCTTGTACACCGAATTTTTGTTCAAACATTTTCCTTGGGATTTTTCCTTTTCTAAATCCTTCAACGTTTACATCTTTACGTACTTTTTCAAATGCAAAATCGAGACCTTTAGCAAACTCTTCTGCTGTAATTTCGATTGTTAATTCTACTTTATTTGTTTCAATTCTGTTTGTTGTTACATTCATAATTTATTCCTCCACATTCACGACGTTAAAAATTTTTTTTACGTCAACTGTATTATTATATCATATCTAAGTCAAGCTTGCAAATAACAATTACGTTAATAGTGCTTTTAATTGCAATTAAATCTCAACTTTTTAAAAATTAGCTTCAAGAAGATAAATTGGTTGACCTAATCCATGAAACTTTCTTTCATACTCAGTCATAACATTATTGGGATATCTACTTGAATTATTATGGACATCAACAGAAATATCTGAAAATCTCATACCATAATCATTAAAACTCCATAATGAATATTCAAATAATGATTGATTATCTGTTTTTAGTTGTATCTGACCATCATCATCCAAAATGGTTTTATAGACGTCTAAAAAATTTCGATGAGTTAATCGTCTTTTAGCATGTCTTGTTTTTGGCCAAGGATCAGAAAAGTTAAGATATATTTTTGACACTTCTTTATCCTTAAAAACATCTGTTAATGTTGCTGCATCTACAAGTAAAAGTCTCAAATTTGGTAAAGGATTCTCAACTAATTTTTCCAAGGCTCTTATAAGAACAGAATCATAAACTTCAATCCCGATGTAATTTATATCAGGATTGCGCATGGCCATTTCATTAATAAATCCACCCTTTCCCATTCCAATTTCAATATGCAAGGGTAAACTTTTATCAAAGATTGTATCCCAAATTCCTTTTTGACCGCTACCACCAATTACCGCAAGCGTCGGATGTTTTTTTATATATTCAGTCGCATTAGGTACTTTTCTTAATCTCATAACATTCACTCTCTTCTAATTCACGATATTCACCAAGTTCTAAAAAGTTATCCAACAGTAACTGTCCTATCGCAACGCGTTTTAGACCTATAACTTTGCATCCAACACTCGCAAACATTCTCTTAACTTGATGAAATTTTCCTTCACATATCTGTAACTCTATTTCTGTGTTATTGAGTTTTTTTAATCGAGCTGGTGCAGTTGTAAAATAGTTATTATTGCCATCCAGGATTTGCACACCGTTTTCCAATTGAACAATTGCTTCAGCTGATAATTCACCCGTAATTTGGGCAATATATGTTTTATAAATTTCTTTTTTTGGAGAAATTATTTCGTGTAAAAACTGACCGTCATTTGTTAATATCAATAACCCTTCTGTATCTTTATCAAGTCGACCAGCAATAGATAATTCGAATCTTTTATAATAAGGGTCAATTAAATCAATCACTGTTTTATTTTCTCCATCTTTTGTGGCACTTAAGTAACCTGAAGGTTTATTCATCATAAGATAAACAAATTTTTGATAAAATAAATCTTCTCCGTTAAACGTGATGAAATTTTTTAATTCATCGATATGTTGATTTGGTGAAGTTACAATTATACCATCAACACTTACTTTCTTTTGTTTTAAAATTTTTTTTACATCTGTGCGAGAATAGCCGGTTGTATGAGCTAAAAATTTATCTAATCTCATTTTTTTCTCCTTTTGATGATAAATAATTGAACCTATGCATATAATGTAACACATTATTTTTTTAGGAAGTGATGAACTTGTTTAAATTTAGAAATCAACGACCACAAGAGCCGCAACCAGATCCAATCTCTGAAATGGAACAATTTTATTTGAATCAATTTTTTAGACCGACGCCTCAAAATCCTAATTCGACAACTTCAGGACAAATTCAAAATCGGCAAAATGAATTGAATCACAATATTAATTATAATCATCAATTTGTGAGTAAACCTTCGCCAACAATTTCACCTTTACAAAGACCACATCCTTTAGGTCAATTACCTCCTAACTCAAAAAGTACATTACATTCGCATTATTCTAATAGTAGTTCACTAAATGATGTGAGATCTGTTCCGATTAACGAGGATAAACTCGCTGAATTAGAATTAAGAATTGGAAAAATCGAAGAATATTTAAGTCTTTCGTCGACCGATGCGTTTAAAGATACGCTTGATTGATAACCTATCTCCAAAAAGTTGCTTCGTTAAATCGAAGTAGAATGCTAGCCCAAAATATACAACTACTCCTACTATACCAGCTATCGTCACATAAATTAAGGCAATGCCTCTAGATGTGCTATAATCTAAAAATAAGTTTAAAATATAAATTGTAAATCCGACTGTAATTGACATCACTCCCGTAAAAGAGAGGATGGACAAATGGCGTTTAATGATAAAGCGCGTTTGAATTCCAGTCGTTTTTCTGATTTCAAAATAATTCAAAATGATGCAAAATCCAAATGCAAGTAATGTTGATAAAATTGCTCCATTAACTTGAAATATCGGTATTAAAATAATGTTTCCAACGAGCTTAATCACAGCGGCAATTGCAAGATAAATTAGTGCTTGATAATGACGACCAATTCCTTGAATTACTGCAGCTGTTATACTGTTGAATGCGAGAAATAATCCAATAAAAGCACCGAAACCGAAAATTTGGCCTCCGATTTGATTAATTTCTAAACTACGATTAAAAAGTAAAACATAAATCGGACTTGATAATAAAGACATTCCAATTACTGCTGGTACTGTGATAAATGATGTTAAAACTAACGCTGTTGATAGTGTTTGATGGACTGATTTCATATCTTTAATACGCATTTTTTCTGTTAGTTCTGTTACAAGAGGTTGACCGAATGCTATTGCAAATGAAACAGGAATCATTACGATTTTTGATAAAGAAGTTGAGTATATACCCATGATTTGTTCTGAAAGTTTCATATCTACACCAGCTTGTACCATGCCTCGATTAAAAGTAACAAGATCGATTAATTGAAATAGGGTTGCTGCAATACTAAGTATAGCAAATGGAAGTGCATATGATAACAATTCTAAAAACAATTTTTTCATTGATCGGGGTTCGTGAATCGTTGATAGAGATAATAAATCATTAAATTTTTTACGATTTTTAACCCAGTACCTGTTTAATACTATGAGTGCTGCGATTCCTGCGATAAATGCTGCAAATACCGATAAACGAACCGCCATTTGAACGTTTCCGTGAGGAATAAAGCGTACGACGATATAAGCACCTATTACAATTAATATTACTCTAACGAGTTGTTCAATTACTTGGGAAACAGCGGTTGGTGACATATCTTGGTTTCCTTGAAAAAAACCTCTCATTATAGACATTGGTGGAATTACTATTATCGCAAAGCTAACCACCCGTATAACTGATACCACATCTTCAAATGTGTTATAGGTGTTTTCACTTCTACTTATAACCATATTAGCAAAAATCGGAGCACCAAAATACATAATTAGAAAACTTACAATACCGAGAATAATCATAAAAAGAAGTCCAAATTGATAGATTCTTCTAGATGTGTCATATTCACCATCAGCATTATACTTCGCGATAAATTTTGCTATTCCTACCGGAATTCCGAGCGTTGATAACATTAAAAAGAAGCTATATGGTCCATAAGCGTAAGCATATAATGCAAGCCCACCTGGACCTACTAGCGCTTCAAATGGTACGATATAAATTAAACCTAAAAGACGTGCTAAAACGGTACTTAGTGATAAAATCAAAGCACCTTTCATAAATCTACTTGACATGGTGGATTCACATCCTTAAAATTTTATACTTTCTCGAAGCTATTTTGTGCAATTTTCGACAAAATATGAGCGAAAATTTATTGTTTTTCTTCTTCGATACGTATATTATTACGACGGTTATCTAAAGGATTTTTATTTAAATATAAAACGTATCCTGAAACAACTCCCAAAATTTTGTGTGACAGTAATTCGTTTTTTAAGTTAACAACATAAGGTTGACCTGAACTTCTTTTTTTCTTTATCCAAATTTCGTTGTTATTTAAAATTTTTTCTTGATCACTTTTATCGATAATAGTAGAACCTACAATTTTACCATAACGATCTTTCAATTTAATTTCTACTGTGTCATCATGCGTTATAATTTCGTTAGGATGATTTTTTAAATCAAATATTTCTAAGTTTTGTCTCCGGTTATCAAGTAAATTCCCATTTTTATGTCGTATTGGAGCATTTGGAGAGCATGATAAAATAATAGATGCAAGACTTAATCTAGTCGCATGATTTTTTTCATATTTTTTATGCTCGATTATCGCAGAATCATGTTCAGTAGACCAGACAGCTCGCCAATTGTCGTATTTTTTGATATTTTTTAAATCAGCGACATCAATTATCGCTTCAACTGGTTTCTTTTTTTTTGTATACGCGGTTAAATATGCAAATTCTTCATCTATTCTTATAGTGTGTTGTTGATGTTTTATATTTTTTGACATTGAAATTAATCCTTCCTGACGATAAACATCTGGCGTTCATTATCACCTATTTGATCAACAATTGTAAACCCAGCATCTTGAAGTAAAAAAACATAATCTGACATTTCAAAAGTTCTTTGATAATGATATTCAACATTCCTATTATAACTTCCATCAGAATTTTTTGCAAATAATGTTAACTCATGTACTATTGAAAGTGGCAATTCATCATGATTTACATACCATATATACGTTAAATCTTCGTCATTTTCGACGTAAAGATAGTCATTGAATATATTGTTTATTTTGTAAGGTGTATGAACGTCAAATATAAAAAACCCTTCATGGTTTAATATATTGTATACAGAGTTGAAAGTTTGTTGAACATCTCCAATACACGTTAAATAATTGATTGAATCAACCGCGCACACAACAGCATCAAAATCGGTTAAGCCATCAAGATCGCGCATATCTCTGTGAATGAGATCAATTTTAACATTTAGATCTTTGATTTTCTCACTAGCTATAACTAGCATATCTTCAGATATATCTAAGCCAGTCATATTATACTCAGCATTCGCAAGAATTGTAGTTAATGTCCCTGTTCCGCAAGCTAAATCAAGAACTTGGGCATCTTTTTTAATATATTGTTTTATATTAGAAATCCACCAGTTATAGTCAACATCGCTCATCATTTTATCATAATAAGACGCAAAACTCGTATATCTCATTTAATTTAACCAACCAGATAAATCAATTCGTTTTGCATCGCCCCATAATTTTTCTATATGGACACGTTGTCTCATATCTTCATTAAATACGTGAACAACAATATCACCAAAGTCAGCAAGAACCCATTCTCCACCGCCATGACCTTCGATATATTTTAAAGTAAATCCATCCTCACCATTTAAATCTTTTAATTCTCGTAAAGCTCCAGCAATAATACGGTCATTTTTCCCTGTTGAAACAACCATAAAATCATATAACGACGAATGTTTTCTCATATCTAAAACAATCATTTTTTCAACATGCTTATCATCAAGTGCACGCACAAGTTTTTCTAATTTTTCTATTTTTTCCATTAAATTTTTACTCCTTACTTCTAATCGCCTGTAATTTATCCACTACAATGGTGTATTTTAAACGTCCGACACCTTTAATTCTTTGATACTGTTTAAGATGATCCTCGGTAATATCATTGATATAAGATATATTGTTCTCTTCACAAAATCTTTTAAATATATTAAAGCCGCCGCAAGTACAAATTTCATTAACATATATTTTTTTCATTTTAGCTATGTTTTGTAGTAATCATACGCAGTGAGGGTATCTGGGTGCATTGGAAGTCCAAGTTGCGTGATTTTTTCTACTTTTTGACGCAAAATTTCTGTAACTGCTGTGTCAAGATTATCCCATAAATCTCTCACTTTTATCGCACCCTCAAATTTTCGATTCGGTTCTGTATAATCTGCAACAAAAAGGATTTTTTCTACTAATGACATGTTCGGTCGTCCCGTAGGGTGATATTTTATTGCATCAAGTATTGTTTGATTTGTAATTCCGAATTTTTCTTTTGCTAAAAATGATCCTAGCGGTGCATGCCATACTTTGTAACTATGTAGCAGGTAATCATTTTCATTCCTGCTTTCTAGTTCTAATCGAGCTTCTTCTATATCTTGTTCTTTTGCAACATCATGAATTAATGCTACAAGACGTGATTCTTTTATATCAGCACCATGCATTTTAGCTAACATTTCTGCTGTTTCAACAACACCAAGAACATGATTAAATCTTTTTACAGATAAAGAATTTTGTACGTAATTGTTTATTTTTTCTAATTCCCACATAATAACTCCTTAAAAAATAGACGGTCGCACGAATACGCCTACACCGTTTGGTGCAAATAGATGAACCTCTTTTACTCCGATAGGAACTGTTATAAAACCAAGTCCTGATATTACAACATCAGATTTTATATCACGAATATGAAAAACATGACGTTTTAAATCACATATTTTATCGTCCATTTTAACAACAGGTGATAACATTACACCTGCATGATTTTTCCAGAGATTATCTGCATTTTCTAGTTTAGTGCGGTGAATTTTCAACTCATTTGAAAAATAAGTAATAAATCCAGAACGAACTCCACTTACAAAATCGAGTCTAGCGAGTCCGCCAATGAATAAAGTTTGTCCAGAATTTAGTTGATATGCCTGAGGCTTGATTTCTTTTTTAGGAGTTATCGTTTTAAAATCTGATTTGTCAATATAGTGAACGAGTTGATGTTCATTGATAATTCCAGGTGTATCAAAAATCGAGGTCAATCTATCAAGTGGTATTTCTATTATATCAAGAGTTGTTCCTGGAAAATGTGAAGTTGTAATTAATGTTTTTGATTCACCGGCGAATTGATTAATTAAACGATTAATGAATGTAGATTTTCCAACATTTGTACATCCAACTATATATACATCGCGTCCTTTACGGTGAAGATTGATCATTTCCATTAAAGAATCAATACCAAATCCTTTTTCAGAAGAGATTACTTCGATATCAATTGGTGTAATTCCCATATCGCGCACTTCTTTGTTAAGCCAATGTTTTATTTTACCATGATTAACAGATCTTGGTAATAAATCAATTTTATTTGCAGCTAGAATTAAGTCATTTCCGCCTATATGTCGAATTAATCCTTGTACAATGGTTCCTGAAACATCAAAAACGTCGATTATATTTACAACTAGTGCGTTTTGATTTGCGATACCTTGCAATATCTTTAAAAAATCATCGCTTGTTAATTCAGTATCCATTATTTCGTTATAATTTTTTAATCTAAAACAACGTTTACAATATATAACTTTGTCTTCATTTTGATTGAGACTAGAAGCGGGTGTAAATCCTACTTTATCTTTGTTCTCAGTTTGAATATGAACTCCACAACCGATACAATTTAAATCTTCTAACATAACCTCACCTCTATTTTATTTCAATGTGCGGCGGAACCGGTAATCCGCGTTTTTTCAATCCAGCAACAATACGTCTTTCAATTTTTCGATTAAATTTTGTTATATCTTCATCAGCCGATAAATTAACAGGTCGAACTAAAATAACATACAATCCGCATCGTTTTGCAACAGCAACATCTGTCAGTAATTGGTCCCCGATAAAAACAACCTCATCTTTTTTGAAATTCTTCATATAGCGACGAACTTTATAACCTAGGGGCTTGTAAACCATACCATATGCTTCAATATCGAGGGTTTGGGCAAAGATTTTTACGCGTTCAGTGCTATTATTAGAGGCGATTTTTACAGTAAATCCAATTTCACTTGCTCTTGCGAGCCAATCTATTACTTCAGTAGTTGGGTGTGCGATATCACTACCGACTAAAGTGTTATCGAGATCGGTTAAAATCAGTCTTTTTCCTTTTCGGTACAACTTTTCTAAATCAATGTCAAAAATGTTTTCGACATATTCATCGTATAAAAAATATTTTAACATAATTAACTCCTAATCTAACATTGATTTGGCACGAGGATGTGCGGTTTCAATAACGTTTTTTAAATGGTATCGGCTAAGATGGGTGTAAATTTGTGTAGTTGCGATATCAGCATGTCCAAGTAATTCTTGTACGACTCGTAAATCTGCACCATTTTCAATTAAGTGAGTAGCGAACGAGTGACGTAATTGATGAGGTGATACTTGCTTATCAATTCCCGCTTTTAGAGTGATATTTTTTAAAATTTTCCATAAACCTTGCCTTGACAATCTATTTCCTTCTCTATTTAGAAATAGTGCCGTTTGTTTATTAAGTGGTTGGATAAGATTTCCTCTTGCTTTTGATAAATATTCTTCTACCACATCCGTTGCTATTTCACCTATTGGTATTATGCGCTCTTTATTACCTTTACCGACACATTTTACGAATCCCAATTCTAAATATAAGTCATCTAAATTCAAATTCAAAAGTTCAGTAACACGCATACCTGTTGCATACATTAATTCAATCATCGCTTTATTGCGTAATTCTATAGAGTCCGAACCATCTAAACTATCTAAAATTTGTGAAACTTCATCGACGGTTAAATATTGAGGGAGTTTAGAAGGAAGTTTTGGACGATCAATTAATTCCAAAGGATTGTGCTTTATTAAGCGTTCAAGCAATAAATAATGATATAACTTGCGCAAACTAGAAATATGTCTTGCAACCGATGAACTATTGTAGTTTAAATCAAACATATAAGCAAGATATAGGGAAATATCAGCACGAGTTATGTCGATTATATTTATTTGAATCTCGTGTAGATAATTTTGATATGATTGTAAATCATGGTTATAACTCTTTATAGTATTCTCACTTAACATCAGGTCTATCGTTAAATAGTTTAAAAATTGTGAAATAATTGTTTTATTAGTCAAATTATTCACTCCAATAGTTGCATTAGAAAAGGGAGTAGTTGAATCACCAAACCACTACCCTTGGATCTTAATTTTCTTCAAGTTCATACGATACAACATCGTGAAGGATTTCTTCTAGTGCTTGTCCAACGCTTTTAGCACTATTTGCGTTAGGTAAATCTTCAACATAGTCCATTTGCGATTGACCGTCATTTGAAATCTGACGGGCTCTTTTTGCAGCAATGTATGCGATTTTATATTTAGAATCTATTTTTTCCAGTAACTTATCTACTGATGGTTCTCTCATTGACATTAACTTTTCCTACTTTCTACTAAAATTACTTATTTAATTTATTGTTTTTTTAAAACTTTTTCGCCATAACCTTCTAGAACACGTTCACTTCTAGAATGTTGCGCATCAATTATTGCCATAATTCGATTTTTTGCATTTTCTACTGTATCATTTATTACAATATAATCATATTCATGCGCAAGTCCAATTTCAACTTCAGCCTTTTTCATACGACCTTCAACACGAGCAGGATCTTCAGTTCCTCTATTTACAATTCGGTGTCTTAGTTCTTCCATACTAGGCGGCGCAACAAATATAAAGCATGCATCTGGCATAACACGTTTTACTTGAAGAGCACCTTCAACTTCAATTTCTAACATAACATCTTTACCAACCTCAAGCAAAGATTTTACATAATCCACAGGAGTTCCATAATAATTGCCAACGAATTCAGCATGCTCAAGAAAACGCCCTTCTTCAATACGTTTTTTAAATTCATCATGTGTCACAAAAAAATAATCTTGTCCATCAACCTCACCAACTCGAGGTTTTCTAGTTGTCATTGATACTGAATATTCTAAATTATGATGACTCTCTTCAAAAACTTTCGCTCTTACGGTACCTTTTCCTACACCGGACGGTCCAGATAAAACAATTAATACACCTTTGTCAATTAATTTCATGTAAAAATCCTCACCTTTTCATAGTCCTATTAATAATACCACATTTCGTGATGAAAATAAAACTTTTTTCACTATTTTGAGTGAATTTTTAAAACGCAGTTTTTCCGGTATAATTTGTATTATATTTTTCCATAAACTCCGCTCTGAAATCTAGCAACCTATCTGCTTTTATCGCATCTTGCACTTGTTTCATCAGATGAATTAAAAAGTAAAGGTTATGATAACTCACAAGTCGTGCTCCAAAGGTTTCATTTGCTTTGAGTAAATGACGTATATATGCTTTAGTGTAATTTTTACAAGTATAACAATGGCAAGCAACATCGAGTGGCGTGAAATCTCGTTCATATATTTTATTCTTAACAATTACGCGACCAATTGATGTCATTGCTGCACCGTGGCGTGCGACTCGCGTTGGTAGTACACAGTCAAACATATCAATTCCACGAATTACTCCATCGATTAAATCATCAGCAGCTCCAACCCCCATTAAATATCGTGGTTTGTCTTCCGGCAAAAAAGGAATAGCATATTCTACCATCTTCCGAGCTGTTTCTTTTGTTTCACCAACTGAAACACCGCCGACTGAGTAACCAGGAAAATCCATTTCTACTAATTTTTCAGCACAATAACGACGTAAATCTTCGAATTCGCCACCTTGTACAATTCCGAATAACGCTTGATCATTTGGTCTTGCATGTGCTTTTAGACCTCTTTCTGCCCATCTTAATGTTCTGTCGACTGAATCTTTCATGTATTGATGTGTAACAGGATATGGTGGACACTCATCAAAGGACATTATAATATCTGCACCGAGTTTATTCTGTACATCAATGGATATTTCTGGTGACATAAATAATTTAGCACCATTTCTGTGATCTCGAAAAGTTACACCACTTTCTTCAATTTTTCGCATTTGACTTAAACTGAAAACTTGAAATCCACCTGAATCTGTTAAAATCGGTTTGTCCCAATTTTGAAATTTATGTAAACCACCAGCCTCAGCTACAATGTCTTCACCAGGCTGTAACCACAAATGATAAGTATTAGCTAAAATAATACCTGCATCCATGTTGATTAATTCCTCT
>JGI24703J35330_11748221_pt1 | contig 12201 bp, 9 predicted proteins | sample TergutNt197P1_FD_35330 | JGI IMG/M metagenome (IMG submission 35330) | reverse complement strand
TCTGATGAAGAAATCGATCGTATGGTAAAAGAAGCAGAAGAAAATGCTGAGGCTGATGCAAAGAAAAAAGAAGAAGTAGAATTAAAGAATGAAGCTGAGCAAATTATCTTCGCTGCGAAAAAAGCAGTAACTGATTTAGGTGAGGAAATCACTGAAGAAGAAAAATTAAACATCGAAAGTGCATCTGAGGCACTACAAGAAGCATTAAATAACAATGACATCGAAGCCATTAAAGAAAAGAAAGCAGCATTAGAGCAAGCGAGTCAAGAAGTTGCTATGCGTGCTTACCAAAAGGCAGCTGAAGCAAATGGACAGGCTGCGCCTGAGGGTGATGATCATTTCGAGAGTGGGCAACCAGCAGATGATAACATTGTCGATGCAGAATACACAGAAGTTTAGTAATCAGTAGGAGCGTTCTATCAGCGGATGGTCAAAGTCTGTTATGGCTTTGACTTTTTGCAAGTTTTGGTAAATTGATTGACTTGAGAAAGATGGTTACTTTGGAAAAATTGATTTTTCTCTATTTGGAGCAAAAAAATCTTTCAGAATATACACCTAAGCAACTTGTAGCTGAATATTTTGAAGCACATGACAAGGCAATAGCAGCTTGGACTGCAAAAAGAAAAGATGATAAGGAAAAAAGAAGATCTGAAAAAAAGATCTGAAAAAAACAAGAGTTATTACAGAATGGCACTAAAGATCTTTTAAAGAGGAGGCGAGAATTTTGGCGAAAAGAGATTATTATGACGTCTTGGGGGTTAGTAAAGGGGCGACTGAACAAGAAATTAAAAGAGCTCACCGTCAGCTCGCTAAAAAGTATCACCCTGATGTGAATACAGAAGCGGATGCGGAAGAAAAATTCAAAGAAATACAAGAAGCTTACGAAGTATTAAGCGATTCGCAAAAAAAATCAACCTATGATCAATTCGGTCATGCAGGTATGGACGGCATGGGTGGAGCAGGTGGCTTTGGTGGTGGTGGCTTCGGAGGTTTTGAAGACATATTCGGAAGCATGTTCGGCGGCAGCGGTGGCTTTGGTGGTTTTGGCGGTGGTGGTCGCAGTGCTAATTCTGCGAGGCGCGGTCATGATTTAGAGAAAACATTAATCATTACCTTTGAAGAAGCAGCTTTTGGTGCAACGAAAGAAATTACAGTCAATCGTGAAGAAGAATGTACTAAATGTGCCGGAAGTGGTGCTCGATCTAAAGATGATGTGAAGACTTGTAGTCAATGTTCAGGAAGTGGTCGCGTCGTCGGTGTTCAAAACACCATCTTAGGACGTATCCAAACTCAAACTGTTTGTCCAAATTGTAATGGCGACGGAAAAGAAATTACCCACAAATGCGATAGTTGTCATGGTCGGGGCACAAAAAATAAAACCAAAAATATCGAAGTTAAAATTCCAGCTGGTGTAAATCATGGTCAACAAATTCGTCTTTCAGGACAAGGTGAAGCGGGAAGCAATGGCGGCCCAGCAGGAGATCTTTATGTAGCTTTTAGAGTTCAATCTCACGATTTTTTTACCCGTGAAGAGTATCATTTGCATTGTGAAGTGCCAATTACGTTCACTCAAGCGGCGTTAGGGGCAGAAATTGAAGTACCAACGCTAGACGGAAAAATTTCTCTTAAAATTCCCGCTGGTACCCAACCTGGAACAGAATTTAGATTACGCGGTAAAGGGGTTAAGCATATTGGACGTGAGTCATACGGTGATTTATATGTCAAAGCTAAAATCGCTGTTCCTAAAAAAATCAATTCGCGTCAACGTTCTCTTTTGGAAGAGTTTGAAGCATTGGAAGATAAATCTGGAACGTTGTGGGAAAAGTTCAAAAAAGCATTCAAATGACAATTTTTGCTAAAAACCGAAAAAAAACAGTGACAGAGTTATAAGAAACAAGAAAAATACAAATTATTTCGCATTTTCATTTGACAAAACGATTGATTTGTGTTAAAGTTGAAAGTGTCAAATTTTGAATTTAGATAAACTTGGAGGAAAAAATTATGAACCGTACACAATTAGTAGAAGCAATTGCAACAAAAGCAGAGCTAACAAAAAAAGATGCAGATGCATTTTTGAGCGCCTACATCGAAACACTAGCTGAGGCGATGAAAGCAGATGATAAAGTTTCTGTAGTAGGATTTGGAACATTTGAAGTTCGTGAAAGAGCTGCTCGTGAAGGTCGTAACTTACAAACTGGAGAGCCGATGCACATTCCAGCAACAAAGTACCCAGCTTTCAAGGCAGGTAAGGCATTTAAAGATTCTGTAAAATAAATTTAAAATATGCTCACAACCGAGTTTGTGGGCTTTTTTGTTGGGTGAATTTGTGATAAAATAAAGATGTGTGGAGGTTTTGAAAAGAAATTTTGATTAATTTAGAAGCATTTTTATAAATTTAAGAGGCTAGTTACCACATATAAATTGCGCACCTAATGGAGAGATTGTGTATGGTTTATTTTGCTGATGCGATAAAAGAAGAAATATTGTTGAAAAATGAAGACTTATCAAACTGGATTCGATTTTGCCTGGTAGATACTGATGATTATACGAAATTTACAGGTATAGATCGAGGTTTATTTACGCTAAAAATAAGTAAGCGTACTTGTAAAAATTGGGCATTCGATTTAGGCGATTTTCTCGGTTTTGAACAGAGTCTAGGTCGCAGAATAATTTTAGAGATCACGCGGGAAGAGTTTGAACTTGCGTTGGGGGTTTATGCGGGGCGGTCGTATGAAGAAAAGGTTTTAAGAGATGGTGAACCGACAGTTTTAATTCATAGTACATCTTGGTGGTCATGGGGATGTATTGAGGAATCTGGATTTTTGAAGTCATGGCATGAAGTGAAGCGGGAATTTGTTGATTTTGAAGGTGAACCGATTGGTGCGCAGCTAGGAGATCTTGTTGATTATCGAGATTTTATTATGTTTTCAGATGGGCATGTGATGGCGGAAGTTATTGTGGCTTCAAAGCAAAAAGGGTATATTGAGATGGATATCCATCAGGAATATGAGACGGGTGCACGACTTTATTTTGATGCTGAGGCTATGGCTCGTGATGGATTACTTATTCGTGATGGAGCGCATTTGCCGAAAGTGAAAGACTCGCTCAAAGTAGCAGATTACTTGATTTGGGTAAGTACATGGGTTGAGCTAGGGCTTGTCAGTCAAGTTTCGACGCCTGCTGAATTTACTAATGCCTCTAATGCGCGTTTTGATGCATTATTTGGGGAACGGTTTGGTTTTTTAGCTAAGTGATTTGAAGGAATGTTTTGTACATGAAAACCAACAATACATTCCGTAATTTTCTAAAGTGCATGATTAAAAAGAGGTGTAAATATGTCAAACAATTTTAAAACCCAATCAACAGTAACAGCGGGGAGCTTGGCGCTAACGCTAGCCACTGTTGTAACCAAGAATGAAGATCAAAAACACGCAGCCCTATTTTTCAATGGGACGGTGGTGCACCCGCAGATTTTGGCACGGTGCTTTGTTGTGCTTGCAGATATTACGGCGACTCGTTATTTTCAGTATGTGCCGGAGAGTTTACGGGATCCGATTTTGTCTGCCCAAGGGGATCGTTTGCGTGCTGAGGTGTTTTCAGCGTGTAATGGGGTTTATGCCCGTGTGGATTTGCTTCAAGAGGGATTTAAGGGGAAAATCGGTTTTGGGACGACGAATGTAGACATTGGACCTGAATTGCGTTCGGCGCTCATTGATATTAAGCCGCAATATGATTTCAAACTAACCATTGGAACGGACGGTTTAACGTCAACTCACCGTGAAAAAATGGCGGAAAATGTCATGTCTATGGGAGAGAAAATTCATGAGCGACCTGTTGCTATGCCTGATCGTTGGGTAAGAGCACTTGGAAATACGGCAGAAATCCACCACCAAATGGAACATGTGATGACACTAAAAGGCATGGCAGCAAAAGGCTTTTTAACAACCTTGCCGCCAGCCACATCTGTGAGTAAAGAAGGCTGGCTAACGCCAACACCAACAGGTGCGAAATTAATGACACATCGGACTGGAACGGCAGTTTTTATATCAGGGTTACATCGATTATCAGCGTTAAAGCGGATCATGATGCATGTGAGCGAGATAAAATTTTACATGTTAAAAGACATGACTCCAGGTCCACTTTTAGTAGAATTAACCTTACCTGGCGCACGGGTGACAGTGAGCTTAACGGAAAAAGCCTATGTAGGCTACTCTGGTGTTGGTGCCCTTCTTGAAGCATTGTCATCTGAGCAAACAAATGACGATGCTGAATTAATCAGACAAAGTTTGGCCTATGATGCCATTATCGACGAAGAAAAACTAAGAAACACATGGGGCATCAGTCGCACCCGAGTAGAAAACGCCCTCGCCCTGTTGGCAGTCTCTGGAAAAATCGGTTACGACGTAGCAGAAAAAGCATACTTTCACCGCGAACTCCCCGAAAACGAAAACAGAATCCTCAAAGACAACCCCCGCCTTGTTGGTGCAAAAAAATTAATAAACACTGTTGTATCAACCGCCGATAACAAATGGACCGTTGCATCAAAGGACGCCAATTACTTGGTGACTTACAATCTGCAAGCCCCGATTACAGAAGGAACATGTACGTGCACTTGGTACTTGGAGAACTTGAACCGAAAAGGTCCGTGTAAACATTTATTGGCTGTTAAACTGAAATTACAAGCCGAAACGACGAGAACGTTACACGAGGTGAAGAAGTGATGAATCCAAAGTTAAAAGATGCAGTAGAAATTTTTGACAAATTAGGGTGGCGATATAATGATAGAAACAATGTCCTCACATTGCCTATTGGAACAGAAGAAGAACAAAAGTTAGCTTTACAAGGGTTGCGAACTGGTGCGTGGGTGAAGCGCGGAAACGCACAAAACCAATGGACGGATACCTATCTGGCATTCCAAGGCAAGAATGCAATATTTACCTCACGGAAGCTACTTACTTATGCGGTAAGATTAGGCATTTCAGTAAAAAGATTACTTCAACTAATGGACCAGGTGTATTATGATGAGGATCAATTGATTGTGGCAATTTTAAGTCGTGGCGAAGAATATGTATTGGAATTTTCTAATCATGCTTGTGTTGCCAATACAAGGTGGGAAAATGGGAAAACAAGATACGGTCATACTGTAGTTGGACTAGTTCTCCATCATGGTGCACAAATTCCAGAAAATACGGAGTATTTGTTAGATTGGTTGTATTTAGCTAAAAATCATATTCTTGATGTAGGGCACATGAATCAATTTAAAATGTCCTTATCTGACTTCACAGAAACATTTAGCGCTCATGTTAATTTGTGTGATAAATTAGGCATTAAAGAGGCTGTTCATCTCCCAACGGTTGTCACATATGGCATTGAGCAAAATTTGCTTAATAGGGTGTTCGTCCTTGAACTCGCCATGAATGGCTTGGATAACAGTGTGCGACCAAGTGATAGAAAACGTTGGTATGAGGTGGTGGAGGTTATTGATATAACTGATGAAGAACTGTGCCAACGTGTCGGTCTGTTAAATCCAATTCTTGCTAGTGGTGACAATTATCTTATCAACGAATTGGCGCCACGATTAATTGCCAACGTAGACGAAAAGGATTTAATGGAGACACTGTTAAGTGCTTTTTCGACAACAACTAAAAAAGGAAAACTACTGGTTCTAAAGGCGGCTTTCAAACGGAATTTACCGATAAGCGGAGAAGAACTTGCTCCTTGGCTAAATATTTATGTCCTTGATAAAGATGCAAGTATTTCTAAAACGGCTCAGGCGTTAATGGATAAATGGCAGCTAAGTGCTGAAATAGATACTTTTGAGGAAACGGTTGAGGCAAGTGTTTGGCAAACGACACCCGATGTTTGGGAATTACCAGATTTTGAGTTAGGAGAAGTGACTAGTGAGCGTTTGACGGAATTGGCGTCTTTGATGATGCGACGCAGAGGTGAAGATGTATTTGGTGGAGATTTGGATACGGAACGCTTTTTGGCTGTTTCTGTGGCGCTAGCGTACCATGATGAGGAAGAAGCTAAGTTGGCACTTTCTGGGATGCGTGCTAGTTGGGGGATTTTGAATGATATTAAGGCGTGGACGCGGGGGGAGTTAGAAGCTTATCGTGTAGATAGTTTTAATTGGTTAAGAAATCCGATTGATGCAAGAAATGGTTTGGTCGTTCAGAAATTTGGAAAGATTCCGTGCTTGTTATCAACGCCTAGCCGCATGGATTTGTCGATCACTTTAGCGGATTTAGTTAAGCGAATTAAAAGGTTTAAAGTAGCGGGAGCGGATGTGATTGAAGGGGATTTTCTGTTAGCACTTTGTCGCTTGGATGTTACAACGAGGACGGATGCTCTGATCAAGGAGATTAAGGGGATTGGTTTGGATTTTACAAAAGAAGTGAATGTCCTTGGGACGAAGAAGGTGGTTGTGAGAAAGCAAGGTGATGTGGGAGAAATTGTGGTTGATTATTTAGATGATCCTGTGGTTGAACCGTCTGTTCGCGATAAACATGGAGATTATGTGAAAGAAACACCAAGAAGTTTGAAGAAATTTCCAAAGCGTTTGGAGGCGACTGGTTACCGAGCGGATTTGAATGTCTTTACAGTTCCCCATTTTAAGAAAGCTGGTTTTGATTGTCTTATCTGGAACCAAGGTTATGAAGATCATGGGAAAGGGCGAAATTTGCTGCAAATGGCCCATCGTGGCGAACCGCTACCTGCTAATGCAGTTGTGAATTTTTTGGCGACCTTCAGAAGTGATACGACGGAGGACTGTTGGGAAGCTTTGAAGTTGGCGTGGGAACGTGGTTTAATTCGTCCCCGTGTAGCTGAAGTAGCTTTAATGGATGGTGAAAATCAAGGTTTGAAATCTCTGGCTTCTCTTGCGAATGCGTTTGAATTGATGATTGAGGAAGGGCTGTTGTCTGTAGTTTGGCCGTTAATGGATGACATTGTAAAGAAATCGGTATCTGGAACTAAGGTTGTGACTGGTACCAATGAGATTGTTGATTTAATGGCAAAATATTTACCGACTGTACTGATAGCTGTGGCTGATGGGCGGGCTGATGAGTGTGAGTTGTTCTTATCAGGAATTCGTTTGCTTGCTACTAAAAAGGGGAAATCTCGTGGGGTTATCCGTGCGCAGGAAATGGTCGCATTGTTACCAGTTGTTGACCTAAAAGAAAGTGTTTCAGTTGTCGAAATCCAAGAGGAGAAGGTTTGTTTTGAGGATGTCTGGGTGGTGTATAAGTGTAAGGATGTTATTGATGATAAGGTAGAGGTTGTGGTGAAGGAAAGTTCTGGAACAGCAGGGTATTTGTTTACGTTGTTTGTATCGGAGTTGTCTGGATTTAAATATCAGATTCAAAAAGGATGGACCCATGATTTGGAGCATGAAGGACATACGCAAGCGGTGCAAGTGGAGTGCGATGCAGAAGGTTACACAACAATTCCTTGGGGTGTTGGTGGCTATTTGAGGTGGTGTACAACGAAGCAACATTTGGTGTATGAAAAAAATCGTGAGTGGCGCAAGAAGGGTTTGGATAAAAAGCATGAGTATCCGTTAAGTTTATTAACGGTGATTTTAGGAATTTTGGGACAGAAGGCTGATTATTATGTAGATTCTTTGTTGAGTATTAGGGTGCAAAAGGGGCATTTGACGCCACTAGCTGTGCGTCGAGGAATCGAGATGTTGATTAAATCCCCTGAATTCAATGTTGGCTTATTGATGCGACATTTGGAAAAATCATCGAAATATTTATCAGTGCTTTATCCTGTACTGGTTGTTGCGGCAAATCATGCAGGGGTGCAGGTTGCCAAAGGTGAAAAATTGCCGAAATGGACCAATCGTATTCTTGATGTGACCCTGTTATATGGGGAATATTTAGTTGAGGCGAAAAATCGCAGGTTGATTAATGAGGCTGATTTTATCTGGGACGGCTTGGCGCAGATTGTTGCAATGAAGGGGAAGTCTGTGGCGAAAGAGAAGGCTTTGCGGTTGATAGAGATTTTTGGACTGTAAGCGGAGAATTTTGCGTTTAATGCTGAAAAAATATAGATTGAGATGCGGGTGAAGGGTAGCATTATAATGGAGAACATGTTATAATTAAGGCATCAATTTTTAACGGAGTGAGTCAACATGGAGCGGAAATTTAATACGACTGGATTGTGCAATCCAAACAAGCATTACATGGTGGACATTACAGGCAAAATGAATGAAGTTAAAGCGATGATTGATGAGGGGAATTATTTCACTATTAATCGAGGGAGACAGTACGGAAAAACAACAATTTTACGACAATTGCGACGTTTTTTGGCGAACGATTATGTTGTGATTTCTATTAGTTTTGAAAGCTGGGGAGATTCAAGTTTTGTTGATGAATCAACCTTTTGTGGTCAATTTGTTAGGGAAATAAGTAGAGCCATTAAAAGAAATGGTGGATGCATGAACAATTTTGATGGAGTAAAAGTTGCAAACTTCACTCAATTGGATGATTTTATAGAATCATTTTGCGAAGGAAAAAATGTCGTTCTAATGATTGATGAAGTTGACAAAACAAGCAATAATCGGGTCTTTTTGCAATTTTTAGGTGTCTTGCGAGCGAAATTTTTAGACAGAGAAGATGAAATTGGGGCAACGTTTCAAAGTGTGATTCTTGCAGGTGTTTACGATATAAAGAATATTAAGTTAAAAATGATTCAGGATGGTGTCTACAGTCCTGAGCAAAGTGAAAATAATTTGAGAAACTCACCTTGGAATATAGCAGTGGATTTTAAAGTTGACATGGCTTTTTCAGCAGTAGAAATTCAGACCATGCTGATTGCTTATGAAAATGATGCTCAAACAGACATGGATATCCAGATGATTGCGCAAGAAATTTTTGATTACACACAAGGTTATCCGTTTATGGTTTCTCGAATTTGCCAAATCATTCATGAAGAACAATTTTCGTGGGATATTTCGGGCATAAATAAAGCGATCAGCTCACTTTTAAGCGAAGACAACCGTTTGTTTAATGATATGTCAAAAAATTTGGAAAACAATAAAGATTTATTTGACTTGATGCATGATATTTTAGTGGGTGGGCTAAAACGTAGTTTCTCTTATGATGACCCTGTTTTAGAAATGGCGTTAAGATACGGTTATATTAGTTTTAGCAGTCGATTACAGGTTCGTGTTTTTAATAAAATTTTTGAAACGAGAATGTTGCTTTACTTTGTTGTAAAAAACGAACGCGCCTCGTCGATGAAAAAAACAAATGCCCTTTATCACAACATCGCAACGGATACCCATTTTAACATGGAATTATGTTTAGAAAAATTCGCAGAATTTTTTAACAAAGATGTGTTCCCAGTGAAAGAAAAGCAGCTATTAGAAATTCAATATCGCATCTCGTTTTTGTCTTATTTAAAACCACTGTTAAATGGTCTAGGGCATTATCATATTGAGTCACAATTGGCGGATGAGCGTCGATTGGATGTCATTGTAAATTACGGTCGCCATGAGTATGTGGTTGAGTTAAAGCGTATTTTTACAGAATCTGATAGAACAGAAGGACTTGAACAATTACTGGGCTATATAGAAAATCGAGGGACAAATGTTGGTTATTATTTAACATTTGATTTCAGGAAAAAATCAGTTTCAAAAAGCGAGTGGTTGACGTTTGGAGATAAAAAAATCCTTAAAATCAGTGTGTAATTGAGATTTCCGTTACATTTACCGCGTCAGGAAAAAGCAAAAAAATAAAAAAAAATGAATAATTAAGCTCACATGACTTTGTGGGCTTTTTTGTCGACCTGATTTGTGGTAGAATAGATCCATAACTAAATTGAGAAAGGGTGTATTGAAATGAAAGTTCTATTATTAAACGGAAGTCCTCGTGCTGAGGGTTGTACCTATACGGGGTTAGTGGAGATGGGAAAAGTTTTGAATGAATTAGGGATTGCCACAGAAATCGTCCAAATCGGGAAAAAGCCGATTGTCGGTTGCGTAGCGTGCGGCGGTTGTAGAAAGACAAAGCGTTGTGTATTCGGCGACGATGGGGTTAACGACTTTTTAGACAAGGTGAATGAGGCTGATGGTGTAGTCATTGGCTCGCCTGTTCATTATGCAGGTGTATCAGGAGCGGTGAAATCATTTTTGGATCGAGCTTTTTATGCAAATTCATTTGCTTTTCGCGGCAAACCTGGTGCGATTATTGCTAGTTGTCGACGCGGTGGAGCAAGCGCAGCCCTAGATAGTTTAGCGAAATATTTAGCTTACGCCGAAATGCCAATTGTTTCAGGTCGCTACTGGAATATGATTCATGGGAACTCTCCAGAAGAGGTAATGCAAGATATAGAAGGTATGGAGAATTTGAAATTTTTAGCCCGTAATATGGCATGGTTGTTACAATGTATTCAAGCGGGTGAAAAAGCAGGGGTTGTGATGCCTGAATATGAAACGAAAACTTGGACGAATTTTATTAGATAATTTTTGGATTATCTGCAAATTGTTCGAGTAATTCAAAATCGGATAGGTAGTTTATTCAAAATTATCGGTTTTTTACGATTTTTACATTAATCCGATAATTTTGGAGCATTTCTACACTGTTATTATCGGTTTTTTACGATTTTTCGATTTTTCCGACAATTTGGGTTGAAATATCGCTCAAAATTATCGGTAAAACGGCCAAAATGGATAAATCCCGATAATTTGAATTTATAGATGATAGATAGCTTAAAAATAAGTGCAACAAAAGGAGCACACCCGATGATACCTGTTAGCGTAAGAGAAAATTTATTCAAGTATATAGGCGAAGAAGCTGATGCATTTATTTTAAGTAGCACCGCCCTACTGGAAAAATACACAAAAACTTGGCAACTTTCACACTTAACATTTATGCCAACAGACACTGTCAACCTACTTTTTTCCTGTCATTCGGCCCTCTACGGACCTTGCGTATTAAAAATATGTATCCTTGGTTTAGAAGTTGCAACTGAAATCAATTGTTTACGAGCGTATGACAATCAAGGTTATGTGAAACTGTGGGAATACGAAACAGCGGATCATATTTTACTCCTAGCACATGTAAATCCAGGCAGTCAATTATGGGAAGTGTCTGACTATCAACAACGGGCAAGTCTATTTGCCACAACGTTAAAAAATTTGCAAATGATTCCTACAACCGAAAAAACATACCCAACTTACGAAAAATGGTTGAAAAAAGTGCGTCAAAACCTGATTGAGGAGGAAAATTTGGAGGAATTTATCATCTACCTCGATGAAGCATTAAAAACCTATAAAATGTTACAACCCTCCTACCCAAACACCTTCCTGCTTCACGGTGACCTGCATCAAGAAAATCTGCTCCTTAATAACGAAAACACCTACACCATCATCGATCCAAAAGGTGTCGTCGATATGCCAGTGATGGAAACAGCACGATTTCTCCTAAATGAAATGCCTTGCGAAACCAAAAAGTTGCAAAAAATGATTGCGATTATTTCAGAAATCTTGGAAATACCAACTGGTGATCTAATCAAAAGCTTATTTATCGATGTAATTTTAGCAAACAGTTGGACCATGGAAGAACATGTTGCATCAAAGGAAATCTTCGAGCAAAACAAGCAACAAGCACTAACAGACTGCAAATTTATAGCTGAATTTTTACACAAAAATCAAAGCAAGGAGGCGTATTTATAATGACCTACAAAACCGACAAAAAATCCGGCAACCAACTCTCAGCCCTAGGACTCGGCTGCATGCGTTTTAAAACCGACAAAAAAGAAACAGAACGCATGATCTTAACGGCCATCGAAAAAGGCGTCAATTTTTTCGACACCGCCTACATTTATCCTAACAGTGAAAAAACCTTAGGCGACATTCTAGCTAAAAACAACCTCCGTGAAAAAATCTATCTCGCAACAAAACTCCCATTTTTGAAATGCAGAACCTACGAAGACTTTGACCGCTTTTTTTATGAACAACTGACGCGACTTAAAACTACCTATATCGACTATTACTTCTTACACAACATAACAGGCCTCGTTCAATGGAAACAGTATAAAGAAATGGGGATCGAAAAATGGATCGCAGAAAAAAAAGCCACAGGAGAAATTAAACAAATCGGTTTCTCATATCACGGGACAAGCGATGACTTCATCGAAATTATCGCAGACTACAACTGGGAATTTACCATGATTCAATACAATTATGCTGAT
>JGI24703J35330_11748222_pt1 | contig 12204 bp, 9 predicted proteins | sample TergutNt197P1_FD_35330 | JGI IMG/M metagenome (IMG submission 35330) | reverse complement strand
TCTCTTTTCTTCATTCTTTTCACTGCCTCTCTTGTTTTTTTCGGCAGTTCAATTCGTTTTCGTTATTTCGTGTCCAGATTCATGGGTACATTATAGTATGCATTCAAATGTAAATTCTCCGGTTCTGCACCATGTTGAATCCTGACATGCTTTAGTATTAATAATATTATTACTGCATAAATAATCCTTGTTCATTTTTAACTTCAGAAGATGCGATATTTCAAGGTTATCAATATCAATCTCTACAGCAGAATCGTCCCAACATAAAGCAATCATCTTATCACCGTTATAAGTTGGATAAAGTTTTATTTGCTCGTATCCACAAAAATATCTGCCGGATGAGTCGTAATACGAATAAGGCATCACCAGCACTACATCACTTTTATTACACTTTTTTGTTTCCATATCAATAGTATGCAATTTTATATGCACTGAGGAATCGTCATTTTTTTTAAAACTCAAAAAGAATATTTTATTTTGCTTTTTACATTCCATAAATTTTACAGCACCGTGAATTTTGTACACCCATTCTTCATGTGTTTTCATACAAACGATTCTGAAGTATTTACGTTTTCCTTCCACATAAACATTTAGACCATCAAAAAAATGCAAAACGCTTTCTCTACCCATTTTTTTTATAGGTTTTATTAAGTTAAACATTATTCAAAAAACTCCCCATACCAAAGGGCGAAGGTATAAACTGTCCAAATTTTTCGGCTATTATCTTCTTTGCCGCTTTTATGACGGTCTAGCATGGTGACAAGCTTGTCCGTATTAAAAAATTCTGCCATGAATTCCTGCTTAAAAGCATCCATGACGATGTTGTAATATTTTTCTTCACGCAACCAGTGGCGGGTGGGTACGGGAAAACCCATGCGCTTTTTTTCGCGCTTATCAATGAAGTTTCGTTTGGCGGCTATGCGGAATGCGAATTTTCCCATGCGCTTGTTTACGCGATATTTTGTGGGGATTTTTGAAGCGATGGCGAATATATCTTTGTCCAGAAACGGCACACGCATCTCCAGGGAATTCGCAGCTGCCATCCTGTCTGCATTGTGCAAAATATCGCCGACAAGCCATAAATGGATATCTAAAAATTGCATTTTTGTGATGTCGTCGAGGTCTTTTGCCTTGTCGTAATATGGTTTTGTAATTTGAGAATTAGTTATACCCGATGGATTTTTTAAAATTTCTGTGCGTTCTTCTTCGTTGAAAATATATGCGTTTCCAATGAAACGTTCTTCTACAGTTTTTGAGGCGCGGATAAAATAGTTCCTTCCCTTGATTTTAAACGGAAATTTTCTTGCGAGAAATCCTAAGAATTTTCTCAAAAACATTGGAAGGCGTGTGATTGGCGCAAGGTCTAAAGGCTCGCGGTAGATGCCATAACCGCCGAAAAGCTCGTCCGCACCCTCACCGGAAAGCACACATTTTACATGCTCCCCTGCAAGCTTGCACGCAAAAAATTGCGCAACCGCCGCAGGGTCCGCAAGAGGCTCGTCCATGAAATATTGTATTTTTGGCAAAACATCCCAGTATTCGTCGGTGGAGATTATTTTGCTTATGTTTTCTATATTTTTCTCGGAAGAAAGATTTTTCGCAAACTCGATTTCATTAAACCCGGCATAGTCAAAACCTACCGTGAAGGTCTTTTCAATTTTATCCGCAACTGCCGCTACATAGCTTGAATCTACCCCGCCGGAAAGTAAAGAGCCAATGGGAGAATCTGACTCCTGCTGAATTTGCACGGATTTTTTCACCGATTCGTCTATTTCGTCTACGATTTTCTCAAGCGGCAAATTTTCGGCAGAAAACATCGCCTGCCAGTATCGTTCAATTTTCAATTCGCCATTAGAATATTTCAAAAAATGCGCCGCAGGAAGCTTGAAAATTCCCTTAAAAAACGTCTCATCCAGTACAGAATATTGAAACGACAAGTAGCTTTCCAACGCCTCATGGTTAATTTCCTTCACAAAATTCGGGTACTCTAAAAATGCCTTGATTTCCGAAGCATATACCAGCTCTCCGCCAAAAATGCCGTAATACAGCGGCTTGATTCCGAAACAATCCCTAGCCGCAAAAATTTCACCTGTTTCATGGTTGTAAATCAAAAAAGCAAACGAACCGCTTATTAAATCAAGCATCTTTTCGCCATGTGCTTCAAATAATTGCAAAAGAGTTTCCTCTTTTATTTCGCAATCCAGCTCAACTGAAAGCGTTCCGTCGGCATTATATACGCGCCCGCGTGGTTCACGATGCGCTATTCTTTCTGCCATCTTTTCAATAATTTTTTCGTCATTACCTGTATATCCGCAAATTCCGTTCATTTTATACACCCCTGTAGATACGGCGTTTTTCATCGACAATAATGACTTTATGTTATGATGAAAAACGCTTTCAATCGGTTCGTCGTTTTCATTTTCAATGAAAACGACCGTATTAACCAGCATATACCAAATGCATACTTTTTGCTATAATTAAACAAAAATCGAGAGGTGCTGTTTTATGAATTTTAATTTTGAAAACCTATCACGTTTGCGAATTGTTCCGGTTATTGTAATTAACGATGTGGAGAAGGCTGTACCGCTTGCGAAGGCACTTTGTGACGGAGGGCTTCCCTGCGCCGAGGTAACGTTTCGGACAGCGGCGGCGGCAGATTCTATACGAGCGATAACGAATGCATTTCCGGAAATGCTTGTGGGCGCGGGAACGATTCTTTCACCTGCGCAAGCCGACGAAGCGGTTTCGGCAGGGGCAAAATTCATGGTTTCGCCGGGACTTAATCCGGAAACCGTTAAATATTGCCAATCGAAAAATATTCCGATGTTGCCCGGCGTTTGTACGCCCAGCGAAATCGAACTTGGGCTTTCCTTGGGACTTAACACCCTTAAATTTTTCCCGGCAGAAGCGGTGGGCGGTGTAAATTTGTTAAAATCCCTTACCGCGCCTTACAAAAACGTGAAATTCGTACCCACGGGTGGCATAACCGCCGCAAATTTATCTAATTATCTTGCGATTAAAAATGTACTTGCGTGCGGCGGAAGTTGGATGGTAAAGGACGAGCTGATTAACGCAGGTGATTTTGCAAAAATAACAGAGCTGACTCGTGAAGCTGTCGCCCTTGCAGGTAGAGCTGTGTGAAGCAATATTTTGATGAAAACCCCGAAATTCTCACAAACGAGCGCGAGCTTTCACTAGAAATTTTCGGAAACAAGCTGCGGTTTTTTACAAACAACGGCTTATTTTCGTGCGATAAAATCGATGAAAATTCGTTACATCTAATCGAAGCAATGCCCGAAATACAGGGGGCATTGCTGGATTTAGGCTGTGGATACGGAGTAATCGGTATTGCCCTTGCGAAAAAAAATCCAATCACGCTAACCCAAAGCGATATAAACAGCGTGGCACTTTCGTATGCAAAAAAAAATGCTTCCCTTAATAAAATAAATTCAAATTTCATCCATTCAGACGGCTTTGAAAACATTCACGAATCCTTTGACAACATCGTGCTTAACCCGCCGATTCATGCAGGGAAGGAAACGACCTACCGCCTATATGAAGAATCTGCTGCGCACCTAAACCAAAATGGTTCGCTATACATCGTAATCCAAAAGAAGCACGGCGCGGAAAGCACAATAAAAAAACTAAAAGAACTCTTCCCATTATGCGAAATTTTATTTAAGAAAAAAGGATGCTTTGTTATTAAGTGTACTACGCTTTAAATATATAGTATTATGGAAAAAAAGAGCATTGGAGTCATTCATGGGCATAACAAAAAGCTTTGTGTTATTAATTTCAGTAGGTGTGATTGTGACATTTGCATCGTGGCAGTTTGGGGCATCATATATCGCAATCTTTTTATTTTGGAACTTGTTGCTATTAGGGCTGTTAATTTTGGATGCGATTATTACTCCGGGGAAGAAATATTTCAAAGTACGCCGCGGCGAAGAGGATATTTTATATTTCAGGGCAGAGAACGAAATCGAATTTTTCATAAAAAACACATCGCGCCACGCTTTACTAATTGAAGCAAAAGACGAGAGCGTAAGGCATTTCGATGTTTTGGATAAAAGCGAACTAACCCACTGGGTAAGCGGGCGCGAAGAGTTTTCGTTCGCGTATATTGTCGTGCCGTCAAAGCGAGGAAGCTTTGCGTTTGAAAACATTTACCTGCGCTACACGGGCATTTTGGGAATGTGCGTAAAATATGTAAAATTTCACTGCCCGATAGAATTCAAGGTATACCCAAACATAAAAGACTTGGCGAAATATCGCCTAATGCTACAAAAAAATCGCCTGCTTCCGGAAGGCGACAAGTATATAAAAAATTATGGCATAGGTTACGAATTTGAAAGCCTTCGTCCATATGTAGATGGCGACGATTACCGAAAAATCAACTGGCAAGCAACTTCTCGCGAAAACAAATTGATTGTGAACCAATATCAAATAGAACGAAACCAGCCTGTGTATATTTTGCTGGATATCGGGCGACCCATGAGCTACTCTGTAGGCGGCTACAAAAAGCTGGATTATGCAATAAACGCGGCATTAATTCTAAGCGATATAGTAAACCAGTCCGGAGACAAGGTTGGGCTTATGGTTTTCGACTCTACCGTGCGTTCGCATATCGCACCCGGACAAGGTGCAGTCCACCGCAATCACCTGATGGAGACCCTTTACCACGTAGAAGATAACCGCTCTACAGCCGATTACAGCGGCGCGTTTCGCGCTTTATGCGAAAAGCAAAAACGCCGAAGCCTTGTATTTATCTTCACAGATTTCGAGATACCCGAAGAAGCACGCGAACTAATCCATCACATGACCCTTCTGAAAAAACGCCACATGCCCATAATAGTTTTCATGGAAAACGAAAACCTGAATACCTTGGCAGAAAACCCAATCCGCAAAAATTTTGACAAATACCTCCAAAGCACCGCAAAGGAGTTTCAAAACGAACGCCGCGAAATTTTTTTAAGCCTATCCGCAATGGGTATTCCAAACGTTGAAAGCAGTGCAGAAAACTTCGCCCTTTCAGCAGTTAACAGATATATCAAACTCACTTGATAGGGATAGCAAAGATTATATGTAAAACGAGTCAAAGTCTACTCGCTTTCATTCCAATTAAATTTTATTCAGTTTTTAATTTTGGCATTTCACAGTATGACGATACTGTGAAAATGTTATGGCTTTATATATACTCAAACTCAACGGTAACTTCGATATTTGATGACAGATTTTCTACCTCAAAGTTATTTGATGTATTTCCTGATACACACATTCCCTGATATGTCCATCTTTTAATTATATAATCTTCTACTGGAGTAGCGGAAAAAACTATATTTTTTCCATTTAACACCAAGTTATTGTTTAAAATTGGAATTCCGTCAACACTAGCCGAGAGTCCACCATATAAATTTTTCACATTAAATGAAACCCTAAATAATTTACCCATTAAAATATTATATAGCTTTTTATATGCATCCATTTCTATTTCTTTCATTGATTTCATGTAATTAGTAACTTTCTCATATATGTTAGAATCATATTTTAATTCATTTTTGATTACTATGTTCATCATTTGATTTGATAATCTCACCAATTTGTTTACTGATATGATAATTTCTTTTATTTCATTTTCAGTTACCACCTTACTATCCTTTAAATATTTCAAGCGTTCTTGCATTATTTTTTTATGTTCATGTATCACATAAGAAATTGTTTTATCATATAAAATTCTATCTAAAGATTTATAATCTTTTATAAAATCATCATATATCTCTATACCATAAACAACATTTAATGGTTCAGAACAAACCCCCAGTCCAATATCATTGTATCCTTTACTCGTTAAATAATATTGCAACATACTACAAATTCTCTCAATATTCATTTTATACTCAACTTTGTTATTGTAGTATTCGTATATACAAATGAACTCATATTCACTCGCTTCAAAGGCTTTGGCAAAATTCTCATAAGAAACCTTTAATAAGCATGGTTTTCCGTTAAAATAATTTATTAAATAAATATTTTTTTCGCTATCGTCATATCCATATACTAAATTTTCATGGTCATAGTGTCTTATATTAAATGCTCGTGTTCCTGGTATAAAATATTCATCAATTGTAAACTGCATATACCTTCCTATTTTTATATTTAAAACAATATAGTCCCAAAGAGAAAAGCCATATAGTTCAGGAGCATTCCTTTTTTCTAATATTGTTGTAACAAATGGATTAATGGGATATATATCATATGCCTTATAAGTATATGTATTGTATACGAGGGGGATAGATATCGTTTTCGCTGCACCGCCACCTATTTGTATGAAATTTGAAAAAAGCCAATGGTAATACTGATGCCCTCCATAACGAATATAGAGACCTATATATAATTCACTGCTAGTATTTTCGTCTATTTCACAGGTTTCTAACTGTGTCCACACTTCTTCATCATATGAAAACCAATATGAAATTATATTATTAAGTCGGGTTATTTTTATCAAACATGGATTTTCCTTTATATACGCCCTGCTAATATAGCTTTCGGTTTGATTATGATTTGATACAAAAAAACCTCCACTATAAAATTTTCCCATTACATATGAAAATATGGATTTTTGAATTATTTCATTACTACCTGCGGAGTCAATGAATAAGCAAATACTATGCCAAGGGGTAGCAGGTAGCAGATGATTTATTTTTATTATTAGTTCATCCTCATTTCTGCATTCCCGAAAAATATATGCCATTGCATCTCTTGAGTATGGTTCAATACAAATGGTTAAAATTTCATTGGTTGCCTTTAAAGTCATATCATCAAGATAAGTTTGCCATGTGTTTTGTTCATAACCATACAATTCAAATTCAACAAGTTTGTTACCTGCCTTTACTTCATTATTTATAATGGATTCAACAAAAGAATATGCTGGAAAAGCTCTAACTAGAGGATTATCATTAATTGGCAATAACATTTTCATCTTACTAATCATTCCTTGTATTATAAGACTCGGATTTGAACACTTAAATCCTGTGAATGATTTAAGCAGACGCTGTGAAATAGTTTTCATTCCTACGGCACTGCTTAATTGCAGCTGACTGTTTCCTGAAAGGCTACAGCCACAGCTTTATGCTTAAATTGTTGATTAGCAAGTTATCGAGTTGGCAAGTGTCCGCCAAGCTACGATTTATCAAGGACAAGGCTAGAATAGCGTAAACGTTGTGGATTATTCACAAGCGTCTAATGCAAATTTCTCTATTAATATTCATGTATAGTACTGGGATTGCAATTCAAATAATTCCGCATAATTTCCATTCAAATTGATAAGTTCGTCATGAGAGCCATATTCCACTATCTCCCCATTTAAAAAGAATGCTATTTTATTGCAAAATCTAGAACTCGCAAGTCGGTGAGAAATAAATATAGCAGTTTTATTAACCGTCATTTCATTAAATCTCATATAAATTTCATGTTCTGCACGAGGGTCAAGTGCAGATGTGGGTTCATCCAAGATAACAATGGGGGAATCCTTAAATAATGCTTTAGCTATCGCTATTTTTTGCCCCTCGCCTCCTGAAGGTTCAAATCCATCTGGTTCAAAATTTTTATATATATTATTATGAACACCTTCTTTGAGGCTATTTAATTTTTCTTCAAATCCATTTTTGCGTAGAATAGTTTCAACTTCACTATCTGAGATTTCGCATTTGTCAAAAACAATGTTTTCTTTTATTGAAAATGAAAAAAGTTTATAATCTTGGAAAACAGCTGATATTAGTGATATATATTCTGAAAACGAATACTCTTTTATATCTACTCCATCCAAAAAAATGTTACCTTCAGTGGGGTCATATAAGCGGCAAAGCAACTTGACAAAGGTCGTTTTCCCTGCTCCGTTTTCACCTACGATAGATAATTTCTCGAATGGCTCTATCTTCAAATTGATATTATTTAGTATATATTCTTCATTCTCATTGTATCTGAACGATACATTTCTAAATTCTAGAGTATGTCCTCGAGAATCCCTATTTACTGGTTTTCCATTATCATTTTGAATTGTCGAGGGTACATTCATATATTTATCTAATGCATCATAGTAGAACCCAAACTGACGTATATCCATCATGCTTTGCATAACATTGTTCATTGCCGATGAAAATTGAAAAACGGCAGATATATACATTGTAAAATCGCCTATGCTTATAGCCCCTCTTATTACAGCAAATGATAAATAAAAATAAGTTGTACCATCACGAACAAATGATGTTAATGTATTGAAGTAGTTTGACTTATTGTGAGATTTTACTTGGCTTTTATAAAATTCATCTGATTTTTTCAAATGAGCAGAGATTTTGGAAACAATCCATTCTTTCAAGTTATAGATTCTCATTTCTTTTCCGTAAGAAAAATCTTCTACCAAATTAATAAAATACGCCGTCTTTCTTTCAATCGGAGCCTTTTCCATATCCCACTTAACATAATCTTTCCTAACCCTAGATTCTACAAACGCACTTATTAAAACTAAAGCAACGAACAATATAACAATTAGAATGCTTAATGTCATCAATATGGTCACAATACCAAAAAAAATGAAAATCTTTCCTATTATACTAATAGCACTATCTAACACAGCTCCAAATCCTTGTCCATTAGCATATAAAAATTTTTTTGCCCTCTCTTTAGTATCTAGAAATTCTGGATTTTCCAGATACTCAAAGTCACATTTTGAAAGCTTATCGGCAAGCAGAGTTTGAAAACGAGAAAAAACTACGCCTTTGCTCGAAAAAGTATAACCTCTTAAAAAATTTACAATGATTCCTCCAACTAAATTAACAGTAATTAAAACTCCCACAAGTAAAAACAACACCTCAATTCGCATTTCTCCTAGTAGTTCATCAATAATGAATCTTGGAAGTATTATACCCATAAGGGGCAGTGTCGCAGATACAAATTGGAGGAGAAACAATGCTAAAACATAACGCTTGCTAAATTTCCAAGAATACGATAGCAAAAATATTAAACCTTTAAACATCACAACTCACCTCGTAAATACAAATTAGACTTTATTGTCTATGCAAAATCTAATAAATATAGTGATTCATCTAAATCATTCAAAAGCTTAAACTCTGCATTAAGAGGAAATCGCACATGGAGTGTCTTTCCTTCTTTTTTTAAAGATATTCTATCGATGCATTTTTTTGCTTGAGGAAAAGCAAAGTATAAAAATTTATGGTTATTGTATAGATGGATTCGTTTATGAAATTGAACGAAGTCTTCCAATTGACTAACCTCCATACAAATTGAGGTTATGATTTTGTTTTTAATAGTATGCAAGTCTCCACTTTCAATTGCAACGACATCCATATCCCCATAAACGAATGCAGAGGAATCAAAAATATAAAACTTTTCATTCATATATACATAGTTCAAAGCATGGTTTGATGTGTCTGGGCGTATAAAAAAAATATACCCCATTTTTTCAAACTTATTGTCTAGCAAAACAGATATGGCTGCTGCAACAGACGTACAACATCCTCTCCTGTTGGCTATGGCTGTATATCCATCTATATGATGCTCCCATTCGGTTTCGCCTTCAGTTTCGTAATACACATCCTTTGTTTCCTTAAACCCTATTGCATTTAAATATTGAAATGCTTCATACGGATTTGATACAATATTTTTAGCATAATAAATATTTGAAAAACTATCACTTGTAAATTCAGCATTTTTATATTTCGTGCAACCCATTTTATTTATGGGTACCCAATATAAAGATTTTGCTAGCTTTACCCTAAAATTAGCATCATGAACAAGTCCTCTAACGTTATATTCATGCATTATTTTCATCTCCCCCAAAGTAATCGACGATATACTTTACTAGGCTTTTTGCAAAACACTCGCTATCAATTGGCAAGACGGGTATGTTAAATAACTTGGTTAACTCTTCACATTTATTACTTAATACATCCTTATCTATATAAGTTTTTTTGTCCATCATTAAATCCCACTCGCTCATATATCCAAGTGGAAACAGGCAAAGCGACAATACGGAGCAATCCGCAAGTGCTTCTATTGCTTTAATTGTGCGCATTATGTAATCTATATCATCGTGATAATTAATACACAGTACGACACAATCAGGAAGCGTTCCGAAAATAAAATCAAGTTGCCCATCCGTTAAATACATTATGTTTTCATAAGAATGTGGAATTGTTCCTGCCTGTGAACCCACAATAATTATATCAGTCTCATTCTTATCAAGTTCAAACATAAATCTATTAAGCATAGGCACTGTTTGTCGATAATTTAAATCATCAAAACCTTCATATCCAAATGGCAGCATATAATCAAATCCAAACAGCGCAGACTGCGACTCTGAACCCAATTGTGCAACTTTATAGTTTTGATTTTGCAACTCCCTTCTTAGTAATAGCTGTACTGAAAATTTCCCCTGTTGCTTAGACGTTCCAAATACACCAATAACTGGCGTACTGATAGAGTATAATTTACCCATATCTACCGAGAAATCATAAGACTTTTCTATTGTTGGAAAACCAAGCATTAGCTCATTTTTTTGAAATATTGATTTATCAATTTGAAAATTTTCGACATCTAATAAATACACATTTTTTTGTTCTTGAACGCATTTCTCAACTAACCATGATTTTATATCAAAATTAATATGAGAACTCATTTCATCCAAATGTCCAATAATCATCGTGTCGAAGCTACCCCACTCACAAGTTTCAATGTTTTTAATTTTATATGCGCAATTACTATAAATGCCAGAGACATCTAGTCCAACCTTGCCAAACTTTTTATAATCATAAAAATCTATAACCTTGAATGTTAGCATGTCATTAAAGTGCAAAAAGCTTGCTGTTTCCTTATTGAATGGAAAAATTGCAACAACTTCAGCATATTTTAAAAAATCAGACGATGGAACATGACCTTCAGCATTTTCATATATGTGAATACTTTTGGCTTCTATTTCCTTATATAAACTGTAAACAGAAAACTCATTATAGGCAAGGTAATTACCATTTATGCAAAGCTTTAATGCAAAATTTGTAACATAAGCACATGCATAACTTGCGCCTTGTGTTATCATATATTTATCTTGTAACCATGCTACTCGTTGATTTGCACCTTTTGCCTTAACGTTAACTACACCTTTTCTTATATAAACGAAATCATCATTCTTTCGACATCTATGTGAAGCATCCACTCCGACAACACAATCGAACCCCGCAGGATAACTTACCCCACCTTCATTTGAAAATGCGGCTATAAGCATAATACCCCCGCTTGCTAACATGCTACATATAGATTCTAGCTTTCTATCATAAATTTTTATGCCTAAACTAAAATTTATAATTTTACAATCTATATTTTGATTGATAAATTCTAAACAACTGATGAGCATTTCATCAGAGCATTCCAATTGCTCATTAAACAATTGAAATGAACAAATTTTAATACCTGGTATGCCATTAGCAATAATTGATGCAACAGCTGTTCCATGCCCATTCTTAACATCAGGCATGTTCTCAATCTGCCATGTATCACTTTTGAAGCAGTATGTCTCTATGACTGCAGAATTAAACACTTTGTGCCCTTTGTCAATGCCGCTATCGATAATAATAACATCATAATTAACCACTTAGATTACCCTCCTCATAAAACGTACAAATAATATTTTAGTTATGTATGGAAAAGCGACCTGTTATAAATTTGCAAGCCGCTTTTCCGAAAAGAACATAGTGAGCCGGAGTTAATTCATCCTGCTCTGTGGGTATCATCTACCATTTAAGTAGGCTACATCCACCACCGCAATTGTCGCCACCATATGCAACAACTGTGCTTTTTCTTGCCTTGCTAGGCTTAACGAGTTTCTTTTTCACAGCGCATCCTCCTTTCCGTCTCAAAAATACAAGAGCAATACCTTGTTTTCTGAGTGAATTACCATATCTATGTTGAAGAATATGGAGCAAAGCTAACACTCGCATACGTAATGCTTAACTGAAACCGCATAATTATGTTTCATTAAAAGCGCATGGTTCTAAAGCTTCAATCATGTTGATAACATCTGCATATGTCTTTAAGGCATTATAATGTACCCATGAATCTGGACACGAAATAACGAAAACGAATTGAACTGCCGAAAAAAACAAGAGAGGCAGTGAAAAGAATGAAGAAAAGAGA
>JGI24703J35330_11748223_pt1 | contig 12231 bp, 7 predicted proteins | sample TergutNt197P1_FD_35330 | JGI IMG/M metagenome (IMG submission 35330) | reverse complement strand
TTGCGCACGGGAAACGTTCGCCTGCGGCTCACTGTGCGCCTATCGCTCACCACAAGGCATTTTACGGCGTGCCGTTATTTTTGAACTCTTGATTCGCTTCTTAGGGGTGTGTTGAATGAAACTTATAATAAAATTGGTAAAAGCATCGCGTGATTATTGGTCGTATTTAATAATCGCGCTTATTGCAATTGTTGGGATGACGGCGGCACAATTATACGCGCCCTTGGTGGTTAGGCGACTCACGGATATGGCTGTAAATTCTGATGCGAGGTTGGCGGAAGAAGCCTTGCGATTGGGGCTTATTCTGGCAGGGGTGTACTTTATTCAGGCGGTGTGTGCATACATAAGGTCTTACTACACGCACTACGCGGCGTGGCATTTTGTTGCCGACCTTCGCACATTAACATATGCACGGTTGCAAAATCTTTCCATGAAATTTTATCATGATAAGCAAACAGGCCAAATTATGTCGCGGGTTGTTAACGACACCCACAACATCGAGGTTCTTATTGCCCATGCCGTACCGGATATTATTATAAATTTGGCAATTTTAATCGGCGTCGCAATCATTTTATTTATAATCAACCCCGTGCTTGCCGCGCTTAGTTTGGTTGCAATGCCCGCACTTCTTGTAATGAGTATCGCCTTTGCAAAAAAGGTTTTGCCCATTTTTCGCGAGGGGCAGCAAGTTTTGGGGGAGCTTAACGCAAATTTACAAGATAACATCTCCGGCATGAAGGAGATTCAGGTTTTTAATCAGCAAAAACGCGAGAAAGAGAAAATCAAAACCAGTGCCCGCGCCCACGCCGTTGCTATTCTTCGCGCACTGCGGCTTTCTGCGGCTTACGGCAGTGCGGTTCAGTATTTTTCAAGCATCGGCACCGTTATTGTTATTGCATATGGCGGATATATGGCGTTAAATGACCGCGTACCCGTTGCGGATATCGTGGCATTTTTGATGTACCTTGCTATTTTTTACGCACCGGTTACGATGCTTGCCCGCGTTAACGAAGATTTGCAAACAGCCATTGCCGGCGCGGAAAGGGTTTTTGACATTCTTGATGCGGAAATTGATGTAAAAGAAGCCGACAACCCCATAGAGCTAAAGGATGTACGCGGGCATATTATTTTTAAAAATGTGTCGTTTTATTACACAGCGGGCAGTGATGTTTTAAAAAATATCTCGGTTGAAATAAAGCCCGGCGAAGTTGTCGCGCTTGTAGGGCCGACGGGTGTTGGAAAAACAACATTTATTAATCTGCTAAACCGGTTTTACGACCCCGTTTCGGGCGAAATCACCCTTGACGGTCACAATCTGCGCAACCTTTCAATAAAAAGCCTGAGAAATTCCATGAGTAATGTAATCCAAGATGTCTTTCTTTTTAACGACACTTTGGCAGAAAATATCTGCTATGGACGGCCAACGGCTTCACGCGAAGAAGTAATCACGGCGTCACGCCTTGCCCGCGCCGATGATTTTATTTCGCGCCTGGACGAAGGTTATGACACCTTGGTTGGCGAACGCGGTTTGCGTCTTTCCGGCGGGCAAAAACAGCGCGTTTCCATAGCACGCGCCGTTCTGCGCGACCGTCCCATTCTTATCCTTGACGAAGCAACCGCCGCCGTTGATGTGGAAACAGAGAAACAAATCCGCGAGGCACTGGACGATGTAATGCGCAACCGCACAACGGTTATCATCGCCCACCGCCTTTCTACAATAAAAAAAGCCGACAAAATTATCGTGCTTAACGACGGCAAAATAGAAGATATCGGCACTCATGATGAGCTTGTAAGCCGCGGCGGTTTGTACGCCCATTTGACGGAAATTAATATGTATGCGTAGTGGTTGCCATTAAGGGACTTTAGGAAATTTTACCTAAACTTCATACATTCATGACATAGAATTTACATATCCCCGTTATATTGCATGTTAGTAACAAACAAGCGAGGGGGAACTTTGGTGTACCAAGTGGAAGGATACTCAAAAGCCAAGCGTATCAAAAACACAATATTGGGCGCGGCAAAAAACCCATACAACATAATTGTAGTAATTTTACTGCTTATGCTTGGCTCTTTAATAATCCTCCCGTTAATTGAAATGATACATAGCACTTTTTTTGTGTCGTTTAGTGATTTGAGGCATATACCGGGGTCTTACGAAGGGGATTTTACATTACATCACTGGAGACGGGTTTTTAACAGCCCCGGAACTGCCACAGCCGCGCCGCGCCAAGTAAGCAACAGTTTAATGTACACACCTTTTCGGAACTCATTATTTTTAGGCATTAACGTAGCAAGTATAAGCGTTGTTCTGGGTTCGTTGATGGCATGGATTATGGTTCGTACCGATTTACCGGGGAAGAAATTATTGTCTGTAATGATGATAATCCCGTACATGCTTCCTACTTGGACTATATCCTTGATGTGGCTTACAGTATTTAGAACGGGTACAAGAGGCGGAATGCCCGGTTTCCTTGCGGGTATGGGGTTACAGGTTCCAAACTGGCTTGCTTACGGGCCGTTTCCGATTATTGTTGTAATGTCGTTAAGCGGCTTTGGCTCAACATATTTGCTTGTATCGGGGGCTTTAAGTTCGGTCAACAGTGAAGTAGAGGAAATGGCTTCTATTATGGGGGCAAGCAAAGCACGATTATTACGGAAAATTACCTTTCCGCTTGTTCTGCCTGCAATGCTTTCAGGATTTATTCTTTCATTTGCAAGCGCAATGGGTTCGTTCAGTACACCTCATCTTTTGGGTGCAAGGGTTGGCTACGACACAATTGCAACCATGCTTGTATCTTCAATCCGTAATCGCAATTTAAGCACGGGATATATCATCACAATTGTACTTATTCTAATTGTTGCCGTGGCAGTGTTCGTTAACCAAAAAATGATTGGTTTGCGCCGAAGCTATGCCACCATTATGGGAAAAGGAACACGCACGACACCATTATCACTAGGCAGGGCGAAATATCCTTTGTTTGTTTTCTTGGCTGTGTTCCTCACTATTACTGTAGCTATTCCTATGTTTGTTCTCATGCTTGATACTGTAATGTTAGTACCCGGAGTGTATTCACTATCCAATTTTACTTTGCACTATTGGATAGGAGCGCGAGGTGGTATTGATTTGTTTGCGGGTATGCCGGGGGTATTTAGGCATCCGTGGTTCTGGCAAAGTTTCCGCACAACAATGTTGCTTACCGTATGCGTAGCCGTGATAGGGATGTTTGCAGGACAATTTTTGGGATATGTATGTACACGCGGGCGTGGGCGGTTATCCGGGAAGATATTAGAGCAATGCGCGTTTTTACCTTACATGATTCCATCAGTCACGTTCGGCGCACTATACTTAGAAATGTGGATAGAGCCGCGTTGGATTATGCCGTCTTTATACGGTACGTTTGCCTTGTTGGTGCTAATTTGTGTTGTAAACGGCTTGCCGTCGGCAAGCAGGGCGGGAACAGCGAACATGATGCAAATTGGGTACGACTTGGAGGAGGCTGCAAGTATACAAGGCGCGTCGTTCATAAGAAGGTTTAGAAAAATTGTACTGCCTCTTGCAAAACCGGGGTTCTTAACAGGGTTTATTCTAATATTCATGAGTACAATCACGACGTTGGATTTGATTATATTGCTAATGTCCTCTGAGGTTACTACGCTTTCTTACATGGTGTTTTCATTTTCCGAAAGCGGAGAGAGCGCACATGCCAGTGTACTTTCGGCGTTTATGTTCCTTTTGGTACTGTCAACCTATTTAATATCAATAAAAATCGGAAAAGTAGACCTAGCTGCTGCTTACGGCGGTAGTTCGGGGGGAGGAAAAGGCAAGTGAGCAAAATTGTATTAAAAAATATTAATAAATATTTTAATAAAAATCATGTGCTTAAAGACCTTGATTTGACTATAGAGGACGGCGAATTTATGACGCTTTTGGGGCCGTCTGGCTGTGGCAAAACAACAACGCTGCGTGTTATTGCCGGGCTTGAACAACCGCAAAGCGGAACAATGCATATCGGGGATACGGAAATTACCAATGTATCCGAAGCACTTCATAAATCACCGGGCGAGCGTGACCTTAATCTGGTTTTTCAAAGCTACGCACTTTGGCCGCATATGACGGTTTATCAAAATGTAGCGTTCGGCTTGGAAACTAAAAAAATGTCTAAAGCCGATACGAAAATAAAGGTAGAAAACGTGTTGAAGCGGTTGCAGATACATGAATATATAGAGCGATACCCTGCGGAATTATCCGGCGGGCAACAGCAACGGGTAGCCATTGCAAGGGCAATTGTGACAGAGCCTAAAATTTTATTATTGGATGAGCCGCTTTCAAACCTTGACGCACGGCTTCGTATAGAAATGCGCTCCGAACTAAAGCGTCTGCACCAAGAACTCAAAACCACCGTTATATACGTTACTCACGACCAAACAGAGGCATTAACAATGTCTACCCGCATAGCAACATATTTTGACGGCGTTTTGGTGCAAGTGGACACCCCTGTTAACCTATACAAAAACCCATGCAACTTACAAGTTGCGGATTTTGTAGGAAACCCAAGCATTAACTTTATAGACGCAACCGCCGAGCTTTGCGACGACAATTTAACAGTAAACTCTATTTTGGGTGAAATGGTATTTGACGGCGATACTTTTACAGAAAATATGCCATCCGCTTCATCATCATTCCCGTGCGTAATTGCCGTAAGGCCGGAACAAGTTGCCCTTAGAATTAAAAAGGGAATGTTTGAATGTACTGTGTATTCAAGTATGCCTGCCGGGTCTGAAACATTGGTTCATGTAAAAATAGGAGAAACCATACTTCTTGCAAAAAGACTTGGCTTGGTAGACTACGAGCTAAACCAACAGATTTGGGCAACAATTAGCCCCGACAATACAAATGTTTACGATAAAGAGTCCGGAATGCTTATCAAACGAGCCACAGCTTAGTTATTTCGACAGGAGTAGCTTTCCTGTTCAAAATATAAACCCATAAATGATGCCGCATAATATTGCGACACCAATTAAACCTTTCCGCAATGTTGGTGTCGCAATCCCCCCTTTTAGGGGGGTGATTGAAGTTTGCATGGCAAACTTCAATCGGGGGGTCAATACCATAGTACAGCGGCACATAATAAAAAGGAGAAATCAAAATGCTAAAACTCAAAAACAAGGTTTTCGCAGTAGTGGCAGTCACTATGATGTCTGTGCTTGCTTTCGTAGCATGTTCATCTGCCGAACCCACGACACCTGTAGTTGCTTCGGCGCAGGCGGCTGCAACCACACCGGCCGAAACTGCCCCGCCGGCAGAAGCCTCGGCCACTGTTCAATCAACACTTGTAAACAATACGTTAGGCGTTCTATTCGACGAAACCACCGGCGAATTTATAATGCCAAACCCAACCAACGCTTGGGCGGCGGACAACATTGACCATTTTATTTCCTATGATGAGCTTGTAAGACGCGCCTTAGAAGAAGGCGAGGTAAACTGGGTAACATCTGGTAGCCGCGGCCCGGAAGCGGCGGCGGAATTTATGGAGCTTTACCCCGGCATTACTGTAAACATTATTAACATGGGAACCTCTGACGCGCTAACACGCTTCCCAATCGAACACGCGGCGGGTATGTTTAACTTGGACGTTATGAGAAGTGCCGACGCGGAAGGCATTATCTATAACGAGTTCAAGGCAAGGGGTCTTATGCACAGTTACTTCCCTTATGACATTCTGCCAGTTATTTACGACCCTGCGTTTTTGATGGCGGGTATGCCATCATATGTTGTGCTTAACTTGATTTATTACAATTATACATTCTTCCCAGAAGGGCCGCCAATAACAAGTTGGTGGGATTTAACACGCCCCGAATGGTATGGACGAATTATAGCACAAGACCCGTTAACAGAAGTTCGCTATACATCCGCAATTACTACTTTCGTTAGGTATGCCGAGGAATTTGCGGAAGATTATGAACGAGTATTTGGCCGCCCCATTGAGCTTCACCCACAGTCACCAACAGCGGCACATGAATGGATGCGGCGGTTTTTCGCCAACAACATTATCATCGACAATTCCGGTTCCAGTATGAACCGTACTGTCGGTAGGCCTGACCAAGAGGAAATTTTCCTTGGATGGGGCAGTTCGTCCGGCATTAGGCGCAATGTAGATGAAGGTTTGCATCTTGCCAACGCCATGCTAACACCAAGAGTTTCTCAACCTAATATGAACTATGTTTATATTTTCGACCAAGCACCTAACCCCCATGCGGCAATGCTGCTTTCACGATTCCTGCTTGGTGGGCAAGGTGACTCTTTGGGGATTGGCAATGCAGACCGTAACCTTGAAGGGTCTTGGTTGGTTCGCACAGATATCCCGGCACATCCGGGTCAACCCGCACCCTTAAGCGAGTTTAACTTGTTTGTACATGATGGTGAATTTGTTTACCGTAACAGCCCCGAAGTGCTTGATTTCTTATTAACAATTCGATAAATTTCCGATACTTTTTCATTTCCTCTTTAGCAAAGCTAAACCAAGGATGACGCATAAAAACGGCATCCTTGGTTTAGTTGAACCTCCGGTGCAAATAGAAAGGTATGTGAAACTATATGAAGATTGATTTTCATACCCACAGCAGACTTGGAAAGAAACTGCCTTTTTCGCCGCAATATACTGAATGGCATTTTCGGCAAGCAAAACTCGCAGGGCTTGACGCAATCTGCATCACAGAGCATTACAATAGTATAGAAATGGAATCCACCTTCAATTACATTCAATCGCATTTGGAATGCGTTGGCGATGCCTTTGTTGCCAACGATGGGCTAATCATATTTGTAGGTTTAGAGGTTGATGCATTAGAAGGCGGGCATTTTTTAGCAATTGGTTCAATGCACGATATAAAAAGCATCTATCAAAAGCTACAGCCCTTTTTGCAAGAAAAACAACATCCAACATATTTTCAATTAGTGGATATCGTTAAGCCCCTGCCTGTTTTATTTGGTGTTTCGCATCCATTTAGGGAAAGTAATAATATTTGTCATTTAACGGTGGAGCAGCTTTCTTTCCTGGAGTTCTTGGAGTTAAACGGGAAAGACACTGCACTGGACGCAGATAATGAAAACATTGTAAGAACACTGGCCGCCGAGGTTGGCTTGCCTATACTGGCGGGCAGTGATACCCACCAAGCACATCAGTTTGGCTGTATCTGTAATCATTTTAACGAAACTATTACAACCATTGAAGAGCTTCGCCATGCCACAAATAGTAATGCATATATTATTGAACATGGGCAAAATACCGCTGTTCAAGTACAGACAGCTAAGTTGATAAAGACGACGTTAAAAGAAGTTCATAAACTTGGAGGAGATTATGTGTCCGTTATGTTCAAATGACATCAATACCCATTTCAAAATCGACCCGCATATTCATACGGCAGAAGTTAGCCAATGTGGGTTTCTTTCTGCCGCAGAAGTTGTTAAGCGGTATCATGCGCTAGGTTATGACGGTATTGTAATTACAGACCATTTACACGAGGATTACATATCATCTCTTGACTGTAAAGATGATTGGAATGCTTGTGTCAAACATTTCTTACAAGGGTATGAGAACGCAAAAGCTATCGGTGAGCATCTTGGCTTGAAAGTGTTGCTTGGCGCGGAAATAAGGTTTTTGATTAACGACAGCGACTATTTGCTATATGGTATTGATGAGGATTTCTTATACAATGCGCCTTACTTGTACAGGCTTAACCCTAAAGATTTTTTTGCGCGTTATGGTGAAGATATATTGATTATCCAAGCACATCCGTTTCGCGGCAATAATGATGTGTTTATAGAATGTATACATGGTGTTGAAGTTTTTAATGCTAACCCAAGACATGATAATCGCAATGATAAAGCCCAATCACTGTGTAACCTATACCCTCAAATGTATCCTTTTTATGGCTCTGATACGCATCGAGACGGTGACGAAGGACGGGCATATATGCTAATAAATGAAACGGTTACAGATTCGCATGATTTTCGCAATGCCATGTTGAGACGTAAATAGGGTTTACTCAAAAATTCCAAATCAAACGTTGATTTCCAGCATTGATAAATGTTCTACCGCAGGAAGCGGAAGATTTACACAGTAATTCAAAAACCTCGCAGGAATCGAATCCCATCTGTTGGGTTTTTCTTTGTGAGGTTAATCTTGCGAGTTCCGTGTCAAGCTCTCTCGACTTGCCCTCGCGCAAACCGGGAGGGCTTTCTTTATATTTGTAAAAAAACTTGCGTATATCCAAAAATTTTTCTACAATAGACATAATGTAAAAGTGACTTTTGTTTATTTCAATTTTTTCAGTTGTTTTGTTCAGGCTTAATTGTGGCTTCGCCAAAACATAACAGAGGTTGCTTATGAAAAAGGGGTTGCTTATGAAAAACAAAAAAATCCGCAAGGTGTTGTGTGCAAACCGTGGCGAAATCGCTATTCGTGTATTTCGCGCATGTAAAGACCTTGGGCTGACAACGGTTGCGATTTACGCAAAAGAGGATGCTTATAATTTATTTCGCACGAAAGCGGACGCGGCATATGTTGTGGGGGAAAACCGCACGCCGCTTGGCGCGTACTTAGATATAGACTCGATTATCCGCCTTGCCAAGGCAAAAAATGTTGACGCGATTCACCCCGGTTACGGTTTTCTTTCAGAAAACGCAAAGTTTGCAAAGGCTTGCGAAGACAACGATATTATTTTCATTGGCCCGCCGTCAACAGTGCTTTCGCAGATGGGCGATAAGCTTCATGCTAAGGAAATTGCAAAAAAATGCAATGTGCCTACGATTCCGGGTACAGAAAAGCCGATTACGGATATAAATGAGGCAGTAAAACTGGCCAACGAATACGGTTATCCCGTAATTTTGAAAGCAGCGGCAGGCGGCGGCGGCAAGGGAATGCGCAAGGTAACAAGCGACGAAGAGATTAAAACCGTTTTCTCGCTTGTGCAAAGCGAGGCTTTAAAATCCTTCGGCAGCGGCGATATTTTTATGGAAAAGTTTTTGGTTGAGCCTAAACATATAGAGATTCAGGTGCTTGCAGACAAGCATGGAAACATTGTTCACTTGTATGAACGCGACTGCTCGCTTCAACGCAGATATCAAAAAGTTGTGGAAATCGCCCCGTCTGTTTCCGTTGACAAAGGGGTTTTGCAAAAAATTTATGCCGATGCGGTTAAAATCGCAAAGGCTGTAGACTATGTAAGTGCGGGTACAGTGGAATTCCTTGTGGACAACACAGGAAACCATTATTTTATTGAAATGAACCCCCGCATTCAGGTTGAACATACAATAACAGAATTTATTACCGGCGTGGACATTGTGCAATCACAAATCCTAATCGCCGGCGGAACAAGCTTGGACGACCCGTTAATTGCAATCCCATCCCAGGAGTCCATACAAGTGAACGGCATCGCAATACAAAGCCGCGTCACAACCGAAGACCCCGGCAACAATTTCTCGCCCGACATCGGTAAAATTACGGTGTATCGCTCCAGCGGCGGGCATGGTGTGCGTCTTGATGCAGGCAACTGTTACTCCGGCGCGGAAATTCTGCCGTACTACGACAGCTTGCTTGTAAAGGTTTGCGCATTCGGCCGCTCATTTGATGCGGCTATTCGTCGTTCTCGCCGTGCCTTGGGCGAAATGCGAATTCAGGGCGTAAAAACAAACATTCAGTTTCTCAATAACATTCTTGACCACCCGAAATTTATCGCGGGGGAATGCAACACAACCTTTATCGACGATACGCCGTCCTTATACGAGTTGCCCACTTCCCGCGACCGCGATACAAAAATTCTTTCATATATAAGTGAAATTGCCGTAAACGGAAAAATTGCAGGCCCGCGTACTCTTGACCCTGCGCATGTGCCGCAGACGGATGGTGTGAAAAAAACGGGCTTGAAGCACATACTTGACACAAAAGGGCCGGACGCTGTTAAGGAATTCTGTCTTAACAGCAAAAAGTTGCTTATTTCCGACACCACTTTGCGCGACGGACACCAAAGTCTGCTTGCAACCCGTGTGCGTACAAAAGACATGGCGGCAATTGCCGAATATATGGCATATGCAATGCCCGACGCTTTCGCGCTTGAAATGTGGGGAGGCGCGACTTTTGATGTGGCGTATCGTTTCCTAAATGAATCACCTTGGGAACGGCTGCGAGTTTTGCGAAAGAAAATACCAAACATACTGTTCATGATGCTTCTGCGCGGTGCGAACGCCGTGGGTTACACAAGTTACCCCGACAATGTAATTCGCCAATTTATAAAAGAGGCGGCAGCCGCAGGAATAGATGTTTTCCGCGTTTTCGACTCGTTAAACTGGCTTCCCAACATGGATTTATCCATCGAAGAGGTTTTGAAAAACAATAAACTCTGTGAGGGTTACATCTGTTACACAGGTGATATTTCCGACCCGTCTCGCGACAAATACAATTTGAACTATTATGTAAATATGGCGAAGGAACTTGAAAAACGCGGCGTTCATATCTTGGGAATTAAGGATATGTCGGGCCTGCTGAAGCCGTACGCCGCAGAAAAATTGGTAAGCACCCTAAAAAACGAAATTGGTTTGCCCATTCATCTTCACACGCACGATACAAGCGGAAATGGTGTTGCAACATTGCTGAAAGCCGCCGAAGCAGGGGTGGACATCGTGGATGTGGCGATTTCTTCCATGTCTTCATTGACCAGCCAGCCGTCTATGAATGCGGTTGTTACCGCTCTTTCCGGCCACGAGCGTGACACAGGAATGGATGACACAAAATTGATTCCCATTTCAGAATACTGGGAACAAGCGCGGAAATTTTACGCGCCATACGAAGACGGATTAACTTCTCCCACAACAGACATATATCGCTACGAAATGCCGGGGGGACAGTACACAAATTTGCGTGCGCAAGTGGAAAGCGTAGGGCTTGGCGCAAACTGGAAAGAGGTAAAGGAAAATTACAAAAACGTAAACGATATGTTGGGTGACATTGTAAAGGTAACGCCGTCGTCAAAAATGGTAGGTGACTTTGCCATCTTTATGACGCAGAATAATCTTACGCCCGAAAATATCGTTGAAAAAGCAAAAAACCTCGCTTTTCCGGATTCCGTTGTATCGTATTTTTCCGGAATGATGGGGCAACCGCAGGGTGGCTTCCCAAAAGACCTGCAAGCAGTTGTCTTAAAGGGCAAAGAAGCCATTACATGCCGCCCCGGCGAGCATCTGACAGCGGTTGACTTTGACGCTGTAAAAGAAGAAATGAGTGCTTTTTGCGATAATCCGACAATGCAGGATGTTGTGGCATACTGCCTGTACCCCAAGGTGATTAAAGATTTTTACGCCCACAGGAAAGAAAATTCCGACCTTTCTATTTTGGATACGCCAATTTTCTTCGGCGGCTTGCGCCCGGGCGAAACTACGGAAGTAGAAATAGAAGAGGGCAAGACGCTTCTTATCCGTCTTGTTCTCATTGGCGAGCTTGATGACGAAAATAATCGCCGCGTTGTTTTTGAGCTGAACGGCAGCCGTCGCGAAATAATCGTCTTTGACAAATCTGCCGAAAAAAGCTCTGTAAAAGCCCCCCCTGCGCTCACCGCCGACCCTTCAAACCCCAAGGAAATAGGCGCGACTCTCCCGGGCATGGTAAGCAAAATCATGGTAACTCAGGGCAAAGCCGTTAAAGAAAACGATGTTGTTGCCATCATAGAGGCAATGAAAATGGAAACAACAATCGTAAGCAAATCTTCGGGCGTTGTGGGCAAAATTTATGTAACAGAGGGGCAACCTGTAAAAGCAGGCGAGCTTCTTATGAATATCGAGTAAAAGCGGAAGACCTTGAGGGCTTCGCCCACGACGAGCGCATGAACAAGACCTTGAGGGCTTCGCCCTCAAACTCCCACCCGCTTTTTGAAAAAAGCGGGGCAAAAACTTTAATTTAAAATCGTGCGTACGCACGATTTTTTGTTTTAAAGTTTTTGTCAAACTTTTTTCAAAAAGTTTGCAGGGGTGAGGGGACGGAGTTTCGACGGTTTTAAAAATTGATTTCCATGTTTTGGAATGGGTTTTATTTTTGCATCGGATATGGTAATATTGCTTTGGGCAACCTCCGAAAACCCCATTCGGGCATCTGCGCGCCGCTTTTTCCGTTATGCTTTGTCGGCGCGAACTTGCAGAATCTCTCCGTTATGCGGCGTTCGCGCCTCCTCGCCTAACGAAAA
>JGI24703J35330_11748224_pt1 | contig 12240 bp, 14 predicted proteins | sample TergutNt197P1_FD_35330 | JGI IMG/M metagenome (IMG submission 35330) | reverse complement strand
GCACCGGGGGCATGCGTCGTGGGCGGCACATGCTCTCGAAGCCGGAAGCCGTTTCTCATAAAAAAAAGAGTCGGCGAGTGTCACTCGCCGACTCTTTTTTGCGGGCTGGGAAATTGCTCCCGGCTTCGAGGGAACGCGCTGACTTCGACACATGCCCCCGGTGTCCAATGCGCGCTTGGCGCGCTTTTATATCTCATCCAAAATCCAGACATAAACATTCCTTCGGCCGAAGCGCAGGGCTTCTTCTATGGTGTACATATACAAATCGATTTTGTCTCCGCGAATGGCTCCGCCTACGTCGGCGGCGATTGCGAAGCCGTAATTTTCGACGTAGAGGCGCGTGCCGAGGGGGATTACGTTGCGGTCAACGGCGACGATGCCGTGTTGGACGCGGCGGCCGGAGGCGGTTATGCCGAACCATGGGTCGCAGGGATGCTTGCCGGTGCAGTTGTAATAGGCTGTGTAGGCGGTGGCCTCCATTCGGACGCGGCGGAAATAGTGAAAATCGGGCGAGTTTGTGTTGGTTAACGAGCCGAGCCACGCCGTTCCGATGTCCAAAATCGCGTCAATGGGTTCGCGAATAATTTCCGCGCTGAAAAAATCGCGGCTTTCCTCCACGCCGCCGACATATACGACGGACGTTGTAATTTCCTCAATTCCGTATTCGCCTTCGACGCGAAGATGCTCGCGGCCTTGCGGAACCGAGCCCGTGCGGTTTTCGATTAATTGATAGGGTAGGGGATATTGCTCGACTTCGAAGCGCGAACGCCATGTGTCAAAATTAAGAGTCTCACCGTTTGATATCGGTCGACTCGAATCACCGTGATATACATGCGCGGTTTGGGTTTCTTCCTGTATTTGGCGCAAAACTTCGGCAACGGTTGCGTCGGGACGCGCTGCGCGGGCGACTAAGTCACCGCCGTTTGTTTGTACATAAAATGAAGTTTCGCGGTCGATTGTGAGGGGTATTCCGTCCCATAAAACGGCATCGGGGGCGTGATTCAGGCGGTCGAAACGATTAAGCGGAACGCCTGCTTCGTGCAGAAACCCCTCGACCGTGTTAGCACCAACGCGAAATTCGCTTGTTTCGCCGCCGTCAACAAGAACAACGTGCGTAAACACAACTTCATCCGCAATAAAGCTGATTATTCCGAGCGGAAAAAGGATGACGGCAATAACGGCAAGCGGCATAACCAGCAATCTTTTTAGGACTTTCATGTAGAACTCCTTTCGAATCAATTTCCTTGTTTGCAACTTCGTAATCATTGCGTGGTAAATTGTAACACTTACTTAACAATTTTGCAACATTTATTTATCGCAAATTCCAACAAATTCCAAAAGCGCGCCAAGCGCGCGGTGGGAACCGGAGGCATGTGTTGGTGGCGGCGCATTCCCTCGAAGCCGTGAGCAGTTTCCTCGCCCATAAAAAATCGCCCACCTTGTTCAAGAGGAGGGCGATTTTGGCTCGATATCAGATTACAACATCCGCCTTTGCGGCAATATCAAAGTTTTGCAAGTATTTTTCCTCAAGCGGAATCCACTTTTCGGCGAAAATTTCTGCCGCGCGGGTTCCGTTTCTTTTTTTTATGCGTTCGATTTGTTTGTCGGACGGGATGTCGCAAAAAATGCGTAAATCCATGTAATCGCCAAAAATGGGATGGCAGCAATACGCGCCTTCGACGACGCGAACCTCGCCCTCCGGAATCTCTCGCGTGCCGCGAATTTCCCCGACCGCGCAGTCGAAAATCCCGTACGAAAACGCGTCGCTTCCTTTTATATGCGGCAAAATTTCCGCCGCAAACCTCTCGTAATGCACGTTGCCGCCGGGTTCGTCGAGCCGTTCCGCCGTGCGCATGTCTTCGGGCAGAAAAAAGTCATCCATGTGGATTACGCTTGCGCCTGTTTCCGTTGCAAGCTGTGCCGCGAGGGTTGTTTTTCCCGCCGCGGAACGGCCGTCGATTGCGATTATGCGCATTACGCCTGCACGGGATAGCGGAACGGAATAAGCCGCTCGCGCTCCAATGCCATAACAACGGCGGGCACGAACGCAAATTGAATCACAAGCCCCGGAAGCGAGGTCACAAAGTACGACGTCACCCACATTGCGAGTGGATAAATCGAATGGTACACCATTTCCGGAACCCACTGTGTGACAAGTTCGGCGTACCCGTAGTCGTTATAAACATAGGACTGCACGTATTCTCCGTATTCGGGACCCCGCGCGATATACCTGCCTCCGAAAAACGAGCCGCCGAAAAAGTAAACAACCTGCGCAATACCCGCGACAACCCGCCCGACAAGCATTGAGGCAATTAAACTTGCATACAAATCGAACGACGCCCTCTTGGTTCGAACAAATTTCATAACCAGTCCGGCAACAAAACCGTAGGTTCCAAGCTCAATAATCATTATAGGCGCGATGCCCGCGGGCGGCATTCCCGTTAGTGCGGTTGAAAGAAGCACCCCTGCGACGCCGGTTAAAAGCCCAAACTTCCAGCCGCAAATAAGCCCCGCCAAAAGCACGGGAATGTGCATCGGCAAAATAATGCTTCCGGCGCGCGGAATTGAGTGGAACGCCATGGGCAAAACCACGCAAAGCGCGATAAGCATCGCAGTTACAACGAGTTGCTTTTGTGTTGACATTTCAATTGACTTGGTTGACATTTTAAATTTCCCCTCTCTTGAATGAGTTCTGAATGATTTGCAAAAAATCGGCGCGAAAAAATACCACAAAAATATTTGCGCGTGGCAAACACCTTCGTGGCATTTTAGGCCGCTTCATGCGGCGATTGTTTGAAATGTAAAGCGACCCAGAAGGGACTCGAACCCTCGACCTCCGGCGTGACAGGCCGGCACTCTAACCAACTGAGCTACTGGGCCGGGCGGCAAATTTGCTACCTGCGAAGGGTATATTACACTTGCGGGCGAGGGTTGTCAAGGGAAATTTTGTGCGGTTATGTTAGGGCGTAGCGGCAACACTCCTCGGCTTCCCTCAAACTTCCCTCAAATTCCCCTGTATATTTACGCCGCGAAAACGCAAATTAAGAGTAGACTTTCCGGAAAGGAGCGATTTTTTATGGTACGTCTTGCAACAGGTTTAATCGGCGGAGTTACCATCGGGCTTTTGGTCGGCGCAGGCTTCACTCTTACCGCAACCGACAGCCGCGAACGCCGCCGCATGATTCGTGACAGCAAACGCGCAATGCGCAAAGCAGGGCATTATATCAATGATTTTCTCGACTAGCGCGCCAAGCGCGCGGTGATAACCGGAGACGCATATTCGGCGCAACACATGCTCTCGAAGCCGGATGCGATTTCCGAATTGCTTCCTAGCACGCCAAGCGCGCGGTGATAACCGGAGACGCATATTCGGCGCAACACATGCTCTCGAAGCCGGATGCGATTTCCGACATTACTTTCTAACAGCCCAGCGATTTAAGATATTCGCGGCTTATTTTCGCCGCGTCAAGTGACGATAATCCGACCGCCCTGTCAAGCTCGGCAACAAGACCCGCCGCACCCGCGGCAATCGCGGCATCAACGATGCCCGGCATGTTTTGTGAGCCTTTACCGACAGGGCGGTCTTCGTATTTGTCGCCGACACGTTCTGTGTCCTTGAGGTGCACAACGGGGCAACGGCCCGTGTATTTTTTAATGTACGCTTCGGGGCATAAATCCGCCGCCGTTACCCAGCCCGTGTCAATCTCGGCTTGAAGCGCGGGGACATCGGCGAACAATTTGTCCAAAACAAATTCGCCGCTTGGTAATTTTTCAAATTCATGCGCATGGTTGTGATAGGCGGGGACAACATCCGCTTTTTTACACGCTTCGCAAAAGTTTGCAAAAAATTCCTTAGTGCAATTCGTCCCGCCCGGCAGTAAATCATTCGCCATCATCGGGATAATTACATATTTACAACCAAGCGATTTGTATGACATAATTGTGCCATCCATGTCCGCACGCAAGTCATCGTACTGTACGTGCGCACTTATTGCCACAAGCCCGATTTCGTCCAGGATTGCCTTAAATTCCGCAAAGCCCATGCCGTAAGTCCCCGCAAGCTCGACAAAATCGTATCCCATCGCCTTAACTTTTCGAAGCGTACCCGCCACGTCGTTTTCTGTAAAATCACGTACCGTGTAAAGCTGTAGTGCCACAAATGGTTTTGACATATAAATTCTCCTCTTTTAGAAGGTGTGTTCATAGCACGAAACGCCGACTTGGCGGTCAAATTTTTGCCGGTTTCCGCCGTTTCCTTCTTGCGACCCGCTAGGTCGCGGCGGCGGAAACGGCGAAAACCGACAAAAATTTGCCGCGCCAATTCGGCATTCCGTGCTATGAACACACCTTCTTATTATTCACGTTGCCTAAGATTTTATGTCTATCCAAAGGAAATGTCAAAAAAAATGAGTCGGCGAGTGTCACTCGCCGACTCATTTTTTTCCTATGATATAATCACGGAGTTTTAATACGGACTGTTCATCGCAGCCTCCGCATGTTTCACCGCATCCTCAAGTGACATACCTGCGAAATTCCCCGCGCCAAAGTACCGTCCGCTTTTTTTGTCGTTAACAAACGCGCCGACAACAACGCCGGGCAACGCGCTTTCCGGCGCGTTCGGTGCTGATTGCCCGCCCATATCCGTGCGGCACCAACCGGGGTCGGCGAGGTTTATCAGCACGTCCGTGCCTTGCACCTTCGTGCCCAGGTCGATTGTGAATTTGTCCAAGGCGGCCTTGCTTGCGCTGTAGCCCGCTTGTTGCGGGTCAAGGTTAATGCCGCTTGTTGTGTTTACGATGCGCCCGAAGCCTTTTTCCATCATGCGCGGCAGGAAATGATAGCAAATCATTGCGGGCGCGATTGTGTTTACTTGAAAACTTGTGGCGAAATCGGACACGGGCGTTTCGCAATAATTCACCCTGTAGGCAATTTGAAGCCCCGCGTTGTTCAGAATAATTTCAATGGGCGTGCCGTTTCCGTCGATTTCTTTGAGCATTGCCGCGACCTGCGCGGGGTCAGCCAAATCTGCCGCAACCGCATACGCCTCGACGCCCGCCGCTTTGACCTCGGCAAGCACTTTTTGAGAATTTTCAAGCGAGCGGCTTTGCAAAACAAGATTCGCTCCGCGCTCCGCCATTAATTTCGCCGCAAGATAGCCTATCCCGCGGCTTGCACCTGTGATTAACGCCCATTTTCCTTTTACATCAACCATTTTTATCGCTCCTTTTTTATGGTGTGGAATTTTTCCACGCATTGTTCAAGCAGTTTTTTAATTTGCGCGGCGCAAAATTTGTATTCGTCCAAATTTCCGCCAAAAGGGTCGGCAACGTCAACGAATCCGCCGGCAAATTCGCCCAGCGTGAACGCGTTTGCGGCGGGGCAGGCGGATTTTACATGCGAAAGATGCGTGCGCGTCATGGTTAAAACAAGCGCGGCGTCTTGCAAAATTTCTGCCGCCGCCGCGCGGGATTTATGTTCGCGCAGGTCGATTTTTTCAAGCTCCATGGCAAGTACGGCGTTTTTGCTTGCGCCCGTGCCGCCCGACGCGAAAACCCCCGCCGATGATACCGCAAATTCAAGCCCCTCGCGCTCGAAAATCGCCGCCGCAAGCGCGGCCGCCATTGGCGAGCGGCAGGTGTTTCCTGTGCATACGAAGATTATTTCAGACATTTTCAGCACGTCCTTCTTTATGATAAATCTATTATTCGTCCGTCTGCCGCTTTGCGCATTCTGTCCATGATTGCCGCGCCGATTCCGTTTTCGCAAACGGCTTCGGCAAAAATTATGTTTACGTTGAGTTTGTCAAATTCGCGCAAATTTGCAAAAAAATTTTGCGCGATAATTTTTTTATACTCATGAAACGAAAGAAGTTCACTTTCGTTTCTGGCTGGCGGTTGCTCACGAACCGAAACTTCAGATGATTTTTGGAAGAAGTTTCGGTTCGTGAGTATATCGTCGATGGGGTCGCTGCCCGCGCCGACGCCAAGAGGCAGAATTTTCACATTCGGCGGGGTGGGGTGGGGGAGATGCGCCTGCGTTTCCGCGCTTATTAACGCGCCGATTTTTTCCGCGCCCGATTCAAGTCCCGCTTCGAATATATGTGTCGCGATTTTTTGCGGTTCGCCCGAAAGCACCGTCATTTCCGCGCGCGGCGCGTAGTGCTTGTATTTCATGCCGGGGGAGCGTGGCGGCGTTTCAAATTGAGTCGGCGAGTGACACTCGCCGACTGAATTTTGCAAAATCGACGCAACCTCGAAAATTTCCTCCGCCGTAACCCCTCCGGGGCGCAAAATTACAGGCATTTCGCCCGTGACATCAACCACCGTCGATTCAAGTCCGACATCGGCATTTTCGCCCTCGAGAAAAAAAATGCCGCCGCGTTCGGCTTCGCAAAAATCCTCAAGCACGTGCGCAAGGCTCGTCGGGCTTGGCTTGCCTGCTTTGTTCGCGCTCGGCGCGGCGATAATGCAATCCGCCGCACGAATTAATGCGGATGCAACGGGATGCGCGGGCATTCGAATGCCGATTGTTTCCGTCACGCCATTGGGATGCCCGCCCAGCCACGCAGGCAAATCCGCTTTTTTTCGCACAACAAGCGTAAGCGGTCCCGGCCAAAATTTTTCGATTAAAGCGTGCGCGTAATCCGGAGGCTCGTGGGCAAGCCGCGAAAAGTCCTCGCGACTCGCGACGTGCAAAATAAGCGGATTATCGCCCGGCCGTCCCTTCGCGCTGTAAATTCGCGAAACCGCCTCGGCGTTAAACGCGTCCGCCCCAAGCCCGTAAACCGTTTCCGTCGGAAAAACGACCAAACTTCCCGCGCGAATAAAATCCCCCGCGCGTTTTATTTGTGTAAAAAGCGATTCCGGAAGCATAACTTACACTCCGCAACACTTTTTATGCTTCTTCCCGCTACCACAAGCGCACGGCTCATTCCGGCCGATTTTCGCTTCATTGCGAACGACGGTGTGCGAGCTTTTTTGTTCGCGGTACAGTTCTTTTTGTTTTTCCGGCGGAAAAATATTGTCCCACTCCGGCAAATTGTACAAATTGTCGGCTTTGTACTCGACCATTTGCTTGTAAAGCCTGTCGAACTCGATGTCGATTGCAATCGCCGTGGTTTCCTCGACGGTTTCAAGCTCGGGCAGACCGTCCACGCACTCGCGAATCCCGTCCAAAAACGCAAAAACCTGCACGTTCGTCATACGAAAATTTTCGGCAAGCTCCGAAATCGTGCCTTCAATGCGTGTCTTTTTGTCCTTTAAAATGCCGACGTAAACCGCCTTTTCTTTCGCGTGGAACTCGTCCCATATGTGCTTAACGGGCTGATTTTGCGTGTCAAACGCAATGCGTTTCCATGCATCTTGTAGTATCATTTTCACCAACTCCTATCTCTTTTTCCGAATTTTACCGCATGTTTGCGCCTTTGTCTAATAAATGTTACACTTGTGTTACAAAGATGAGGTGAAGATGATGCTTGAGCTTGAAGACTTAAAACGCGAGCTTACGCCGTATCGGGCGAAGTTAATCGAAATGGGGAACTCACTTTGACCTCGCCAACGCGAAGGTTGAAATGGAATCGCTTGAAGCGGAAACGCTAAAGCCGGATTTTTGGAACGACCGCGAAAATTCCGGGCGAATTTTTAAGGAACTGAAAATTTTAAAAAATAAAACGGGCTCGTTCGAACGCGTGCAGAGCTTGTTTGACGACGCCTTCACGCTTGCGGAAATGGGCATCGAGGAGCAGGACGCCGATTTAATCCCGGAAGCGAAGGCGCAGGCCGACGAGTTTGTCGAGGCATTCGAACGCTTGCGCACGGAAACGCTGCTTTCCGGCGAGTACGATATAAACAACGCAATAGTCACGATTCACCCCGGCGCGGGCGGCACGGAATCCTGCGATTGGGCAGCGATGCTTCTTCGTATGTACAATAAATGGGCGGAGAAACGCAGGTTTAAATTTGAGGTTTTAGACCTCCTCGACGGCGACGAAGCCGGCGTAAAATCCGTAACATTTCAAGTTTCGGGTGAAAACGCTTTTGGCTATTTCCGAAGTGAAAAGGGGATTCACAGGCTTGTGCGCATTTCGCCCTTTGATTCCGGCGGACGGCGGCACACTTCGTTTGCGTCCTGCGACGTAATGCCGGAAATCGACGAAGCGTCGGGGGTTGAAATTGCATCGGAAGATTTGAGAATTGACACATATCGTTCGGGCGGTGCGGGCGGACAGCACGTAAATAAAACCGAATCGGCAGTGCGCATAACGCACATTCCGTCGGGCATCGTCGTCCAGTGTCAAAACGAACGCAGCCAAATCCAAAACCGCGACCGCGCCATGAAAATGCTGCAATCGCGGCTGTTTTTGCGCCAAAAAGAGGAACATCTCGAAAAACTGAGCGGTATCCGAGGCGAAACCAAGGACAACGCATGGGGCAGTCAAATCCGCTCCTACGTTTTTTGCCCGTACACCCTCGTAAAAGACCACCGCACCGACGAGGAAACCGGCAATGTCCAGGCCGTCATGGACGGCGCGATTGATTCGTTTATGAACGCTTATTTGATTTGGATGCACAAGAACGGGTAAGTGGCATTTTTTTATCAAACTTTTCTAAATGCCCGTTCAATTGTTTCATTAAACACGAACGCGACAGCAACCATCGCGATAATTACGGGAAAAAACGCGTCAATTGAGACATGTTCCAAAATTTGCCCGACGGTGAACGAGCCGATTGCCGCGCCTGCGCCTGCGGCGGCGATTTGCAGACCTACGAGCTTTGAAAGGACATCGGAGCCGAAGCGTTTTTTTGTTTCATTCATAAGACAGGGGAAAATCGGTGCGAAACCGAAGCCGACAAACGCTATTCCGACGATATTGCTTGTAAAAACCAGCGCGATAAGACCGACGGCGGCAATAAAAAATCCTATGCGAATCACGCTGATGCCCGAAAATTTCTCCGCTACATATCCGAAAATAAACCGCCCCGCCATAAGCGCGCCGAGGTAAACCGCCGGGAAAAGCCCCGCCGTTTCAAAAACAACGTCTCGTCGCGGGCTGTTTAAAAGCACGTCAACCGTCCAAACCGTTACGGATAATTCAAACGCGACGTAGATGAAAAAGATGAAGATTTGCATGTATTGGAATTTGGGGCCCAGGAAAGGGGGAGACAGGGGGACGGTTTCTTTGGCTTGCCGGGGTTCGCGAGGAGCCAAAGGAACCGTCCCCATGTCTCCCCTGTCTCCCGTTTCCGCGCGTTTCGCCGCCGATTTTTCCCACATTCCCCGCAAAATGCTGGTCATTAAAATTATCGCGATAACGAATTGCACCGCGAAAATCGCCATATACCCCATGCGCCAGTCGTAATAAATTATCATCTGACGCATGATTAGCGGGCTTATCGCGCCACCCATTGCCCAAAAACAGTGGAGATGATTCATGTGTTTTGCGGAAAGATGGTCTACCGCGAAGGCGTTCGCGCCTGTGTCAACAAGACCCATGCCCGCGCCGAGCGCGACGGTTGACACAATAAACCCCGCCAAAACAGGCGAAACCGAATAGCCCAAAATCCCCGCAAGCAACAAGAAAATTCCGCCGCCCGTCACCCATTTGAGTTTGAGAAATTTCTCGAGCCGACTCGTTTGTGCCGCCGCAAGCGCGTAGCTTAGCGAATGCACAATCATTATCGCCGACGCTTGACCTCGCGAAAGTCCCACGTCGAAGCGGATGTCGGGCAGGGCAACGCCGAGCGCGCCGTCGGGCATTCCGATTGCCAAAAATGCTCCGTAAATTGCGAGCAACAGAAACCATGATTTTTTCATTGCAAGACCTCACTATACTGTTCAATTCGTGCCAAAATTCGTTCGGCTTCCTCGCCTTCGGCGGGGGTGGGCTGAAAATTATTTCGGTATCCTACGGACGACACGCGCACGGGGATAATATTTTTCTCGGCGCAAACAAGCTCGTCGCGATAAAATGAAAAGGTTTGTTGAAAAATAAAACTGTCCATATCGTGTGGGGTGGCGTTTCCGCCAAAAGAAAAATTCGCGAGGGAATGGACGATATATCGCCCGTCGTATTGCTCAATGCCCTGCAAAACATGGGGATGCGCGCCCAGGACGAGGTGCGCGCCTTCTTGGATTGTGAAACGCCCGATTGCGCGCTGGTAGGGTTGGGGGAAATTATCGTTTTCCACGCCCCAGTGATAGTAGGCGATTATAAGCTGTGCGCCGCGTTCTTTCAAATATTCGATGGAGCGCGTAATCGCGGCGCGATTGTACCTATGGTCCGCCCAAATGCGATGACCGAAAAAACCCACGGTTATGCCGTTTATTTCCATTATTGTATCGAACTCGTTGCCGAAATACGCGATGCCCGCGTAGGTCAAGGCTTCGCGGGTGTCGTAATATCCTCGCCGAAAAAAATCCTGCGTATGATTATTCGCAAGCGAAACGATGTTTACATTGCCGTACACAAGAATTTGCGCGAACTCGGGCGGGCCGCGAAAAACGAACTCTTTGTCCATATAGGGGTAGAGAGTATCGGTCAACGCGCCCTCGAGGTTCACCACAGCGATGTCGCTTTCGTAAAAAATTTCCGCGACATCCGCGAAAAAATGCGGAAATCCATTGTACCGCACCTCGCGCATAAACGCGTGATAGCCGCCCCAGCGTCGGTCGCCGCCAAGCGTCGTATCGCCGCCCGCGGAAATCGTAATCGTTACGGTGTACGGGCAAATTTCTTCTATGTAAATTTCCGCATCGGGCAAAATCAGTGGCTCAATTGGGCGGTCGGCGGTCGGCATTGCCTTTTGGTAAAAAGCAAAATACGCGTCGGGGTCGTGCAAAAATACTTTCACCGCATCGTCCACGCGCAACAAATAAAAAACCGCCGCAACGATGCCGCCGGTTATAATTATTATTGTGATGAACGTGACCTTGAGGACTTTTCTGATTTTCATGGATTTCCGGGGGAAAATTTGACGCCGTCAAACACATGCAGGTCTCCACGCATTCTCTCGAAGCCGTATACGAAGTCGTATACGAAGCCGTATACGAAGTCGGATGCAATGTGCGGATGCAATGTGTAAACAACGCATAGTTTTCCCCCGGACCCCCCTTTCAAAATTAAGAACCTGTGTTCAATAAGATTGCGCCAAAATTGCGCCAAAATCGCGCCGAAGTTCTAAGTGCTTGGCACGTAGTTTCCGTCTTCGTTTATGCGGGCGACAACCTGCGGGGGCGCGTATGTCGGATTGTTCATGCCGGGATTTTTATTCAGGCTTGGGCTGGACATCGGGCCGAGGCTTATGGGTTGCTGAACCGCGACTTTCGGCGGTGCGCCCTTGGGTGGCGGCGGAGGCGGAGATTTTGGCGACGACGCGTGCGTGACAATCTGTTTGTCAGGCGCAGGAGGTTTTGGCGGAGGCGGCGGAAGTACCTGTAGCGGCGGCTCTTGCGGCGGAGCGGGCGAGTGCATCGGAGTAACGCTTGCCTCGCCGGCAGGCGACGACGGAACAATGTCCATATCCTTGAGTCGCGTAATAAATTTGTCAACATCGTCGAGCTTGCTGTGCAATTCGCCCATATCGCTGTCATCAAGCTCAGTTAGATATTTGCGCACCATTCCTGCGTAAACGTCTTGAAAAGCCTTAATTTTCATGCGTTGGCGTTCGACTTCCGAGGTCAGTTTGTCCAATTCCTTGGCAATTTGCCCCTTGTACTCGTCGGCTTGGGCGCGCGCGTTTTTGACCATGTTATCCGCCGCGATTTGCGCCGAAATAATGGCGTTTTTAATCGCGTTATCCTTCTCTTTGTAGCTCTTAATCACCTGTTCCAAGGTTGCGATATATCTGTCGACTTCTTCGGGGTCGTAGCCGCGTTTTACATAGGTAAATTGTTCCACTGAAAAAACTCCTTCCACTTTACGGAAAATATTTTGGTACGGAAAATATTTTGAAAATAATAACACACCAAGTAAACACGCGCAAGGCAAGTTGATATCATGGATTTCATAAAACTTGACAGCGAAACAATGTTCGCTTATACTGTCCGCGAGTGGAGAGGCGACACCTTTTAACGCCGTCTTTCGCAAGAGTCCCTGTATGACAAACGGTAGCCCGTCCCTGCGTAACAAACTCCTCTGCATTGTTAGGCTTAACGCGTTGACCCTCGAAGCTCACTCGCAACAAACATAGGAGCAAGCCCGCTTTCTTGCGCCCCTGTATACAACCGCGCGACGGTGCTTGG
>JGI24703J35330_11748225_pt1 | contig 12251 bp, 12 predicted proteins | sample TergutNt197P1_FD_35330 | JGI IMG/M metagenome (IMG submission 35330) | reverse complement strand
CGCTACGGTCTTGGGCGTTTCGGAACGTGTCATCGGGATTACCATCATCGCAATGGGAACATCACTGCCCGAGCTAATCACATCGCTTGTAGCCTGCAAGCGCGGCGAAAACGAGTTTGCACTGGGTAATGTCATCGGCTCAAGCATCTTTAACATCCTGTTTATACTGGGACTCACAGGGCTTATTGCTCCATTGGAATTTGAAACGGCATTGATGTTTGATACGGCGATGCTGATTTTTGGCAGTCTGCTCACGATTTTGTTTGTCTATACAAAAAAGACCCTGGGGCGCGTCGAGGGTGGCATTATGGTGGCTTTTTATGTAAGTTATATATTTTTTGTGCTGTTTGCGAGGTGATTTTTGTAGAAGTATATAAAAAAATCTTGTAATCATATTGACATATTTGTATCCATGGTTATAATTACCATAGAGGAAAAGGGGCGTGCTTATGAAAAAAGCGTCGAAGCGCGAAGAAAAAATACTCCAGTTTGGCGAAGGGAATTTTTTGCGTGCGTTTATTGATTCTTTTATTGACGAGCTAAATGAAAAAGGGCTGTACGACGGTGATATAGTAATTGTCCAACCCATCGAAAGCCCTGACGATATAATCAAAAAATTCAACGCACAGGATTGCTGTTATACCGTAGTCCTCCGTGGTCTTGTAGATGGAAAACAGGTATCAAAACAGCAACTTGTCAAGTCTGTGTCGCGCATAATAAACCCATATGCAGAACATGAGTTGTATATGGAAAACATAAAAAATCCGGCTCTCAGATATATCGTGTCCAACACTACAGAGGCGGGTATTGTTTATGCACCTACCCAAAAGCCTCATGACTGTATGGCGGAACCGCCCTCGAGCTTTCCGGCAAAAGTCACTGCTTTTTTGTATGAGAGATATAGATTTTTTGGTGGAGCGGAGGATAAGGGCTTTGTTTTTATTCCCTGTGAGTTGATTGACAATAATGGTACGCAACTTAGGGAGATTGTATTGCGTCATGCAAAGGAATGGGATTTGCCGCAGGGGTTTTGTGACTGGGTGGAAAGGCATAACCATTTTACAAACACACTCGTAGACCGTATTGTGACGGGTTATCCCAAGGACGAGGATTTTGAAAAAACACTGGGATACCGTGATGAGCTTATTGTGACGGGTGAAATTTTTCATTTTTTTGTAATCGAAGCGGGCAAAGAAGCCGCCGAAGAAATAAACCGCAGTCTCCCATTTGCAAAAGCGGGTCTTAATGTATTGATTACCGATGATGTGACACCCTATAAAATCCGCAAGGTGAGGATTTTGAATGGTGCGCATACCATGAGTGTACTTGCGGCTTTTTTATGCGGCAAGGAGACCGTCGGTGATATGATGGCTGACGAGCTTTTTGTTAAATTTTTGCAAAAAGGCATATATAAAGAAATAATACCTGCGATGAAGGGTAAGGGGCTTGAAGAAGAAGATTTGCTCTCCTTTGCAGATTCCGTTTTCGACCGCTTCGCAAACCCATATGTCAAACACTATCTGCTAAGTATCGCGCTCAACTCCGTAGCAAAATTTAGGGCAAGGGTACTGCCTTCGATTTTGGATTATCATAGGTTGTTTGGGGATTATCCCGCCGCACTTACGCTCTCACTCGCCGCACTCCTTGTGTTTTACAAAACAGATAAAGCCTCGGATAGTGAGGCCATCCTATCCTTTATCCAAAACGACAAAGTTGACAAAATCCTTGCAAATGCAGAGTTATGGGGACAAGACCTCACTGCTTTACCCGGCTTTTTAGAAAAAATCACAATACATCTGCAAAACATCGAAAAACACGGCATGAAGGCCGAAATAGAAAAGGTTATATGATGGAAAACACGCTGACCATAAACCACAACGACAATGTGGCTGTTGCTTTAAAAGACATGGGGAAAATCCCCGCAGGGCATAAAATCGCTACGAGCGATATAGCAAAGGGCGAAAATGTAATAAAATACGGCTATCCCATAGGCCATGCCCTTTGCGAAATAAAATCAGGCGACCATGTGCATACCCATAACATAAAAACCAATCTGAGCGGCATCATCGACTATAGTTATGTCCCCGAAAAAATAGCCGCTTCTTCCACTGCACCCGCTACTTTTATGGGATACGAACGCTCCGACGGCTCTGTGGGGATACGTAATGAGGTCTGGGTCATAAACACCGTGGGCTGTGTAAACAAAATTGCAGAAAAGCTCTGTAAACTTAGTGGCGCGGACGATGTTTTTACATTTGTGCATCCATATGGATGTTCGCAACTGGGTGATGACCATGAGTATACACGTAAGATTTTGTGCAATATGGTAAATCATCCAAATGCCGCGGGTGTCTTGGTACTTGGTCTGGGTTGCGAAAACAATCATATATCCGATTTCAAAAAGCTACTCGGCACATGGGATGATAAGCGTGTCAAATTTTTAAACACGCAGGATGTCACTGACGAAATCGCTGAGGGTCTAAAACTGATTCGTGAGCTAAAGGCATATGCCGATACCTTCACACGTAAGCCCATACCCGTAGGGCGTTTAGTTGTGGGGCTAAAATGCGGCGGTTCGGACGGATTTTCCGGTGTGACGGCAAATGTCCTCGTGGGCAGATTTTCTGACGACCTCATAGCCCAAGGCGGCATTTCGGTTCTCACAGAAGTACCGGAGATGTTTGGCGCAGAGACTCTCCTTATGAATCGTGCGGCAGATACGGGTGTTTTTGATAAAACGGTGTCACTCGTAAATGATTTTAAAAATTATTTTATGCGTCACAACCAAGAAATCTACGAAAACCCTTCGCCCGGTAACAAGGATGGTGGGATTTCTACATTAGAAGAAAAATCACTGGGCTGTACCCAAAAAGGCGGAACGAGTTATGTCACCGATGTACTCGGCTATGGCGAAACATGCAAAACTCCCGGGCTAAACCTTTTGCAAGGACCCGGCAATGATATAGTTGCAGTCACAAATCTAATGGCGGCAGGGGTACATATAGTGCTGTTTACTACAGGGCGCGGCACGCCCCTCGGCGCACCCGTACCCACCGTAAAAATATCGAGCAACACAAAACTCTCCGAGCTAAAACCGCATTGGATAGATTTTGACGCGGGACAACTCTTGGACGGCGTACCGCTGGATAATTTAGCAAGAGATTTCGCAGAATATATAATAGAAGTGGCAAGCGGAAAAACAACCCGCAACGAAGAAAATGACTATCGCGAAATTTCGATTTTCAAAGACGGTGTCACATTGTAGATTCCAAACCCTTTTGGGATAAAATAAAAAATATAGGAGTGGAACAAAAATGAAAAAAATGCTTTTGGCAGTATGTCTTGCCGCTATTGCAATGTTTGTGATTACAGCATGTGGCGGAAACGACGCGACCCCTGCGGGCGGAGCGGCAACACCCGCACCCGCAACACCTGCACCAACACCTGCACCGGTAGAAACACCACCACCTGTAGCTGAGGACTGGCAACTAAACGACGGCAACCCTGCGACCATCACATTTGAATGGTGGGGCGGCGACGCACGTCATGCTGCGATTAATGATGCAATCGCAATCTTTACCGACAGATACCCTCATATCACGGTCAACCCCATCTATGGAGCGTTTGGCGGATACCTCGACAGGCTTACCATGGACCTCGCGGCAGGTACGGAAGCTGACGTGCTTCAGTCCAACTTTGCATGGGTACACGCACTCGGAGATGGGTACAATGTATTTGCAAACCACAATACTCTGCCATATCTTGACCTTACTGAGTGGAGCGATGACCTCCGTGCGTTTACCACAACACGCGATGGCGAACTAAGCGGCGTACCTCATGGTATTACGGGCCGTGTAGTAATCTACAATACAGAAATGTTCCCCAACGGCTTCCCCGCAACATGGGATGAGCTAATCGAAGTAGGTGCGGAAATCGCCGCAAACAACACCGCTGTAGACGGCGGAAACAACCGCTATGCATTCTTCCCTGTGGGCTATCAGTCTTGGGACATCATCCTCATGACAATGATTCTCAACGAATATGGCGTAAATCTGCAAGGCGGCGGCCAAATCCTACCGTCTGTAGACCAAGTAGAAGCCGCATTCGAAGTAATGGGCAGAGCAATAGAAGCCGGCGCATTGCCTACCTTTGTACAACAAGAAGCTCCCCTTGATACAACAAACCCCGTATGGATGCAAGGACGCGCAGGCGGCCTGTTTGAATGGGTGGGTAATATCTTCCTCGCCGCAGGTAACTTTGGCGACAATGACCCCGGCGCACGCCAAGTAGAAGGCGTAGGCGTAGCACTTCTTCCTACAATGACAGCAGGTACAACCGCTAACTCTATGCAACGTCCGTCACTCGTACACGCAGTTACACAAGGTGCGGTAAACCGTGGCGTAGACCATATTGCCGCTTATTTCTTAAACTTCCTGTATACAGACCCCGATGCACTGCTTGCTATAGGCGACCAGTTTGGTGTACCCCTTGCACGTAGTGCGGCGGCTACAGCCGATGCAGAAGGCCAAGTGTGGGGACTCATGGCAGACGGCCTTGATTTGCTCGTAGCAAACACGGGTGATATGTGCCACCTTTTTGAAGACCCCAACCTACGTCCTGCACGCGCAGCGGCGATTGAAGCGTTCCGCACAGGCGGTGCAACAGCACGCGAAGCCGCAGAGCGTTGGGTGGCAGAGCAACAATCCTACCTTAATGCGATGAACTAAGCCTATGTCTAATACGGCGAAGGTAAAAACAAAGAAGCGAATAAAACTCGCGCCTTACATGCTCCTGATTCCATGGTTTATCGGGATGGCATTGTTTAGGGTGTATCCCATCATCGCGTCGTTTGTAAACAGCTTATACCAGTTCCAACCAATCCGCGGCACTCGTGAGTTTATCGGATTTGACAACTATGTACGTATAGTTGGTGGGTCGCGCAATGCTTATGGTGACTGGGTATGGAATTTTCCGCATTTTTGGGACTCGGTAAGTGCGACACTCACCTATGTGTTGCTGGGTACCCCGCTTGTTTTAATCATGGCTTTCTTTGTAGCGTTTATTTTGAATTTCAAATTAAAAGGCGTAAACCTTTTCCGCACTGCTTATTACATTCCCTCCATACTTGGAGGGAATGTGGCAGTTGCGATTGTTTGGTCGCAGGTGTTTGGCGGCGACGGACCTGTCAATGCAATCCTCAGCATATTTGGTGTAGACCCCATCTCGTGGACGCGGGATGAGTTTTTTGCACCCTTTACGCTTATATTCCTTTCTGCATGGCAGTTTGGTTCGGTGATGCTTATTTTCCTTGCGGCATTGCAAAATGTTTCGCCTACATTGTACGAGGCCGCATCTATTGACGGTGCAAAAAAGACAAGGCAACTGTTTTCGATTACATTGCCTCTTGTCACACCCGTTTTGCTCTTTAACACGGTCAATGTGCTTTTGCGGCATTTCCAAGAATTTAATGCCGCGTATCTCATCACATTACGCGGACCTAACAGGGCAACGGATTTTTTGGTAATCCTCATCTATGAATACGCATTTAGGCGTATGCAATTTGGCTTTGCATTAGCCATGAGTATGATGTTGCTACTCATCATAGGCTTGCTTACGCTCATTGTGTTTATTACATCCAAATACTGGGTGCATTATAGCGATTAATACCGGCACGCAAGTGGAGGGAAAATATGCGAAGAATCACAAAAATGCAAGTGAACGCGATAATACGCTATTCCATCCTGACTATTGTGGGGTTTATACTTATTTACCCGCTGATTTGGATGATTGGCTCATCGTTTAAGCATAATATTGACATATTTGGAAATCTCAGCATCCTCCCGCCTGCGGGCAGGTGGACGTTTGAGCATTTTCCTAATGCGTGGCAACTCACGTCACGCAATACCATGATTTTTTATTACATGAACACTCTGCGGTTTTTGATTCCGCAGGTGGTTGGGCAAGTGATTTCTTGTACTTTAGCGGCCTATGCCATCGGTCGTTTTGAGTTCCCCGGTAAGAAGATTGTTTTTACTGTTGTAATGGTGACATTGCTTATGCCGGAGCTTGCCTTTAGGATTCCCATTTTTATGCTTTATCGTGACCTTGGTCTTTTGGATACATTTGCTTCTTTGTATATCCAAAACTTCTTTGCGGTTAACTCGTTTTTTGTATTTATGATAATACAGTTTATGCGCACCATACCCAGAGAACTGGACGAGGCCGCCGAAATTGACGGATGCGGCCCACTAAAGACATTGATTTATATCCTCGTGCCTGTGTTGCGGCCGATTATCATCACCGTAGGCTTGCTCACATTTATGTGGGGGATGAATGACTTCCAGGGGCCGCTCATTTTCTTGCGTAGTCCCGACAACCGCGTGCTTTCGCTTGCACTGCGTATGATTTTGCAAGACTATGAAGTTACGCATTTTGGACAGATGTTTGCGGCAGCGTTTATGGCTCTTATACCGACGCTTGCGATTTTCTTCGCGTGCAGCAGATACTTTGTCGAAGGTGTAACGCAGTCGGGAGGTAAGGAATGAATCAGAGAGTGGTAAAACCCGGGTTTTGGGTGGCGATGATTTGCAGTAGTGTGTTTTTGGCCAAGATGATGTATTTCCTCATCGGCGGGATGTTGAGCAATCGTTTTGAGGATATACTCATCGCAACGCTTGCGGGATTTGTTTTATTTTTAGCGATTATTTTTGTAAAAAATGATGCATACGAAATTCCGAAGATGGCGATGTTTTTAATGCTCTTTTGGCCTGTAGTGGCTGTGATTTCGCTGGTGGCCATGGTCAACAGCCTCAATGAAATCGGAGGCAGTGTAGGGCAGGTCTTTGTCTACTTTGGCGAAGTTTGGCGCGCTTTTTCGCAGGAGTTTGAATCGGTGAGAGCAAATGCTGCAAACGCTCGCGAGGTAGCCAGAAACGCGGGCAACAGCCAACCGCTTGCCACGACTGTACGTGCGGCGTTTATGAGTGGCAGGGTTTTTGGTACGATTCCGCAGGATGCCCAACAGATGTTCTTTTTGTCCGCCGGGATTATATCCGCCGTTATTTTCTTGATTGCAAAGGCCGCTACCTTTGTTTTATTGTTTGTTGGCACAAAGCCGGAGAGGAGATATATATGATTACACCATGTATTCATTTTAATGGGAACTGTGACGAGGCGATAAAATTCTATAAAAGCGTGCTTAGTGCAGAGGTAAAGGAAATATTTTATGCAAAAGACGCGCCGCCGGATAGCGGGATGGAAGGATTGCCGCCTAATTTTGTAATGCATTCAAATGTGTTGATAAACGGCCTGACGATGGGTCTGTCGGATGGAAGCGAAGTGCCTGTACCCTTTGGCACCTTTTCGTTTTTGATTCAATACGAAACCGAAGAAGAGGTAAGAAGCACCTTTGGGAAACTCGAAGTCGGCGGAAAAGCAGAGGAGCCGTTGGCTGCCGTGTTTTGGTCGCCGCTGTATGGCAGTGTCATTGATAAGTTTGGCGTAAACTGGCAGGTTATGAAGGCATGATGTTTGTGAGGCGGGTATTGGCTAATGCAGTGGATTTGATTGTGTTTTTCGCCATTATCGTTGCCACATTTATATTCTTGCTTCCGTTTGTTTTGCCCGAAACAAGAGAAATGAATCCTTTTGTCGCGGCGGGTATTTTGGTTTTTGTATGCGCCGCGACATTTTTATTGCAATATCCGTTTATGCGGGTCAATCAGACCATAGGCAAGGCACTTTTGGGATTGCGTATTTTTTCAAAAAACTCGGCACGGCCTATGAGTGTGGGTGTTGTTTTTCAGCGAGAAGTATTTGCAAAAGCGTTTACATGTTATTTTATGTGTATTCCGATGCTTTTTAATAACGAAGGTCAACATGATGTGGCCTGTGAAACAGAGGTGGGCAACGCATGAACAAAATCATAAAATTTGTGGATGGCTTGATGCAAAAATCTACCCCTACAGCCCCTGCTTGGAATATCGAGCATGTACTCGAAGGCAAGGAGACAAAGTGGAATTATATCGACGGCTGTATGCTAAAGGCGATTATCGACCTGTATAAGGCTACCGGTGAACGGCGATATTTTGATTTTGCAAAGGACTATGTAGATTTCTTTCTTCTCGAAAACGGTAAAAAAATTCTCGGTTATAACGTGGAGGACTATAATTGCGACAATATAAATATGGGTAAGGTTTTGTTTGACTTACATACTGTCACGGGTGAAGAAAAGTATGTAAACGCAATCACACTCTTGGGACAGCAGTTGCAAACACAGCCTCGCATAAAAGCGGGTAATTTTTGGCATAAAAAAATCTATCCGCATCAGGTTTGGCTCGATGGTCTTTACATGGTACAGCCATTTTATGTGAACGCGGATACATGTCAGGATGTTTTGCGACAGTTTATAAATGTGTATGAAATCATGCGTTGCAAAGAAACAGGTCTGTATTTCCATGGCTATGATGAGTCGCGTCAGATGTCTTGGGCGGATAAGATGACGGGTTTGAGCAGCAACTTTTGGACGCGGTCGGTCGGCTGGTTTTCTATGGCTTTGGTGGACACGGCAGAGCGACTGGACGCAAACGAAACATTGCAAAAATATCTTAAAGAATTAATGGATGCCCTGCACCATGTCGCCGACCCCGAGACAAAAATGTTTTATCAGGTGACAAATAAGGCGGGGCGCGATGGGAATTATCTGGAGACAAGCGGCTCATGCGCAATAGCATATTCCCTGATGAAGGGTGCAAGATTGGGCTATTTGCCGCCTTCTTATTTTGACTATGGCAGAGAGATTTTTGACTCTGTTGCACAGCATAAACTTATAATCGGTGATGATGGCGATTTTACGCTAAAGGATATTTGTCTGGTCGCGGGACTCGGCGGAATGCCCGGCAAGGGCGACTATCAGCCGCGTGACGGCACCTATGAATACTATATCTCCGAGCCAAGGGTAGATAATGACGCAAAGGGTGTCGCTCCGTTTTTGTTTGCATATGCAGAGATTTTGAGAAAGGGGTCGGTGAAATGAAAGTAGGGGTACGCGCACATGATTTTGGGAGGCAGCCTGTGGCTTCGCTTGCCGCAAATATAAAGGAAGCGGGTTTCGAATGTGTACAGCTTGCACCCACAAAGGCCATCGAGGGTGATACAAACAATTTGAACGAAGCTTTAGACGCTTTTGCCCGACACAATCTCGAAATCACCGTGCTTGGCTGTTATATAGAGCCATCAATCACAGATAGAGAGCAAAGGCTGAAAAATATAAAAATTTTCCAACAAAATCTCACAAATGCAAAAAATATCGGTGTAAAAATCGTCGGCACAGAGACAACACACATGGACATAAACACCCCGGAAGCTGAACGCGAAAAAATCTACGCATTACTAAAAGACAGTGTTTTGCGTATGGTGGAGCAGGCAGAAAAAGAGGATGTATATGTAGGTATCGAGCCTGTAGCTGAGCATACACTAAACACACCCGCACTCACACGCCGTCTATTGGACGAAGTCAAGTCGGATAAACTAAAAATTATTTTTGACCCGGTCAACTTGGTTTTGCCGCATACAATCTTGGAGCAAGACAAAATATTTAATGAGCTGTTTACACTCTGCGGCAAAGAAATCGTCGCGGTGCATGTAAAGGACATAGTCATCGAAAATAGCCAAAAAACATGGCGCGAAATCGGCAAAGGCGTAATCAACTATGATTTAATCACAAAATGGTTGCATGACAATAAACCTGACATTAGTATTCTGCGCGAAGGTGTAAATATGGAGAGCTATGCCTTGGATTTGGCAGTCATGAAAAAATGGAGTTCCCAAAAAATATAGGAGGTTTTAGCATGAAATTAGACATCAGGTATGCAAATCATCCCGACGATGTAAAAAAATACACGACGGAGGAGTTACGCAAACATTTTCTTATCGAGCAGGTATTTGTGGCGGATGAGGTAGAGCTGGTTTATTCCCATATAGACCGCATTATCGTGGGCGGCATCATGCCTGTTAAAAAGAAGCTCACACTCACGGCAGGCAAAGAAATGGGCGTTGACACCTTCTTTGAGCGTCGCGAAGGCGGAATCATTAACATCGGAGGCAAGGGAACAATCACCTTGGATGGCAAGTCATTTGCGCTAGATAGGCAGGATGGCCTGTATATCGGTATGGGTGCAAAAGAAATCACATTCGAATGTGAGGATTCTGCAAATCCGCCAAAGTTTTATTTTAATTCTGCACCCGCACATGCTGCTTTCCCTAGCACCCTCATCACCCTTGCGGATGCAAAAAAAGTCCATCTCGGCAGTCCGGAGACTTCTAACAAGCGTACAATAAACCAATATGTACACCCCGATGTAGTAAAATCTTGCCAGTTGGTCATGGGCATGACTGCCCTCGACGTAGGCAGTGTCTGGAACACAATGCCCTCTCATACTCACGAACGCCGCATGGAGGCGTATTTCTACTTTGATATGGAGGTCGATACTCGTGTCGTCCATCTCATGGGGCAACCCACAGAGACAAGGCATATTTTTATGGCTAACGAACAAGCCGTGCTTTCGCCGAGCTGGTCTATCCACTCGGGAGTAGGGACAGGAAAATACACATTTATCTGGGGTATGTGCGGCGAAAACATCACATTCACAGATATGGACCACATCCCCATGGATGGGTTGAAATAGGAGGGTTCAATATGTTTGATGTTAATGCATTTCGTATAGACGGCAAAATCGCAATGGTGACAGGCGGCTCATATGGTATAGGTCTGTCTATGGCACTCGCCTTGGCAGGCGCAGGTGCAAAAATCGTTTTTAATGATATAAATCAAGAACTCGTAGACCGCGGCATGGCCGCCTACAAAGAAGCCGGTGTCACAGCTTACGGCATAGTATGTGACGTAACCGACGAGGCCGCCGCCGCCGCCGCCATACAAAAAATCCGCAACGATGTAGGCATCATTGATATTTTGGTAAACAATGCAGGCGTGATAATGCGCAAGCCTATGTTAGAAATGTCTGCCGAAGAATTTCGTAAGGTAATCGACATAGACCTAAACGGCCCGTTTATTATGGCTAAAGCGGTCTTGCCCGGTATGCTGGAAAAGGGTGCCGGCAAGATAATAAACATCTGCTCCATGATGAGCGAGCTCGGGCGCGAAACCGTATCCGCCTACGCCGCCGCAAAAGGTGGCCTAAAGATGCTCACAAAAAATATTTGCTCCGAGTTTGGCAGTGCAAACATTCAGTGCAACGGAATAGGCCCGGGCTATATCGCCACACCCCAAACTGCCCCTCTCCGCGAAAAACAACCCGACGGCAGTCCCCACCCCTTCGACTCATTCATCATTGCAAAAACCCCTGCACAGCGATGGGGCAAGCCCGAAGATTTGCAAGGACCCGCAGTATTCCTAGCTTCCGGCGCATCAGATTTTGTTAACGGCCACATCCTCTATGTAGACGGCGGAATTCTCGCATATATAGGAAAACAGCCATAGTGGAGCGGTTCAAGCCAAAACATCTGAGTGTACAGTCCCATCTTAACATGGGACTGTACACTCAGTAAGTAAAAACGAAAGAAACTTTGATATGTTGCCCTGCACCCGGGGAGCGACATTTTTTTGCGATCAATCACGACAATAGTGATAGCCAAAACTGGTTTGTGCTGCTGGATATTACAGGGCAGATGATGGTTGGATAACCATATTTAACAAAGCGTGTGACTACCGGTGGAGCGGTTATGACCAAAACATCTATCACAGAGAACTCCTTTTCTTTACAAAAAAGGAGCTCGCCTCACTATTTCTTAGCAAGACAGTCCCGTTTTCGCGTTGACCTTGATACAATGAAAATGATATTATTTATCGCAGATAATGAATAATGTGAGGTTTTGGATATGATGACAGTGAGCGATGTATACAGCTATTTAGACAAAATCGCACCGTTTAATAGTCAAGATAATACCGATAATTCAGGATTACTTTTTGGTGACTATAATGCAGAAGTTAAAAAAATTCTTGTGTGCCTTGATGTCACAAACAAAGTTGTTGCAGAAGCTGTCAAAAAGAGAATTGATTTAATAATTTCGCATCACCCATTGATATGTCACCCGGTATCAAGAATAGTTGGTGATGACCCCTTGCGTTCATTAACTCGCAGTAATATTAATTTAATCGCCGTACACACAAATCTTGATGTTGCAGTTGGTGGCATCGCTGATTTAATGCTCCAAAGGTTAAATTTTCCGAAAAG
>JGI24703J35330_11748226_pt1 | contig 12255 bp, 9 predicted proteins | sample TergutNt197P1_FD_35330 | JGI IMG/M metagenome (IMG submission 35330) | reverse complement strand
CGCCGAAATTTACCACTAACAGCAACAGATTATAAAAATTTAGAGCATGTATTATGGAATGAACTCGGAACCAAAAAAGATTACGAAGCTCACTATGCTGATATGCCTTTAGGAATAATGGTTCGCAAAATTGTTGGTTTAGAAAAAGCAGCTGTTGGGGAAGCTTTCAGCGAATTTCTAACCAATGAACAGTTAAATGCTAATCAAATCCACTTTGTACGGCTCATTATTGAACATATTGAGAAAAATGGATTGATGAATGATCGTAATGTTTTGTATCAGGAGCCATTTAGAAGTTTCGGAAATATTGTTCAGTTATTTTCTGGCGATGCCGACATTATTCGCAAAATGATGCATGTGGTTGATACTTTCACAACCAACGCCACAGAAGTGATATAAATAAAGAGGGATTCAATATGCACAAACAAAACATCAACTATCACCAACTCATGCTAAAAGAGTTGGAAGAAATTAAAAAAGCAGGCATTCGCCCAAAACTCCTCCTTCACACTTGTTGTGGACCTTGTAGTCCTTACGTTTTCGGCGTTTTAAATGACTATTTTGATCTGACAGTCTACTTCTTCAATCCAAATATCCACCCAGCGCCAGAATATGAAAAAAGATTGGCAGAGCAGATCCGATTAATAGAAGAGATGGGCCTTCGCTACGAGGTTGTGACAGAGGATTATAATCCTGAGCCATTTTATGCGTCGATCCGCGGGCTTGAAACGTTGGGTGAGGGGTCGAAGCGTTGTACGAGTTGTTTTGGGTTGCGCCTTGAGCAGACGGCTGTTAAAGCAAAAGCAGCGGGATTTGATTATTTTTCAACCTCTTTGACGGTGAGCCCTCGTAAACCATCGCAGCTCCTTAATGAATTAGGGATTGCTCTTGAAGAGAAGGTCGGTGTTAGGTTTTTAAGGTCGGATTTTAAGAAGAATAATGGGTATGCTAAGTCGGTGGCGTTGACGAAGAAGTATAAATTGTATCGACAGTGTTATTGTGGGTGTGTGTATACGGAGGTTGAAGCTGAAGAAAGATCAAAAATGATTGCTGTGGTTGAGAAATAAATTTTTTACTGACAATATTTCCTGCTTTTCCAATATGAGGATAAAGTGAGCTGCTGAAGTGATGAAAATGTATGGTTATTTACGATCAGTTCCTTAATACGAAAAGTCATCCAGTTAGTACAATTTTGAAAATCATAAGAAATAAGAGTTGACAAATTTAACAGACGGGTGTAGAATGAAGTTAACGACAAATGTAGTTTGTTTGTAAAATAATGAAAGGTGGAGATGGTATGGCAGAGATTAAGCGCCTTCCTGATGCGGAATTTGAAATCATGAAAGTGATTTGGAATAATCCGTCTCCGATTACAACCCTTGAGATTTTAGAAAAACTTGAATCAAAGAAAAAATGGAAACCTCAAACAGTCTTAACCATGCTTGTTAGATTAGTGGAAAAAGGATTTTTATCAAGTGAAAAGGTTGGACGAGAACGTAATTATCGTCCGATTATTACCGAACGAAATTACATGCAAATTGAAACAGGGAATTTCATGTCTCGCTATTCAGGGAATTCTATCGGGAGTTTGGTTAAAACGATGTATGATGGTCAGAACATGTCAGAAGAAGATTTAGATGAACTCCGTACATGGCTGAATGGATTGAGGTGATCGATAATGTCACTAACAACATCTTTCTTTTTTACAACCCTTTCGATGTCTGTCATTATTCTTGCTCTGTTAGTCATTTTTAAAATTAAACCCAATCTGTTTTCAGCGAAAACTCGCTATTACATGTGGATTACCATACTTATTGGGTTGCTTGTGCCGTTTCGTCCTTTTATAGGTAATGGTCTTATTTTGCTTGCTGCTCCTATTGGGGAAATAAATGCTCCATTGACAAGTGAGGCTCTTTCTTGGACACATATCGGGTTAATGATCTGGGGAGGTGTGGCCATCAGCATTATTACTTATCATATCATCCAATACAACAGATTCCGACGCTCAGTGAAGCGCTGGGGTGAGGTAGAGGATAGTGATAAAATAAGGAATATATTACAATTGACACAAGATAAAATGGGGTTACAAAATAAAAAAATTAGATTGATAACCTGCAATTTTATTACAAGTTCGATGTTAACAGGATTTTTTAGACCAGTTATCTTATTACCAGAGAGAACATTTGAAAGTGAAGAGTTGAAACTTATTTTCAAGCATGAGCTAGTTCACTATAAACGACGTGATTTATTTTTTAAATTCCTGTCACTTATTTCCATTTCTATCCATTGGTTTAATCCACTGGTTTATTTGATGAATATCGCTATGCAAGCAGAAGGAGAAGCTTCATGTGATGAAGAAGTTTTGCATAACTCTGGCTTTGAGAAGCGTCATTTTTATGCAGAAATGATGATTGGAATGATTGGCACCGGTAAAAGTAAGACATTTTTGTCAACCAATTTTTATAATGGTGAAAAAGGAACAAAGAAACGTCTAAAATTCATTATGGATATAACAAATAAGTTTCCAAAATTTTCTTATGCTCCTTTAGTTATTATTCTGGCTCTAACCATTTTGTCGGGTTCAATTTTTGCTTATTCAGAAGGCTCTGCAGAACAGGAAAAAGAGTTAGAGATTGTGCAATATGAAGAGGTAGAAGACATCAATGAACCATTCACTCCAGTTAAGGAAGATTTTACACAGAAGTACGAACAGTCAGTACCATCATTCCAAATTAACGATGATCAAGCAATGCCGCCACTACCTCCGGATAATGAGCAAATGGCTCCGCAATCGCCTAGCCCAGAGCTAGGAATACCGCCACAGTCGCTTGAACAAGGACTAGAAATGTCGCCACAATTACCTGATTCAGGACCAGAAGCACCGCCAGAATCGCCTGATCCAGGACCAGAAGCACCGCCAGAATTTCCTGATCCAGGGCCAGAAACACCGCCAGAATCGCCTGATTCAGGACCAGAAACACCGCCAGAATCGCCTGATTCAGGACCAGAAACACCACCAGAATCGCCTGATTCAGGGCCGGAAACACCGCCAGAATCGCCTGATTTATGGCCAGAAGCACCACCAGAATCGCCTGAACCAGGGCCAGAAGCACCACCAGAATTGCCTGATTTATGGCCAGCACCACCTGATGAGGAATGTGATGATGACTATGATGAGGATTGTGACTGAAATTTAGCAATTGCTATGAAAATTTTAAAACATAGTTGAAGCAGATTTTTAACACTGTTTCAACTTTTTTTTACAAATTTACAAATTTACAAATTAATGCTTGACAAATCAAAAAGACAATTGTAAAATGTAATTAACTACAAATGTAGTTTAACTCTTCATAACAAAATTGAAAGTGTGTTGGAACAAAATGTTTAACAAAATTAACGACGTTCTTATTCATCAGCTTATCTTTACTGATCCAACCGGTAATTACAAGGTCAGAAATAATAGAAGAAGAACGATATTTCAGAATATTAAAAAATACAAAAAGGAATGAAATCTCGATATGTGTGAAACACTTGAGATTGCATTCAAACAAGAGAGGAAGTGGTAACTATGTTTAAAAAAGTAGTCACAGTATTACTTGCGCTTTTACTCGTTTCACAAATACTTGTTCCGACCGTTGCCGTTGCAATTGATGTTGATTTTGATGCGATGTGTAGAGAAACGTTTGGTCCAGAATCTAGTTGGAATTGGGATTTAGTCGCTTGTTATCCAAATGATGGCACTGATGATGATGGAGGTGGCGATGATAACAATCTTCCTGACTTTGTGCAAATTAATGTAACAGGAACGCAATGTGATTGGCCAGACGTCATTCACACACCTGAAGTTGGATCAACCTTTACAGTTAGTGCAGCTGGTTGCCAAGAGGCAGGTTACGTATTCTCACACTGGGAAAGTAGTGTTCCAGTAGAATTTGCTGATGCAACAGCCGTAACAACAACATTTATTGTACCAGAAGCAGATTCTGTTATTAACATTACAGCAATTTTCGTACCGACTACAATTAACAATGATGTTGTGATAGGAATAAATGCTACTGAAGGAGAAAGTTGTTATAGGCATCATGCTCTCTATGTACTTAGAGTTGGTGAAGTTAAATCACTTAGTACTTGTGATCCATTACCTGGCTTCCGATTTTCTCATTGGGAGAGTTCACATGATGCTGTTGTATTTGTCGATGCAACAGCACGATCGACAACTTTTGTAGTTCCACAATCTGCTGTAGAAACGGGAATTTTTATTACAGCTGTATTCGTACCGATTGATAATATTACAACTCATACAGTAACAGCAATCGGGGCTGAGATATTAGTGGATGGTGCCTCAATTGGTTCATCAGGAAATTTTGCACCGGGAGCTGTTGTGACACTATCGGCGTATGCGACTGCTGGGTTCACGACATTTGCTTATTGGAGCATCTCGCCTAATATAGAACTGACACCAGATGCATGGACCGATACTGTTTCATTTGTGATGCCTGAAAGCGATGTCGAAATAAGCGCTGTATTCGTTGACAGAGTCTTTATTGATGTCCATGGTGGTGAAGTCAACCATGCAACACCATCTGGGCTATATGAAATGGGTTCTACGGTATCGATCACTGCCCAAGAGCCAGTTGGCTATCGCTTTTCTCATTGGGTGGTTGCACCTGGAAGTAGTGTTGCGTCGGTAGAGTTTGGTGACGTTTACGCTCGTTCAACGAGCTTCGTGGTACCACATTTAGATTTAACAACTGCAAGCATCATCATTATTGCTATGTTTGAACCATATGAGACCACACCTACAGAACCACCGACTGGTGACGATGATTATACATGGATTCTATTACCAGAACCAAATCCAACTGATCCGACGGATGATGACGATTATACATGGATTCTGTTGCCAGAACCAAATCCAACTGATCCAACCGAGCCAGATTATGACTATGTGTTATTGGAACAACCTGAAGAAGAAGATTTCACGTGGGTGTACTTAGAAGATAAGAAAAATCCAGGTAGTTGGGTTATAATAACTGATCCAGAGGATGAGGGATATGAGTGGGTCATTTTAACCGAACCAACCACATTACCAGACGGTATGATGCCAGTGGTTCGACCATCATTCTGGAATGCGGTTAGAGATAAGATATCTTCAATTGGATCATGGTTCAAAAGATAATGGTCAGCCGAAAAAAATTTAAATTAATCATCCGAAATTGAAATTGCTGCCTTTAGGTAGCTTTTTCTTTTGAAAATAAAAGAAAAAACGGACAATAAATTTACATTGAGTTAAAAAAATGTTATTATAATAGAGGAAAATATTGCGGTTAGGGTTGTTCGTGGATTATCCCGAGAAGTTTCTAAATGCAGGATAAAAATTTCTAGGAGGATAAATATATGTTGTGGATCAAAGAAAGTGTTAATGAAGTAACCCAGAAATTAGAGACTGATGTATCTTCAGGGTTGACGCAAACAGAGGTTGATGCTCGGATAAAGAAGTATGGTCTAAATGAGTTTGAAGCTGAGAAAAAAGAAACAATGTTTCAAAAAATCATGCATCATTTGCTTGAAGTTTCAGCGATTATCTTACTGGTTGCTGCGGCAATTGCAGCCTATACAGCCTTTGTCAATGGGTATGGTTGGGTTAAAGTGTGGGTTATTTTAGGGGTTGTTGTGATTAATACCTTCCTTGGAATCCGTCAAGAGGGAAAGGCTGAGGCGGCGCTTGAGGCTTTGAAGAAAATGAATTCTTTCGATGCGACGGTGATTCGGGATGGACAGAAGAAAGTTATTGATGCTGCTCATTTAGTTCCAGGTGATATTGTCGTATTAAATGCTGGTGATATGATTTCAGCGGATGCACGGATTATTGACTGCTCATCTTTGGCAGTAGATGAGTCAGGTTTAACAGGTGAAAGTGTGCCAGTTGAAAAGGATCATCGTGTGCGTGTGGATGAGACAACTGCATTAGGTGATAGATTGAATATGGTTTACTCAGGTTGCTTGGTGACAGCAGGACGTGCCACTGTGGTGGTGGTTGAGACAGCCATGGAAACTGAGATGGGTAAGATTGCGAAACTTCTTAACAACACGGAGAAACTGCAGACGCCTTTGCAGTTGCGCTTGAAGAAGTTGTCGATTCAGTTGTGTATCGTTGCCTTATCAGCAGGTGCCATTATTTTCGGAATTGGTGTATTTGTCCATGGCTATGATATGTTAGAAATGTTGCTAGTAGCTGTTGCGCTTGGGGTTGCAGCAGTACCTGAGGCGTTGCCGATTATTGTGACGATGATCTTTGCCCATGGTCTTCATAACATGGTGACCAAAAATACTATTATCAAAAGAATACCCGCTGTGGAGACGGTTGGAAATACATCGGTAATCTGTTCAGATAAAACTGGAACACTAACGCAAAATAAGATGTTTATTCAGCATGTTTGGCATGTCGATCATGATCCGAAAGCTGTGGCAGAAGACTTTAATGCTGATAAGATGAGGATGCTTGAGTATTTGGGTGCGTGTACTAATGCACTTATTACTTATGAGGGCAATCAGGAAGTGGTGGTGGGAGATCCTACAGAACTTGCTATTGTGCGCTTGATGCATGATAAGGACTTGACGCGCGCAGGTCTTGATGAGAAATATCCGCGTGTTCATGAGATTCCTTTTGATTCAGGTCGCAAATTAATGACGACCCTTCATAAAATGGAAGATGGTTATTTACAAATTACAAAAGGGGCATTTGATCGATTGCCTGTTAGATGTAACTCAACATTTGCTGGTAAGGCAGTTGATATTCATGATTCGTTTGCCGAAAAGGCACTTCGTGTCATTACCGTTGGTATCCGCACATGGGACGCTATGCCTGAGGACTTATCGCCTGAGGCTTTGGAGATTGATTTAGAATTTGTGGGGATGGTTGGGATGATTGACCCACCGCGCCCTGAAAGTAAAGAAGCTGTCCGTGTTGCTAAGGAAGCTGGGATCAAGACGGTTATGATTACAGGTGATCACATCTTAACAGCAAAAGCCATTGCTGAGGAGATAGGGATTTATGAGACAGGTGATACCGCATTAACAGGGGCGCAATTAGAGGCGATGCCTGAGGAAGAATTGCGTGCTAATATTCGTAATATTTCTGTTTATGCGCGCGTCAGCCCTGAGGATAAAATCCGCATTGTCCAAGCATGGCAGTCTCTTGGTGAGGTGATTACCATGACTGGGGACGGCGTTAATGATGCTCCAGCATTAAAGGCAGCAGATGTCGGAGCAGCCATGGGTATTACAGGAACTGATGTATCGAAAAATGCTGCTGATATGGTCATTACGGATGATAATTTCGCAACCATCGTCGATGCCATTGAGGAGGGGCGTACTGCTTATGATAACATTCGCAAGACGGTTTCGTTTTTATTGTCGGTTAACTTTGCGGAAATTTTCATTATGTTTATCGGCGTCTTGCTTGGTTGGGGTGTGCCGATTGTGGCTCTACAACTTTTATTTATCAATGTTGTCAGCGATGGTATTCCTGGTTTATTTTTAAGTCAAGAAAAAGCGGATGCTGATATTATGAAACGTAAGCCTTTAAGCAAGGATGCAGGTCTCTTTACGGCAGGTCTTGGTACAACCATCGCAAAACGCAGTCTCTTATTTATCATCTTGACCCTTGTAGCTTTCTATGTAGGGCGCTTCGTGAATGTGAGTGATGTGATAGCTCCGAGTTATGAAGTAGGCGTTTCGATGGCATTTATTGTGTTATCTTGGGCTTCTGTTATCAATATCTTCAACGTTCGGAGTGAGCGTTCTATTTTCAAAATTGGTTTCTTATCAAATAAAGCTGTTTTCTTTAGTGCCACTGGCTCTATGGTTGTAACCTTATTAGTAGCAACAATTCCGTTCTTAATGAATATTTTTGATGTGGTTAGTTTGAGTGTTGTTCACTGGGTGATTATCGTTGGATTAGCCTTGTTACAGCTGGTTGTAGTTGAAATTGAAAAAGCATTGAAAAAGTAAAAAAGAAGAGTCATCGGGCTAAAAATCTGGTGACTTTTTGAACTTTGGTAAATTTTTGGAAAAAATATCATTCATATGTACTTCAAGTGTTGATTTTATTAGCAAAATTGGATATAATGGTAATAGTCTAAGAGTATTTGAAAGGGTGTGCCGAAATGGAATTGATCAGTCATTTGTTTGAGTCGTTTTTGAATTTAACTCCTTTTGGCTACGTCCGTTTGTTTTTGGATTTATACTTGGTTTGGCTTGTCATCTTTTTGCTTTTGAATTTGATCAAGTTAAATGTTAGAACCATGCAACTTCTCAAAGGAGTTATTTTTATCACAATACTACATTTTTTAGGAGATCGACTAAATTTGGTCGGATTGAATCTGCTAGTAGATGGATTTTTGCGATTTGGTGTTTTGGCAGTCATTATCGTTTTTCAACCTGAAATTAGAGGGGCACTCGAGCAAATTGGAATTAATGCTGTGAAAGGTGACAAGAAAAAAGATCGACTTTCTTTAGTTGATGCCTTATGCCAATCAGTTGAATATCTTTCAAAAAGACGCATTGGAGCTCTTATTGTCATTGAAAAAGAAGTTAAACTGGATGAGTTTACCTTTTCGTCAACCATTATGAACAGTAAACTCTCATCTGAGTTACTAAATACCATTTTTGTTCCAACCACACCACTTCATGATGGGGCGGTTATTATTAGAGATGACAATTTGTATTGTGCAGGCGCTTATTTACCGCTAACAAATCGTGAAGATGTCAATAAAGAATTAGGTACAAGGCATCGTGCCGCCATTGGTGTTAGTGAAATCACAGACAGTGTCATCTTAGTTGTCTCAGAAGAAACTGGATCGATGTCAATTGCCAGAAACGGGCGAATTATGAAATTTGAAACAATAGAAAAATTCAGAGATGCACTGAGATCATATCTTGTCTATTAAATCTCACGCAAGGAAGGTAGGGATATTACATGTTGATAAAGAAAATAACAGGCTTTTTTGCGAGTTTACTTTTAGCAATTGTCTATCCAAACCGCCTTTTAAATTTGCTTCGAGTTAAAAATTTGGACGAAAAATCAAGCAAAATTCTTGGAAACGATAAAATATTAAAAATTGTGGCTTTTATCGCAGCCTTCGTTTACATTGTAGCTGTTAGATACACACCGACGACGCCGACGCCTTCGCAATTTGAAACTACATTGTTTTTACAAAAACGGTTGGATGATAACTATACTTATTTTGGGAGTATTATTCCAGAAACTGTGGATGTGATTTTAACTGGCGACAGTGTCGAGTTGGAGTTATTTCGAATTAACCATCTTAATGATTTAGTCGCTTTTGTTGATCTAAATGCGCTCGAGCCTGATCGTACACATGATAATGTTCGCATTCAAATTGAAGGTATAACCGGACAAATACAAGCGACACCTGTATATGGTGCGATCTCTGGAATAGAGATTGCTCAACTAGAACAAAGAGAATACCAAATACGAGTAGTAGCTGATCTTCCAGAAATTGCCCCAGATGCCCGTTATATTTTAGGAGAATACCGAGTGATTCCAGAATTTGTAACGGTCATTGGTCCTCGAATATTACTAGATGAGATTGATAATGTAAGAGTAAATTTCGATATTTCAGATCGAGATTTGTCTGAGGAAGATTATTTTATCGTGTATTTCGAATATCCTGTGCCACTAAGTGGCCTAGAGCGCGTTTTTGGAGTGGATATTTATCCATCAGAAAGGGTAGAGATTCGTGTGCAAGTCATTGAAGACTTGAGAAGCATAATATTTGAACTCGATACCAATCTCTTAAATGCTCCGGTTACACGATATAATATAACCAGTGTTACAGCTGATATTAGCGAAATAGAAGTCTGGGGTGATTTTGCCAATCTTGCTGACTGGGAAAGGGATCACTTTGATGAAACAACTGGTATATTTAAACTACCTCGTATTAGTATAAGAGATTTAGATGACAATGGACAGTACACCTTTACAATTCCATTTCCAGCTTCAATCTATACTGAAATTGACGATGAAGAAATTGTCACTGAAATTGAAATTGTTGTTACAGTTGAGTATGAAGAAATACCAACTGAAGCTACCGAATCTACTGAACCAACAACACCAACAACAAGAAATGTTTTACCAACCTCAATGATCTTGAAAAAATCTGAGGCAACGCCATCTATGATATAATTTAATATGGAAAGAAGTGTTACAAATGAAAATAACATACAAACCAACAGAAGTATGCGCAAAAGAAATCAACATTGACCTAACCGAAAACACCATCACAAACGTCGAATTCATCGGTGGTTGCCCTGGAAACGCCTTAGGACTAATCAATCTAGTCAAAGGCATGGAAATTGAATCAGTCATCAAAAAACTCCAAGGAATCCACTGCCGACACCGCCAAACATCATGCCCCGACCAGCTAGCAAAAGCACTAAGTGAACACTTAGCATAGCTCTTATAAAACAGCTACATTGAAAAAATATCATACCCAACCAGCTAGCAAAAGCGCTAAGTGAACACTTAGCATAAGTCTTACGTAAATCCTACGAAAACAATTACATGGAAAAAATTTTCAAAAAAAGATTGACAATAACATGCGAACATGCTAAAATACTCAACAATAAACAAATCAAAACTAAATAAACTTATCGAGAGTGATCGAGGGACAGGCCCTACGACGTCACGGCAACCACTGCAAGTACAGCTTTGTGCTTTAGCGGCAAGGTGCCAATACCTGATTGATAAGTAAAAAGCGCAAGCGGCATTTTTATGTGTTGCTTCATAGCCTTTCTACTTATCGTGGAAAGGTTTTTTTGTACCTAATTACTAAACGGATGTGTTAAAAATGATCAAAATCGAAAATGTCAATAAAAACTTCCAAATGAAAAAACGCGAAATTCACGCCCTCCAAAATATCAACCTCGACATCAAAGCAGGCGAAATATTCGGAATCATTGGCTACAGCGGTGCTGGGAAATCAACCCTTATCCGTTGCATCAACCTCCTTGAGCGCCCATCAACCGGTAGCATCATCGTCGACGGTGAAGAACTTACCTCTCTTAACGCCAAGGGAATAAGACAAGCCCGTAGAAAAATTGGCATGATCTTCCAACACTTCAACCTTATGCCATCAAGATCTGTCCTCGGAAATGTCCTATTTGCACTCAAAAAGGCAGAAATCACAAAAGAAGAAAAAGAAAAAAAAGCCAAAGACCTGCTCGAACTGGTCGGCTTATCTCATCGCATCAATGCTTATCCATCAAACTTAAGTGGCGGTGAAAAACAACGTGTTGCCATCGCACGAGCCCTAGCAAACGACCCAAAAGTCCTTCTATGTGATGAAGCAACAAGCGCCCTAGACCCTGAAACGACTGCTTCGATTTTAAAACTACTAAAAGAAGTATCTGAAAAACTGCACGTAACCATCGTCTTAATCACCCACTCAATGGAAGTCATCAAAGAAATTTGTGATCGGGTAGCTGTTATTGATGGCGGAAAAGTCAAAGAAGTCGGTACAGTCATCGAACTATTCTCAAATCCAAAAAGCGATGTCACCAAGCAATTTGTCGCCCAATCAAGTGGAACCCAAAAAATATACGAACTTGTTGAAAAAGACGCACCAATTGTTCAACTAGAAGAAGACGGTATTCTCATCAAACTTATCTACTCAGACGAAACAGCAGGGGATGCTCTCATCTACCAACTTATCAAAAAATTCGACTTAAAAATCAATATCATCTTTGGTGACATGGGAATCATCGGAGACAAATCAATCGGAACGCTAGTTGTTAGCTGTTGTGGCAAACAAGGAAATCGCGATGAAGCCCTTAAATACATTAAAGCCCAAGGCGTAAAAGTAGAGGTGATGAAATCATGTTAGAAATATTGATCCCTAACTGGGACAGAGCAGGCGATCGCTTAGTCGACGCAACCCTCGCAACCTTACAAATGCTCGGTATCGCCGGCGGAATCTCCTTTATCTTAGGCACCTTATTTGGCGTATTATTAGTCGTCGCCAAAAAAGGAGGCATCCTTGAAAACATCTTCATCTACAACATTCTTGACAAGCTTATCAACTGGATAAGATCGATCCCCTTTCTGATTCTTTTAATCCTTCTCATCCCAGTATCCCGTGCGATCATGGGAACCGGAATCGGAGTAGCGGGAGCTATCATACCCCTCATCTTCGGAACTACACCCTTCTTTTCAAGGCAAATCGAATCCGC
>JGI24703J35330_11748227_pt1 | contig 12262 bp, 10 predicted proteins | sample TergutNt197P1_FD_35330 | JGI IMG/M metagenome (IMG submission 35330) | reverse complement strand
GAAAAGATTCAGCTTGCCCCGTGATGTGAAGACATGGCCGTGCCGACCGTTGCGGGCGGGCATAACGCAATCGAAAAAATCCACGCCGCGTTCGATTGACTCAAGCAAATTTTCCGGCGTGCCGACCCCCATCAAATATGTCGGCTTATTTTGCGGCAAGTGCGGAACGGTTTCATCCAAAATGCGATACATATCCTCGGCGGGTTCGCCGACGGCAAGGCCGCCGAGTGCGTAACCGTCGAGATCGAGCTGTGCGATTTCCTTCGCGTGTTCAACGCGAATATCCGCGAAAACGCCGCCTTGATTAATGCCGAAAAGCAACTGTTTCGAACCGCTTGCCTCGTTCAGCTCGCGTATTTTTGCCGTGCTTCTGTGGAGCCACCGCGTTGTTCGGGCAACGGAATCGTTCATATACTCCCGCGTCGCAGGAAACGGTGCGCATTCGTCGAACGCCATCGCAATCGTCGACCCAAGGGCTGCTTGAATTTCCATGCTTTCCTCCGGCCCCATAAAAATTTTGCGCCCGTCGATATGCGACGAAAAATAAACGCCCTCTTCCTTAATGGACGGCCCCAGCGAAAACACCTGAAACCCACCCGAATCCGTTAAAATCGGCCCGTCCCAGGCCATAAATTTTCGCAACCCGCCCATGTGGCGAACAATATCCTCGCCGGGGCGCAGATGTAAATGATATGTATTGCAAAGTGCGACGCCGCATCCTGCCGCACGCAAATCCGCCGCCGAAAGCGCGCCTTTTATCGCCGCCGCCGTCGCCACGTTCATAAAAACCGGCGTATGGATTTCTCCGTGCGGCGTGTGCAAAATCGCCCGTTTGGCAAGTCCGTCACGCGCAATTATTTTATACATTCGGGATATCCGTCCGGCCATAATCGCGCCCGCACCTCCGGGTGAAATTGGAAATGGATCGCCGACCTCGCACCGTAAAGCGGCGTTTCCTCCCCCATAAGCCGCTCAACCTCGTCGATACTCAGCAAAAACACCCTGTCGAGTGTTTCTTCGCCGCCCTCGGCGCCGGTGATCAAATTGTCGCTGTTTGCAATAATCACCTCGGCAATTCGCGACTGTTCTTCCGCGTCAAAATGTTCGTAAAAAAAACCGTGATTCAAAAACTCACGAATATCGCTATGCTCCCACGTTGTCGCGCTTTCGCTAAACTCCCCTGTGCTCCAAATGTATTCGCTCAAAACCAAGGCTCTGTCGCCCCGCACATCAAGCACAATCCAATTCATTTCTATTTCATAACCAAGAGAGCCAAACCATCCGGATCGACCAAGTTGAATCAATTCTCCGATTTTTTCGGAAACCTCTTCTTCGACATTATCTTCCCTTTCCCCCTGCTGAAACGCATCGAAATTAATCTCTGCCCGGAAGTCGTGTTCCTCGGGCAAAGCAGGCAAAGTATCCGTCGCATCGCTTCCGCACGCGACGAAAAGCAACACCGCTGCCACAGCCCATACGCTACTCAGCCTCCGTGGCATCGTTCGTTTCCTCCGTTTCCTCCGTTTCCTCCGCAAAAATGTCAGCCAAATTTATTTCAAGCCCTTCAAAAATGTTGCTTGAAATTGTTTCGTGCGCTTCTGCAAAGTCCCGCGGCACAAGCTTGCCGTCCTCAAGCACAAATGTCTCAATGGTTTCGCTCACGGGGTCAACAAGCCAAAATTCTCGCACGCCGGCCTGTTCATATTTAAGAAATTTTATGCGGCGGTCGCGCTTGCTTGTTGAAGGAGAAAGCACCTCGACTACAAGATCGGGCGCACCGGCACATGCCTTGCCGTCGGAAATTTTTTTCGGGTCGCAGATAACAACGACATCGGGCTGAACAACCGTATCGTCAAGCCCTTTTGGGTTTAAGCGTACGTCGAAGGGTGAAACGATGGGTCTGCCCCTTCGACCCTTGAAAAAGGCTTTAAACTCGCCGAATATCTCGCCGACAATATGTTGATGCGAAACCGTCGGTGCAGACATCGCATAAATAACGCCGTCGATAAGCTCGCAACGCTCCGCATCCGCCCCCCATGAATAATAATCCGTATACGTGTACCGCAGTTTTCGCTTTGCCTCCATTTTTACCGCCAATGCCGACATTTCCTCATCTCCTCGTTTTGGCTAAAACCACCCGCGTAATACTTCAAGCCCCGCCGCAACTTCCTTTTTAACATCGGCGGGGTTCTTCAGCGCGCCCTCAATGCTTATCTTGTTGTTGTATCCCGATTTTTTTACGGTTTGCACAAATTCATCATACGTGCCGGCGGGGTCATCGGGCGAAGGCACCAAGCGGCCTGTTGGATATGCCGTGTGCAAATGCCACATGTGCGCGGGATATTTTGCAACATCCTCGTAAGTTTGATTTTCCATAGCGACATGGTAGCTGTCAATCATTGTTCCCACATTTTTAAGGCCGAATGTAAGCTCAACCGCTTCGCCGTAACTGTTTATGATATTTGTCTCAGTAGAATTAAGCGGCTCGACAGAAATTTTTATATTGTTCTGCACGGCGTAAACATCCATGAGTTCGGCGATTAGGCGTAAATTTGCCCAAATGCTTTCCCGTGTCGCACCCTCGGGAATTTTTCGCGCACCGCCGTTGCCGAAAACGAGAGTTTCAATGCCAAGCCCTGCCGCGAGCGGCATCATTCTCTCAAGATATGACATGACTTCATTTGCCGCCATGCCGGGCCCGACGATTTTTATCCCGGGCGGGAAAAATAAATTACATGCCAAGCACGGAATCGTGCGCAATTCCTTTTTCAAATCCGCAATCTCGTCACGCGACAGTGCAGACAATTCGGAAAACGGCAGCTCGATGTAATCGAACCCCGCTTCAACCACCGCTTCAAAAAGTGCGCGATCCTCTTCGTCGCCGTTCAAAAATTTCAAATCCATACAATATCCGTATCTCATAAAAAATCACTCCCCTGCTGTATTGCCGAAATTATATCACGAAAATGAAAAAATCCCCACCGAAAACAATCCGGGCGGGGATTTACATATGTACGTTTATATGCGTCTTTAGTTTGGGGAGATGTTTGTCAGGTTTTGCTCTTTTCCCCCTTTCGCTTTAATTCATTATATATGTATGTAGTGCGGGAAATTTGTTGCAAGTCCGACCGAAATTTATACTCGCATCGCAAACTGCCGCTGAACGTTTCTATCCACGGTTTTTTTCGCGAGGGCCTCGCGCTTGTCATACAGTTTTTTACCCTTTGCGAGGGCGATGTCGATTTTTACATACGAGCGAGAAAAATAGGCGCGAACGGGTACAATAGTGTAACCCTCTTGCGTCACACCTGCTCTGAGGCGATTTATTTCGCGGCGGTTTAAAAGCAAACGGCGGCGACGCACGGGGTCGCCGTTAAAAATATTGCCGTGCGAATAGGGCGAAATATGCATCCCGTCGATAAATGCCGAACCGCCCTCTATGCGTATATACGCCTCTTTTATATTGCATCGACCCGCACGCATGGATTTAACTTCCGTGCCGGTAAGCGAGACGCCGGCTTGAAAAGTTTCTTCAATAAAATAATCGTGGTACGCCTTTTTGTTTTGCGAAATAAGCCGATCCGTTTTTTCTTTCATAGTTAGTCTCGCCCTTTCTGTTGTGTTAGATTATACACCAACACTCGCAAAATCAAAAATCGAGAGGAAAATTTGATGTTTGGCAGAATAAAAAAATTCAACGCGGAGCGAAGAGGGTACCGATTTTTTCAAATCGGATTCTTCGCTCTGCTCGCGCTGTTTGCCGTGACCGTTTATGTAAATTACGACTACTGGATCTTTAAAATTCTAATCGCAAACAATTACTACTGCACCAACACCCTCGATGAGTTTTATTCGATGCACATTAGTGAAGAAAACCGACGCAGTTTTTTTCGCGATTTCGACCGCGTAGTAATATCGTCGGTGACACATCAGCTTACGGAAATAAACAACGACCGCTACACCTATCTTTACGCGCCGCAAGAGCTTAGCGCGTCAATCGACGCAAACCGTGCGGCGGCAAGGCGTGCGGAGGTTTTCGCACTCGACGACGAAACGGTTTACATGTTTTTGCCTAACATATCCATTGCAACACAACGCTTCGTTCGAGAGCATCGCGATTATTTGGCCGGGTATCCGACACTGATCCTTGATCTTCGCGGAAATTGGGGCGGATTCATCCCCTCGTTTCACGCCATTGCAAATATGTTTGTGCCGCACGGCGAGGTTTTATGCCGTCAGGAAGCGCGACTTTTCACGCATGTAACAACCTCTCGCGGCGATGCGTTTTTCGACTTCGAGCGAGTTATAATCCTGCAAAACCGCCGAACCGCCTCCGCGGCAGAAAGCCTTATCCTGGCGATAACCACCCACGTCCCGGAAGCCATAACCGTCGGCGAAACAACCTTCGGCAAGGGAATAGGGCAAGTCACGATTCCGCTAACAGGCGGATATGCCCTACGCGCAACAACCCTGCGCGTACTCGGCCCCGACGGCCAAAGCATAAATCGTACAGGAATCGCGCCCGATATTGAATTCGACTTCGACAGCGCGGAACCGGATTACCTGTTAAATCCGCACAATATCAATCGAGTGAATACAAAATGATACCGACGCCCCCGGGGGATTTGTTGTTATGCGAATGGTGTGCCACTTTTCGACTTCGACACGGCTTAGGACGTAGTGGAGTGTAAAGTCCGTTTCTTTCTGAACGACGGTGTTTCCGCGCCAATCATAACCCGGAATGCCCTGAAGCATAAAAATTGTGCCGAGCGGTGCAGGTTCGTCCAATTGAATGCATACCGAAACCTTGTAGCTGTTGCCGGGGAGCAGCTTGAAGTTTTCGATGCAAATGTCAATGCCGTCCCAGTCTTTTACACGATTGCTTGCTTGGATAGCGTTGGCTCCGTTGTGCTTAAACACGCGCACGCTCAAATCGCCGTTTCGCAAAATGTTCGCATTCGGGCCGTTTTCGTCATACAAGTCCACGATAGTCGGCGTGATGTTTTCATCCTCGGCAAGCGAGTAAATTACTTTGCGCGGGTCAATTTCGTCGACCATGCCTGTGTCATGCCGCGTAATAACTATATCGTCGATGTAAATATCCATGTCCGGCTCTGTCGAACCCCATGAAATCGCGTGAACCGTGAAGGTGGCGTTCAAATCTTTTTCTTCAACGATGTAGGATATTGCAAAAATCGGTTGCGGCGACGGGTGGTGTGTCAAATGCGGCGAATGCCCTTCGCTAACGCAAAAAAGAGCAACGCTCCACTTGGGACTCGAAGGCGGGTTTTCGCCAATGCGTCCCGTAATAGTAAGCCTATCGCCCGGAAGCAAACCTTCTATGCTTTGCAGTTTGATATAAATGCCGGCCTCGCGGTTTTCGCGTTCGGTAATTTGAAGGGATTTAATGTCTTCAATGTCTGCGATATTAAAATTCGCCGCCGCGTCGTGCCGGATGGTTATAAAATCGTCTTCGATAAATTTTCCTGCGGTATAGTTTTTATATCTTTCTTGGAAGTCGTATATAATTTGCACATTTACCCTCCCTTCAAATATTCCCCGATCTCCTCGCCCATCTTTTCAAAATCGCTGTGCAACAGATGCGCAGCAATATCGCCCAAAAACGTCTTTGTTTCCTTGCTCCAGTTAGATTTGTTTAAACCTTCAAGCGTGGCACGCACGACTTTTTTATCGTATTTGTCGCAAGCGGCTTGGATTTTTTTCAGGCCTTCGTGCAGCTTTTTTGTGTTCTCCTTGCCCGTAAACTCAGTTTCTTCTTTAGGAGAAAGCTCCGTCACAACGTCACGCAAATCCTCGATGAATTTTTTTGTTTGTTCGAGAATAAGCTCGGCGGATTTGTCTCGGCCGGCCTGCTCGAGGCTGCCCGCAATGCCGGAGAGCTGTGTTCTTCCGACGTTTGCGAGCGCGGATTTTAATCCGTGCGTGTTAATCGTGTAAAGCTTGTATTCTTCGTCGCCCCAGTTCTCGTTGTGAAGCAGTACATCAAGAATGCTGATCGAGCGTTCTGCGTCGCGCAAGAAGGAGTCGACAAGCGCGCCGGAAAGGTCAACCTGGTTTGGTGAAGAAGCTTTAGCGGAGGCGAGAACCTCGGGCGATTGTTTGTCGCGAATCAAGGTCATAAGGTAGCCGTTCATTTTAGTAACGTCGATGGGTTTTGAAATAAAGCCCGCAAAGCCGTTGGCCATGAAAAGGTCGGCCTGCCCGATAATCGTATTTGCGGTAAGCGCGACAATGGGTTCGTTATAACCTCTGTCGCGCAACATTTTTGCGGTTTCAATGCCGTCTAAATCCGGCATCATATGATCCATGAAGATAATATCGTAGGTCTTGCCCTCTTTAACCATGTGCAGTGCCTCAAATCCACTGGTTGCCGTGTCAACGGTAAGCCCATAGGGAACAAGAAGCCCTTTGGCAACGAATAAATTACTCTCGACGTCATCAACAACAAGCACCTTGCCATATGGCATATGCTCATATGTGAAGTGATGCCGCTTGTGAAAAGCGCGCTGTGAAAGCTGGAAGTTTTGCAAATTCTCGACGATGTCCGGACCGAGGGTTTGCTGGCTTCCAGACTTTTGCGGCAAGCGTATAAAGAACGTGGTACCTATGCCGACCTCGGATTCGGCCGTAATATCACCGCTCATCATTTCAATCATCTTGTTTGCGATGTTCATGCCGAGGCCGGTGCCTTCGATCATGCGGTTTTTTTCCTCGTTAAAGCGCACGTATTCGCTTTCAAAAAGCGAATCGATTTGATCTTTTGTCATGCCCTGCCCCGTGTCTTGCAGTTCAACCAAAAGGGACATATCGTCACCCGCACCATGCTCCACCGAAATCGAAAGTTTGACCTCGCCCTCGCGGGTGTATTTAAATGCATTTGACAGAAGGTTGTTTAAAACCTGTTTAATGCGAAGCTCGTCGCCGATCAGTATTTGCGGAATATCCTCGTCAACCATCAGGTTGAAGTTGATAGGCTTGCTTCCGATGTGCATCATATTCAGCTGCACCGTATCAAAAATCATGCTGGCGATTTCATACGGTTTGTTTTGGATCCTCATTTTGCCGGCTTCGACCTTTGAGAGGTCTAAAATATCATTGATAATCGAAAGCAAAATTTTTGAGGATGAGTGGATTTGTAAAAAGGCTTCCTCTGTTTCGGCGGGATGCTCTTTTCCGAGAAGCTGTATATCCGCCACACCCATAATGGAGTTAAGCGGCGTCCGTATTTCGTGCGACATGCGGGCGAGGAATTGGCTTTTTGCACGCGATTCCTCTTCGGCGAGTTCTTTGCTTTTTAGCTCGGACAGTATTCTGTTGCGCTCGCGCAAGTCGCTCATAAAGCAGGCGATAGCCGGACGCCCCTGGTAGTCGATGTAGTTCATCGTAACTTCGCACGGGATAATTTCATCGGTCAAGGAGTGCTTGTGGTCGAATTCGAAGCGGGTCGGCTCGGATATGCCAATCCAGTCCAGCGATTTCGGCAACTTGCCCGGCGGAAAAATGTCGCGATAGCGCATATACGCGTCGACTTTATTTTCAAAACCGAACAGCTCGACGGCCTTGTTATTGCAGTCAATGGCGGTAAGATTTTCGCGAACGAGGAAGCACGCTATCGGCGTGTGGTTAAGCATAATCTGGTTTCGCATGTCGGCCTCTCGCGCCGCCTCCATCGCCTTGGTAATGCTTGTCATATCAAAGAAATATGCCATAACCTGCGGCAAAGAATTGCGCACTATGCGTACAAGCTGTATCTCGCAAGGCAATTTTTTTCCGTCGGTACGGGTAAAGTCCCACTCGTATCGAAACATTCCATCTTCGAGGGCTTGCTGGAGGTAAACCGGGTGGATGTGATCGCCCGCCCACTCATCCTTCACACGAGTAAGGAAGGAATTTTTATCGACGAAGCCGAACATTTCATAAACATGGCGATTGCAGTCGATGATTTGATGCTGTTCGTCCCACATTTCCATGCCGACGGGCGAATTATCCCAAAACGCCTGTGCCATTTCGCGAGCTTCGCGGGCGCGCTCCTCGGCTGCATAAATATCCGTCAGGTCACGCGAGTAGACAATTATTACATCTTCGTCTTCATGTTTTGTACACAAAAAAGAGGCTTCGGTGTGCATGAGCGAGCCGTCAATTTTTTGACGCATAAATTCATGCTTCGAATAGCCTGTGTCGATTGCTTCCTTTATATAGTCTCGGATTAATTTTTTCGAGGATCGTCCGTTTGGCTGAATCGGTGGCATAAGCCGCATAAAATTTTCGAGATAATGGGATTTATCAACAAAGCCGAACATTTTAACGGCCTCCATGTTGCAGTCAACAACATCCAGATTGCTGTTAAAAAAGGTTATTTCCATAGGGGTTGAGTTAAGCATCAAATGACCGCGAACCTCGTCAAGATTACGCTCTTTTGCGTGCGCAATAATAATTCCGTCTTTAAGCCGCTTTGTGTTCATCGTCAGCGTAATTTTTTCGGTGCTGCCGAATTTTACACACATATATGTAAATGCCGTCGCCGAGCTTGCGATATTTTTTTTAAGTCCGTCGTCATTAAAAAATGCCAAAGTGTCGGCGCGGGAAGGCGCACCAATCAAACCCATCAGTTCATGGTTGCAGTCGAAGGGTTCGCACTCGGCGTTAAAGCATATGCACGGTGCCGGAATAGCGTTAAAAAATTCCCGAAAACTAACATCGATAACGTTGATACTCATAATAATCCCAACCTTTTAACCTCAATGTCGGTAATATAAAAAGGTACGGATGCTCCCCATGCGTTTGTTGTTATCCGAACAGTTTTCCACTTCTCAACCTCAGCATATGAAAGCGTGTGGACAAGTTTAAATTCTTTTTTGTTTTTCATGCTCGTACTGCCGCGCCAAGAGTATCCGGGGACACCCATCAAGGTTATGCGCGCATCTTTCGGTGCGTCCCCCGTCAGTTGCCCCTTTGCGACAATTTGATACATATTGCCGGTGAGAAGATTAAGCGAGGCCAGGTTTACATCCACGCCGTCCCACTCTTTACCGCGCTCGCTCAGAAAAATATTTTTTTCGCCGTCGCTCTCAGAAATTGTTACAACGGGGGTGCCGGACTGAGTTAGTATACCCGTCCCAAACGAGTTTTCTGCGTAGCGTCCAAGCCGGAGATTTTTGTCTGTATCCAGGGAATAGACGAGAGTGCGCGGGTCTTCTTCGATGGAGGCATTGTTGCTGTCGCGCAAAATTAAAATACTGTCGACATAGATGTCCATAACGGGGTTGACCGCACCCCAGCGAGTTGTTTGCACCATGACAAGGCTGTTAAGATCCGCACTGCCCAAAAGATGGCTTAGCGCGAACAAGATTTTCGGCGATGCTTGCTGGGCAAGTTGACATTCCTCGGCGCGTCTTGTTTCCGACTCTTCGATGATAAGGGCGACGCCCCAGCTTCCCGGTGCAGATTCCCTCGGGATGCGACCGGTTACGGTAATTCTGTCGCCGGCGCGAAGGTTGGGCAGCTCTTTCAGATCGATTCCCAGCCCCGAGATCCGGTCTTGGCGATCTTTTATCAAGATGGTTTTTATGTCATCAACAACGCTGATTGCCAAAGTCGGACGCTGGTTTCCCACCGTCACGAGTAAATTCGATGAGTTTAAATCGAGCGTGTCAATCTCTTGTTGCAGATCAAACAGAACCTCCATATGTGTACCTCATTAATGTTTTATATCACGAATTGTCATCTGCACGCTTCTGAAGGTTTCGTGTATCTCGTTGAAAATTTCGGCGATTTTTGGGTCGAAATGCCTTCCGGCATCCTTCATTATAATTGCAACGGCTTTTTCGTGGGGGAACACGGGCTTGTACGGCCGCTCGGAGATAAGCGCGTCGTAAACATCGGCAACTGCCATTATGCGTCCCTCAATCGGGATTTCAAGCTCCTTTAACCCGTAGGGGTATCCGCTTCCGTCCCAGCGTTCGTGGTGGGCTACGGCAAATGCGCGGGCATGGAGCAAGAATTCATCGTCGTCGCCCACGGCAGTGCGCTTTATTACACGGTCGATGATGGCGGCACCTTTTGAGGCATGATTTTTTATGTGGTCGAATTCCTCGTCGGTAAGCTTGCCCGGTTTGTTTAAAATGGTATCGGAAACGGCGATTTTGCCGACATCATGGAGTGTCGCGCTTATTCCTACCATTTCCAAATCCCAGCCATTTATTTCGTCGGCGTAAAGGCCTTGTTCTTGCATCTCTCGCAGAAGCACTTTTACATATTCTGTTGTGCGCGTGATGTGACCGCCTGTGCCGGAGTCGCGGTCTTCAACGACCTCTGCCAGAATGGATATCATGTTTTGATGGTTCATTTCGAGCTTTTTTGTTTGCTCGCGAACGAGCTGGTTTATGTCAATGTGCAGTTTTACACGGTTTAGCAAAACCGGGGTGGAAAACGGTTTTGCAATAAAGTCAACAACGCCGCTGTCAAAGCCTCGCGATTCGACGTCGGGGTCGCTCAGCCCTGTTAGAAAGATGACGGGGATGTCTTTGTAATCTTTTTCGGCTTTAAGTATTTCAAGCACCTGAAATCCGTCCATTTCGGGCATCGCAATGTCCAAAAGAATCAGGTTTGGCTTTATTTTTTTCAATATGGCAAAAAGACGAGCCCCGGAGGGTATCGTCATCACGTCATATATATCTTCTAATGATTCTTCGGCTTTTGAAAGGTTTGTATCGTTGTCGTCGACAACAAAAATGGTTTTTCTCATCCCGGCCTCCGAATAAAAAAATAGGCGAACCGCAAAAAATATGTCTTATAAACGTAACATATTTCATGGCGGGGGTCAATTACAACCTATGCTTAATTTTATGCTCCAAGATGTCTAAAATCAGTTTTTCCTGCCTGTCTTGCATGTCTTTGAAGTCGAAGCTGAAGCCCTGGTCGTAGTGGTACGAGCGGGTTGTTGTGTTTGGCTGGTTTCGGATCAAAATTGCGGGAATCATGTAAATATTGTCTTTAAGCGTAAATTCCAGCGTAAATGCCGTACCCAAAGGCTCGGTGAGATTATAATCGGAAAAAATCCGCACTCCGCTCTTGCTTATGTCGTCGGTAAGAGCCTCGCAAACCCATCCGCCCGCATAAAGCATACTGGGGTCGTCAATAAAATTGTGCAGGGTTATTTTCATATTGAGTTGAATACGGAAATCGATGCGCTGTTTTGTTTCCTTAATCGGGGTGATTACCTTAAGCTCAATCGATTCCTGGATTGCGTCGCGCTTGGTGCTTAATCCCATAAGCAGCGACGTGAAGTTCCAAAAACTCCCGTTGTGAAAAAACTCTGTTTCGGGTTCCATTTCGGCATAATAATCGGCGTTTCGTGCAATTTCCGGGCAAAAGACTTTATAGGCCAAATGATCAATGTTTCCGTCAAAAGTGCCCTCGATTGTCGTGGTTTCATCAAATTTGAAGCTAAATTTTGTGCCTCGCGGAACTTGGTGGATGTACAATTCGATCGCCTCCCCTGGATTGCATGTAGGGGTATTTTATACAAAATCCGCGCTTAGGGCAAGAGCGGGAATTTTTTCAAATGTGAACGTGTGTACCTCCGGGCGAAGCATTAAAAAGCACGCCAAGCGTGCATTGGACACCGTGGACGTCTTCGAGTTATTGGGGTGTTCGTCTCGAAGCCGGATGCAGTTTCCTAGCCTATAAAAAAAAGCCTGTGACCGATTTAAAACCGATCGCAGGCTTTTTTTAGTGGTGCTTTATTGAGGTTACATAGGGGTGAAAAACGAGTCTATAGCACGACTGCCGGGAACTGTCCTGCCGCTTGCATCGATAATTTCTGTAAATATGGATACTACAGCTCCCCTGGGTACTCTTGCCGGAAGCAACCGTGCCGGTATATCCCAATGACCGTTTACGTGAACTTGTGCTGTGCCGGAAAATATCTCCACACTCGGCCCTGTTGTGCCGTAGACTATCGACCAACGAATCCGCAAATTAGTCGGTATCCGTAACGGCAACATCGCCGGAATCCATGATGTAACCTAAAGGATCGCGCAGCTCCCATATAACATCCAAATCGGTAAATTGTCCCGGAAAATGGGTTGCGGTAATATTTCCTAAAACATTGAACAGGTTGTTATCCAAAACCGATGTTTGGCTTAAGAACCTGTCTTCAATAATTTCACGTTGCCCCGGCACAGAATGGCGTTTTCACAGCTTTTCGTCGGCGACGACGCGTACCCAATGCGGTACGTTA
>JGI24703J35330_11748228_pt1 | contig 12267 bp, 11 predicted proteins | sample TergutNt197P1_FD_35330 | JGI IMG/M metagenome (IMG submission 35330) | reverse complement strand
CTCTGCCACCGCAGTCCGAGGGGGGTTGGGGGTTTACCCCCATTGGAAATAAGCCTTTAGTAGGACAAGGTGGCTCTGCCACCGCAGTCCGAGGGGGTTTGGGGGTTTACCCCCATTGGAAACGAAAGGAAAAAATTATTATGACTAATGTAATTAGAGTTTCAAAACTCGAAAAAATATATGGCAAGGCTAAAAGCCCTGCAAAAACTCACGCTTTGAGAGGGGTTGAACTCGAAATCCCTCGTGGTAGTTTTTCTTGTATAACAGGTCCATCGGGTCATGGAAAAAGCACGTTATTACAGCTAATCGGTGGGCTTGATAGACCGACTAAAGGTAGCGTTTTTATTGATGATGTAGATATATCAAAACTAAGCCGTAATAAAATCGCAGAAATTCGTGCCAGTAAAATCGGATTTGTATTTCAGTCGTTTAATCTTTTGCAAAATCTTACTGCATTGGAGAACGTTCAGGTAGCGATGATGTTTGGTGGGCTTTCGCAAAATGAGCAGCATTCAAAAGCGTTGGAGCTTCTTGATTTAGTTGGCTTGTCAGACAAAGCACACTCAAAACCGAATGAGCTTTCGGGCGGACAACAACAAAGGGTGTCAATCGCACGCTCACTCGCTAATGACCCAGAAATCCTTCTCATGGACGAACCAACAGGAAATTTAGACTCAAAAAGCGAAAAAGAGGTGTTAGAACACATCAAAAAAATCCACCAGTCTGGTAAAACGATTGCGATTGTTACACATAGTAAAGAGCTTGCGGCGAAAGCTGAAATTGTATTTGAAATCCATGATGGAGTATTGGCAGTTTAATTTGTTGCGATTTAATATATGTACTGGTTATTTGTACAATTTAAACAAATAACCAGTACTTTCTTTGTTGACTTTTTTTTGAAAATTTTATTGACAAAATAGAAATTTTATGATATAATGGGAATATTCACAACAATTGTGGATTTTATACAAACTGTAAACAAATCAAAATGTATGTTATGAAAGGAAACAAAGGTGATGAACATGAAAAAGAACAGATATAAACTAATTATTTCAACGTTTTTAGCTGGTGTTATGCTTGTAGGCATTGCAAGTACTAGTGGTGGCACACTTCCGAATGTATCTGAAATGAGTGAAGATGACATCATGCGTGAAGCACGTGGCGGTGACGCTTTTGCTTTATGTGAAGAATACATCTTGCCAGACCTTAGTGGAATGAGCGAAGATGACATCATGCGTGAAGCACGTGGCGAATATGTTGCACAATCCGATGACAAATTACAAGTTGACACTTTAACTGAAACAATCAGTGCTTTTGAATGGACTGGGCATGATGTTCAATTTACTGTTTATGATGTTGATGGTGAATACGTAGAATCTGGTGTGCTTGAATTTAATCAAAATACTGATGAATCAGGGGTAGCGAGAAATGTAATTCCATCTTTACCGGTAACTATTCCTCGAAACGGTTCGGTTAGATTTGTACCTTCGGGTGATGAACGTGGATGGCACGTTGGTGCTAATCAATGGTTTTGTTTCGCATACGTAATGAGTAGCTCAAGAACTATGGGTGTGGAAGTTCGGCGTAATACTTCAAGCCGTCCAGGTTTAGTTGTTCAAGATGATTTTGTTCCGCACAACGCATCACATTTTGCATACGCTCATAGAGCGGCTCAAACTGGGTTCTATTCGGTGACTTTGCATAATTTCAGCATCAGTTCAGCTACATTTACTAGTTTTTCTACTCGTGTAGAACCTACTGATACTGCTATGATGGCATGGATTCGTGCGAGACGTATTCAATAATTTGTTTTCGATAAAAATAGAAATTTTTTGAATTCCCCCCCGATGTGGTATCACAATCGGGGGGAATTTGACTTTTAATCCAAACTGTGTTATAATAGCAAAATAAGAGTATCCCCCCGTAAGCGGAGCTTTGCTTCGCTGTAGTGGGGGTATCTCGACGGGAAGCACAAGACTTCAAGCGGTGCTACTTCGGTTTTTATTGGACGTTCGGGTGTTATCGAATATTTTGCTTGACGAATTGACTTTAAGAAACAAGGAGAGAAATTCAAAAATGAAATTTACAAAAATCGCTATAGAAGTACCAGACATGACTGCGGGTGAACTCGAAATTTTTACATCTCGCTTAGATGATTTAGGGGCAGAGGGGTTTGAGTTTTCGGGTTTTGATGGTGGTGGAAATAATGAAGATGATGCGTTTGCATGGTTCACTGCACCTGAAGTCGAGCCTGATTTAGCACTCGCACCGTCACCACAGACACCTACAGTAACTATGTATATTTCGCAAAACGAACAAGGTGGTGTTACGGTTCGTAAAATTAGGCGGTTTGCCGAATCACAGCGGTTAGTCTATAATGAATCTGAGGTCTGCGAAGAAGACTGGGAGAATAATTGGAAGGAATATTTTAAGGCTTTTTCGCTTGGTGAACGCCTCGTAATCAAACCCTCGTGGGAAGAACTGGAGAGCGAACCCGACTGGCAGAAGTGGCAGAACGAAAACCGCTTGATTTTGCAAATTGACCCTGCAAGTGCGTTCGGAACTGGGCAACACGCCTCAACTCGGATGTGCTTACAACTGCTTGAGCGGCTCATAAACTCTGGCGACACCGTCCTCGATATGGGGTGCGGAAGTGGGATTTTGTCGGCGGGAGCAGTGCTACTCGGTGCGGCTCACGCTACTGCGGTTGACATCTGCGAAAACTCTGTTCGTGTTACTAACGATACCTTGTTGCAAAATGGAATAGACCAAACCAGAGCTACAACATATTGCGGTAATATAATCACAGACGAGGAATTGAGAAGCAAACTCGCCTCACGTGGTAAATATGATTTAGTTGTCGCAAATATCACCGCTGATGTAATCGTTGCAATGGCATCGCATTTTCCGCTATTCGTAAATGAACGTCTGCTCCTATCTGGAATAATCTCTCACCGTTTACCCGAAGTGAAAGCCGCTCTTGAGGGGGCATTTACGATTGTTGAAACGTTTTCGTGCGAAGATTGGTTGGCTCTACAATTAGCAAGATAAGAGGATTTCCCGCAAGGACGAGAGCAAATCCCCTTTTCGTGTTTTTGAAAAGGGGATTTAATTTTATTTCTTTTTCTTCTTGTTGCGTTTAACGATTCTGTCCGTAACGAAAAGGGCTACAAGGACAGCACCTGCCACAATCATAGGGACTACTGCACTTTCAAACTGTACGCCCATAATTATTGGATTTGTTCCGTTCATTATTGTTCACTTTCCTCCGCTTTTGCGGATTTTACGCTTGTGCTTGTCGGATGTTGCCAGCAGCGTTTTCAGAAATAGTTCCGAATAAACCGCCAGTTGTTTCGTATACTTCAGCTACGTGTTGCATGAATAGGTCGATGTCATATACGTAGATTGCTACATTTGTCCAACGGATTTCGCCTTCAAAATCACAGTCAAAACAGCCAGGACCGCCTGCACATTCGTCGTTATCATCGCACGAAGCATTTACCATAAGCCCGAACTTGTTAATCCCGCCACCACGATAGTTGGCATCGAGTTCTGGGTCGTCTGCGTTCACGTCGATTGCTGGTAGAGCAAAGTCTTCAATGTTACCTTCTGGGAAGATATAGTTTTTGAACCAGTTAATATCCCATTCAGCAGTCATAATTGCACCAAAGTAAAACTCAGTATCTTCATCAACGATTTGGTTTAAGAGGTTATATTCACTACCAAGGTTACGCCAACGCATAGAAGGTCTGTGCCCGCTCTGGAAGTAAGGCTCAATGTTTCCAACGTCGTTTGCGTGAGAGTTTTCGCCACCAGCGATGTAGAAGTCAGCTACAATTCTTGAAATGTTTGCCCAAAACGGACCATTTTGAGAAACAAGCGTTGCCCATTCACCGTCAGGGTCGAACTCACAGTCGTATCCGCAACCGTCGTTCTCGCATTCGTCGCCTTCACAGTCATCTTCGCCACAGTTTGGTCTATCGAATCCACGGAAACCTACTTGCCAAATCGCATCAGATGCACCACGACCTTCGCCACCTTCACTAGGACCTAAGTTGCCGCCGATATTGATGCTTGTCAAATCAGCTGGAACTGTAAATGAGCGTGCATTAAATGAAATCGCACCAAAATCAAATGTTGCATAGTCTGGCATTTCATTACTTAGATTATTGTTACCAGAATCAGTACCCTCATTATTGTTTGAATCAGTGCCTTCATCATTGTTACCAGAATCAGTACCTTCGTTGTTGTTAGTGTTTGGTTCGTCATTATCACCACATCCAGTCAGTGCTAATCCCGAAAACACCATTGTTGCTGCAATCAATGCTGCTAAGAGCTTTTTTTTAGTTTTTGCCATTGTTATTTCCTCCTGATTTTATTAGGGGGCGAACACAGTTCACTCCTTATTATACGCTTTTATCTATTTCGGGCTATTTCCAGAAATTAATCAGCTCCAAGAATTCTTTCCCGATTTTTTCTTGCAAAGCCACCGAGTTCTCGTGTGAATCACCTATACAAGTGTAGTAGACTTTTAGTTTAGGTTCAGTTCCAGATGGGCGAACGATTACCACCGAGCCATCTTCTAAAACCAGTTTGACAACGTTTGAGCGTGGAAGCCCAGTCGGTTTAGATGTTCCGCCTTTGAGCTTAGTGATTTTCTTTTCCTGATAGTCAGTAAAAGTGATTACCGTTAGACCATTTAGCGTTGTAGGTTTGCAGAAATGTTTGCGAACACCGTCCATAATCGATGTCATCTGCTTCATTCCAGCCGAGCCTTCAAACGCTAAGTTGTCGGTATGATGGTGATAATATCCATATTCCTCATACATTTTTGTACGAGCCTCAATCAAAGACGAACCGTTTTTGCGGTAGAAAGCTGCCATCTCACAAATCAGCATACACGCACTGACAGCGTCTTTATCGCGGACATAACTCCCCGCTAAGTAGCCGTAACTTTCTTCAAACCCATATATAAATCGATGTTCTTCACCTTTTTTCTCTAAGTCGCCCGCAATCCCTGCGATGAACTTAAATCCAGTTAGCGTATCCACCATTTGTACGCCGTATTTTGCCGCAATCTTGTCCGCAATCGCTGTAGAAACGATACTCTTCACCGCAATTGGTTGTAGAGGTAGATTGTTCTGGGCTTTGCGTTCACGACAGATATATTCGAGTAGCATAGCACCGACTTCGTTCCCAGAAAACAAGCAGTATTGCCCTTTTCCGTTACGAACTGCAATCCCCACTCTATCAGCGTCAGGGTCGGTCGCCAACAACAAGTCAGCTTCTTCTACTTGAGCTAATTTTACACCAAGTTCAAGCGCTTCTTTGAACTCAGGGTTAGGGTACGGACAGGTTGGGAAATTACCGTCCGGTTCTTCTTGCTCTGGCACAACGATAACATCAGCCACTCCAACTTCTGTGAGGAGGCGACGAACTGGTTTGTTACCAGCACCATTGAGCGGAGTAAAAACAACTTTTAGCCCCGAACCTTCGAACACATTAGGGCGGATTGATTGTTTTTTGACCTCATTAAAGTATTCCGAAATAAACTCTTTTCCGATATGGGTGATTAAACCTTTGTCAAAAGCCTCATCATAATCGGCGAGTTTTACGTCAGTAAACATATCGAGTTTGCTAATCCGCTTGATTACAGCTTCAGATGCTTCAAGCGACAATTGACAACCGTCAGCACCGTACGCTTTGTAGCCATTGTAAGGAGCGGGGTTGTGGCTTGCTGTAATCATAACGCCAGCGTCACACTCAAACTTCCTTACCGCATATGATAGAATCGGAGTTGGCATAAGCTCTCTAAAAAGCCTGCATTTGATTCCGTTTTCAGCCATAACACGTGCCACAACTTTTGCGAAACGTGATGACTTGTTGCGACTATCGTAAGCCACTGCAATAGATTGATTTTTACGCTTGCTATGAGATTTGATGTAATCTGCCAGCCCTTGAGTCGCACGTGCCACGGTATAGTGGTTCATGCGATTAGTCCCAGCTCCGATTATACCACGAAGCCCGCCAGTACCGAAATCTAAATCTCTGTAAAAACGTTCTTCAATATCAGCCTCAAGCTCTTCTATTTTTGAATTGTCATTAGCCTCACGTGCTTTGATTAAGTCCTGCTCAACTTGTTTTAGTTCTTTTCTTAAACTTGAGTCGCTCCGTGCGTTCTGCAACCAATAATTGAATTTCTCTCTTGTGTTTTGGCTCAATTTTATACCCATCCTTTCGGATATTTAGATTGGATTATCCAGGGGTAGAGGGGCTCGAACCCCCGACAACGGTTTTGGAGACCGGCATGTTACCACTACACTATACCCCTATTGTCTTGGCATATTCGGCGTTGGATAGCGTAAACCCCACACGCCTTTACACGCTAAGACACATTATAACATAAAAATATTCGTTTGTCAATACTTAATTCGCTGAAATTTGAATAAAAATTTGCCAAGGCAAAACGAGAGCGCGTCCCGCAAAGGCGGCTTTGCCGTCTTGGAGGGATTAGCTCGAAGAGTTTGCTTCCGTAGGGGATACTCTTGTTTTGCAAAACGAGAGCGCGTCCCGCAAAGGCGGCTTTGCCGTCTTGGAGGGATTAGCTTGAAGAGTTTGCTTCCGTAGGGGATACTCTTGTTTTGCAAAACGAGAGCGCGTCCCGCAAAGGCGGCTTTGCCGTCTTAGAGGGATTAGCTCGAAGAGTTTGCTTTCAAGTTGTTTTAAAATTCTTGTAATAAGTAGCGAGTTTTTTATCGCTATTCAGAACGTGTTTAATCAACCATTCACATACAACTGTGTTGATTTGTGTTCCGAGTTCAACGGCATCGCCTTTTTTCGCAAATCGCTCTTTAAGTGAAACGGCTGTTTTTGCGAACTCATCATGTAGTTTTTTATGTTCTGCACTTTCGGGATAATTACATTCATCCATAAGAGCTTCCTCATGCTGGAAGTGTAGGACTGTGTATTTGATTAAAAAATCGATTGACTCCTCAATCTTCTCACGTTTTTCATCTTCGCTATCTTGAAGAACTCCCCTTACTAACGAGAATAACTCTTTGTGTTCGCTATCCACCAGTTCATTTCCAGTTTCATACTGTTCGTTCCATATCATAACATTATCTTTCCTTTCAAATATTGAAGACATTCCGCCATTTGAGCTATAAATTACCATAAACATACCACCTTTGAATTTGTGATGTGATGTCTATAATTAGTGGTCACTACAGCATCCGCCTTCGTCTCCATGGCTATGACCATGACCTTCGCCACTGCTACAGCATCCGCCTTCGTCGCCATGGCTATGACCATGACCTTCGCCACTACTACAGCATCCGCCTTCGTCTCCATGGCTATGACCATGACCTTCTCCGCTACTACAGCATCCGCCTTCGTCTCCATGGCTATGACCGTGATGTCCTCCGCCACTGCTACAGCATCCGCCGCCAATTATGTCTTCGCCGCCGTCCCAGTCATTAAATGCGATTACTGCGGTTACTAATGCTGCTACTGCTATGATAATTCCGACAATCATCAAGATTCTGTTTCTTTTCGCACGGGCTTGTGCTAATCTTTTACGTTCTTTTTTGTTTTTTGATAGTGACATTTTGATTTCTCCTTATTTAATTTATTGGGTTGTTGTATAACTTTTGCCCCGTTGAGTTCCCCCGATGGGGGAAGTAAATTCCCTCATCATTAGGGGATAATCTTCAAGCTAGCAAGCTAGTCAACTGCAACAGCGGGTGCGTTAGCAATAACATCAGCTTCAAGATTCGGTGGGAGTGGTTCGTATCGTGTAAATTCCTGCGTGAAATGCCCTAATCCTTTTGTCATCTGGAGTAGAACTAAAGCAAAATCAGTCGTTTCAGCTTGAGGCATCTCAGCGTCAATTTGGGTCATATTGTTTCCTACCGAAACCGTTCCGAGGACGGCACCACGGCGTTTGTTGACCACACCCATTATATCGCCAGTGTTATTGTTTCCTACTGTGATTTTCATGCTCAAAATAGGTTCGAGTAGACATGGTGAAGCATTTTTCATTCCAGCTTTGAACGCTTGTTTTGCCGCTTGGATGAACGCAACTTCTTTACTATCTACTGGGTGATATTTACCATCAGTCAACGTCGCTTTGATTCGTACCACCGGATATCCTGCGAGTGCACCGTGCATAGTGCTTTCACGCAAACCTTTTTCTACAGCCGGAAAGAATTGTTTTGGAACACTTCCACCGACAACTTTTTCTTCAAACACAATATCGTCTTCATAGTGAGGTTCAAAATCCATTGTTACTACGCCAAACTGTCCTGCACCGCCTGATTGTTTTTTGTGCTTGCCTTCCACACCAGTGACTTTTTTGCGAATAGTTTCGCGGTATGCGATAATAGGCTCACTAAGCTCAACTTCTACTCCAAATTTTGATTTTAGTTTGTTTACAACAACATCAAGATGTTGGTCACCAAGCCCGCCGATTACACGTTGGCGTGTTTCAGTGTTGTTGACGTAACTTAACACCTTATCTTCTTCCAAGAAGCGTTTTAATGCACCGCTGATTTTGGCTTCATCACCCTTACCTTTTACGTTGATTGCTCTAAAGAAACAAGCAGCAGGGAATAAAATAGCAGCAAAATCAGACTCGGCAGATTTTGCTACCGCCGCCGAACCGCAAAGTGAGTCATTCGTAACAGCATCAAGTTTAGTTAGTGTTACGATATCGCCCGCACAAACTTCGCCGATTTCTTCTTGTTTTTTGCCACGAACAATAAGCATTTTTCCGAACTTTTCTATTTCGCCAGTACGCCTGTTAATCGGCTCGGTCTTGCTATTTAATGAGCCTGTAATTACTTTTACAAAGCTCATCTTCCCGACAAATGGGTCGGCTATTGTTTTGAATACAAATCCACTGAACTGACCTTCGTCGTTATACTGCAAGAAATCGCCACCAGCTTCAGTGTTGAGCGGTTCGCCCCTACCAGTACATGGTGACGGGAAGGTATCAACAATTAAATCAAGCAAAACGCCGACTTCTTCAGGCTCACCAGACGGTACTGATACTACTGGAGTTAATCCGCCGTTTACAAGCCCTAATGTTACACCTCTAATCAGCTGGTCACCAGTTAGTTCACCAGCATCAAGAAAAGCGTTCATAAGTTCTTCGTCTGTTTCGGCGGCGAGTTCGCTCACAGCTTCTTTATCCGAAAAATCGCAGACTGAGTTCCCAAAATGTTCTTTTAATCCAGCGAGGGCTTTTCCGAAATCGGCATCTTCCTCATCGCTTTTAGTCACAACGAACATAATAGCTTTACGTTGCTTAAACGCCTCGTTATAAGCCTTGATTGTCCCGATTTGAACGCCATCACGTGCCGAAACAGTGATGATTACAGTTTCAGCCGCACGCATTCCCTCAGACATTCCTCCAATAAAGTCAAACTGTCCGGGGGTATCAAGCATATTGATTTTATGTTCTCTCCACTCCATATAAGCCATGGAGGTTGAGAGTGAGATTTTCCGCTTGATTTCTTCGGGTTCATGGTCACAAACCGAGCTACCTTCTGAAACTTTTCCTATTTTAGAAAGTGCGCCGCTTTTTGCTAACAACGCTTCTGCTAAAGTGGTTTTTCCGCTTGCGTTATGTCCAGCTAAAGCGATGTTGCGTATGTTCTTGCATTTGTATGCTTTCATAGTTATACCCACCTTTGTTTTCTAAGTTTTCTAAAAATATATTCATTTATCAAAGTATATCACACTTTTCACAAAAAGTCTATGCTTTTTAGACAAATTTTTGTGGAAATTTTGCGAAAAACCAAGAGGATTCCCCCGCAATGCAGGCTCTGCCCGTCTGGAGTGGGGGATACTCGACGGAATGGCACTCTTTAAGCCACCTGCCGACTGGCAGAGCCAGTCGCACTGTGGCTCTCGTCTTCTTGCGAAGCAACAAATTTTAACCCGAACGAAATGTCAAGGTAGAGGCTGTACAAATAACCCCTCCGCCAACAACAACATCTCCGTTATACAAGACTGCGGCTTGTCCGACTGCGATTGCACGTTGTGGTGTGTCGAATGTGATTTTGATATAGCTATCATCAATTTTGACGGCTGTTGCGGGTTGTTCTTTTTGGTTGTATCTGATTTTTGCCATGCACCTGATTTGTTCGCCGATTTGAGGTTTGTTAATTGAAATCCAGTTGAAATCTTTTGCAAAAAGTTCGCTTTCATAAAGCTCATCAGGGGTTTGGCATAAAGTTACCGTATTGTCTTTTGCGTTTTTTGATTTTACGTACATAGTGTGAGGTAATGCTAACCCTAGCCCTTTTCGTTGACCGATTGTGTAGCGAGCCTGTCCGTCATGTGTCCCGATAACTTGTCCTGTAATGCTGTCGATAAAATTTCCACGGTTTTTATGGCTTTTGGTGTCACCAGAATATGTCGAGATAAATGTTGCATAGTCACCATCTGGCACAAAGCAGATGTCTTGGCTATCTCGTTTATTTGCGTTTATGAAGTTCTGTTCATTTGCGATTTGTCTGATTTCGCTTTTTTGAAATCGTCCTAAAGGGAACAGTGTTTTTGACAGCTGGTCTTGTGTCATAGTGTATAGGGCATAGCTTTGGTCCTTGCTTTCGTCTATACCTTTTTTGAGGAGGTAGCGGTTAGCATTCGGGCAATATTCGATTCGGGCGTAATGCCCAGTCACTACATAGTCGATTTCAAGCTCAACTGCTCGGTGTAGAAATTTCTCGAATTTCATATAACGATTACAGTCAATACAAGGGTTTGGTGTCCCTCCATCTTGATATGTTTTTACGAACTTGTCGATAATTGATGTCTTAAAATCCCGTGTAAAATTGAACACATGAAACGGCATTTCGAGGGAGTACGCCACACTTCTTGCTGCTTCAACATCTTCTAAAGTGCAACAGGCTTTGTCTGATTTATGCTCGATTTTAAGCCCTAATTCTTTATCGTCAAATAATTTCATGGTTGCACCAACACAGTCGTACCCCTCTTTTTTGCAGAGGTACGCTGCTACCGAACTATCTACACCGCCACTCATAGCGATTAGTGCTTTTTTCATGGCAACCTCAGATTATAGTTTTTTAAAATATCATCAACAATCAATTTACAATACTGCACGGATTTCCACGCAGAATCTACATCGTCTTTAGTTACAAATAAAGAATCATCGCTTGGATAACGTGCAGACCTATGAAAACCGTCCGCTTGACATATTATATTGTGGTCAAAATCCATAATTAGGGAGTTATGTTTAATGAAACCGCATAACCCTTTTAGCGAATGTGTTTTTAAAATCGTCTGTTTTTTGCCATAATCAGTATCATTTTCAATTTTGAAATAAACATCAATTACGTGTTTAAGATATCGCTCAACAATCGAATTTGCCAATGCACACATCGCATTAGCCACCTTGCCACTTTCTACGTTAAACTTGAGTAATTCATAGTCTTCTTCGGCGAAATCATAATAACTGTTCACATCTTTGTTCATAAGACTTTAATTCCCTCTTTTTCAAGCATCTCTATAAAAGATTTTGGCATATTTGATGACACGTATGAAAACTTAATATCCAGTTCAGGCTGCATATACAAATCGCTCTTTAATTTACGCATATCACAAGGCTGAGTTGAATCATCTACTTTTACAAAAAAATCTACATCGCTGTCATATTTAGGTGTACCAGTCGCACAATTACCGAATAAATAGACTTCTTTTATAAAAGGCAGTTTTTTGAACGTATCAAGTGCTTTGATAAACGATTCTTGATGTCTTTTTGAATTAAGTGTGAACATAATATAATTCCTTAATGTTTTGCAAAGCGAGAGCGGAGGTGTCGGCGACTTTGTCGCCGAACAGTCCGCTTGAAGAGCTTTGCTTCGTCGAGATACCCCCACTGCAGACGGGCAAATCCCGCCTTTCGGGGGGATACTCTTGTTTTGCAAAGCGAGAGCGGAGGTGTCGGCGACTTTGTCGCCGAGCAGTCCGCTTGAAGAGCTTTGCTTGCCGTCGAGATACCCCCACTGCAGACGGGCAAAGCCCGCCTTTCGGGGGATACTCTTGTTTTGCAAAGCGAGAGCGGAGGTGTCGGCGACTTTGTCGCCGAGCAGTCCGCTTGAAGAACTTTGCTTCGTCGAGATACCCCCACTACAGACGGGCAAAGCCCGCCTTTCGGGGGGATACTCTTGTTTTGCAAAGCGAGAGCGGAGGTGTCGGCGACTTTGTCGCCGAGCAGTCCGCTTGAAGAGCTTTGCTTCG
>JGI24703J35330_11748229_pt1 | contig 12269 bp, 15 predicted proteins | sample TergutNt197P1_FD_35330 | JGI IMG/M metagenome (IMG submission 35330) | reverse complement strand
TCGTGTTTGGCAGATTTTTTAATGCGGTTTTAAGATGTTGGATTTTATCGAACACGAGAGATTTACTCTCGGAATGTCAGATTTTACTCTTTGCATTTAAAAGGTGCTTTTTCTAGTATAATACTAAAGCAAGGCAGTAACGAAACAGACAACTAGGTGTAGAGACATGGGGTGCATTTATGACTGAGTTGAAGCTTGAAAAATCCTATACTGAAAAATTAGCAAAAAAAATTGCCATGCAAGTATGTGATGGCAAAGATAGGATTGAATATTTAAAGATTAAATTAGGGATAGAATTGATTCTGATTAATGTGGGTAAAGGTGCTGTTGTTTATTTAGTGGCAATCATCTTTGGAGTACTCATACCAACTGTTATTACTCATTTGGCATGTGTGTTACTAAGAAAGCATTCAAAAGGTTTACATGCTAAATCAAGTATGGTTTGTATCCTAGTTAGTATTCTTTTGTTTGTAGTGCTTCCGTACTTGATGCAAAGTATCGTCATTAACAGATGGTGGACACTGCCAATTGGAATCGTAACAACTTATTTATTCTATAAATATGCACCAGCTGATACTGAAAAAAGCCCAATCGTTGATGAAGATGTGAGAAAGCGTCTCCAGTATAAGACGGTAGGTGTCAATATTGCCCTTCACCTCGTTGCGTTAACTGCTGTATTGCCGATGCTTAGAACATTAATTATCGTAGGGGGTGTTTTGCAAGTTATTATGGTTTTACCGATCACTTATAAGCTATTTGGAAGGGGATATAATAATTATGAAGCATATGAGACAGTATAACAATGAAGGAATTAAAAAAGGAATCACAGGATTGGTTAAGAAATTAGCTTTAAACACAGGTGAAAGTGCGATAGGTGGAAGAAATTGTATTGGCTTGCTTTACGAACCTGAAATTCCAAGAGAACTTATTTTGGAAAATATAAACGAAAAAAAGTATAAAGGTTAATAGACTACTTTAAAAGCTCTCGCAGATATGATAAACTAAAAGCAATGAAACTCCAATCTGAAGGGGGGAGTCTATTTGCTTTTTTTAGTTGTATCATTCCAAGTGCTATCCCTCATTATCGGGATCTATCTTTTATCTGCTAGAAAGCTTAAACCGAGAACATTGTTAATCATGTTGCTACTTGCCCTTGTTTTAGGTTATCCTTCATTTCTTTTAGTTGGTGCAAATGCTGTTTTTTTGCTAATGACCCTCTTTGTCATTTGCTTATTTGTAGAGCCCAAAAAGCAAGCGGTAAGCTTCGCCAAAAAGTTAATCATCAGTATCTCCCTACCTTTCCTAGCACTTTTAGGAGGGTTGTTAGGGAACTTTATTAGTAGCTCAGTACTTATCTTTATTCTTCGAGATGCTCAGGGAATACCATATGATCCTATCTATTTGTTTTCTGTGTCATTATTATCAAGTATAATAAGTACGATATTATGTTTTTTAACGAGCCATTTTTCGATTAGGCTTCAACTTGAACGTATTATTGACAAGGCACAACTATGGATGTTAACAGCTTTTTTAATCTTGTTAGTCATGTTTTTTTATCTGAATATTACGATGATGGGTCAAATGGGCTTTGCAGCAGAAAATTCGTTACTAGGACTTTTGCTAGTAGGAGGAAATACGGCGATCATTTTGGCGGTATTATTCATTACGATGCGTGCAACCGTTCGTGTGACCCAAAATGAACAGCTTAATGAATATACTGAGCAACTTGAGCAACAACATACTGCTGTACGAAAGATGCGCCATGATTATCTAAATATTCTAACGAGTATGACTGGCTATGTTGATGAAGGTGACATACGAGGTTTGAAGGAATATATTGAAAATGAAGTATTGCCAGTGGAAAAGCAAATTGAATTAGATGCTAATCAGTTTAAAAGTTTACAGAACTTAAAAATTCCACCCATTAAGGCATTACTGTTTAATAAAATGAATATTGCTCAAATTTTAGGAATTAAGACCACTGCTGAGATTCCAAATGAAATTGACAAACTAAATGTGAAGTATTTTGATTTATCACGCATATTAGGAATTATTTTAGATAATGCCATTGAGGAAAGTGAGCAGTGTGAGGCACCAGAGATAAACATTGGAATTTTTAAGAAAAACGGTAGTGAAATTATTATTATTGAAAACAAATGCAGACTAGAGACACCACCATTGCAAAAGTTAAAACAGGCAGGGTTTTCTACCAAAGGACAAGAGCGAGGTTTAGGGTTGAAAAACTTAGATGAAATGATTGCCAAAGAGAAGCATATTTTTCTTGAGACGAGAATCGATGAGGGTGTATTTTCTCAAAAAATTAAAATTTTGAGTAAGAAGTAAGGGGGAAGATGTATGATTAGTGTTTTTATATGTGAAGATCAAATGGCGCAAAGAGAGCGGTTAACAAAGGTGGTAAAAGATTATATTTTGATGGAAAACCTTGATATGAATGTTGTTTTATCAACTGAGAATCCACACGATGTCATCAGTTATGTTGAAGCTCATAACATAACTGATGGCTTATATTTTTTAGATATTGATCTTAAGACTGATATGACAGGGATTGATTTAGCAGTTAAAATTAGAGCACATGATAAAAGAGGGATGATTGCTTTTGTAACAGCGGATAGGGATTCGATTAAGTTGACAGTGAAGCAACATATCGAAGTATTGGATTATATTGAAAAAGACGATATTGCTGGGATGGAAGCTGATGTTAAGAAATGTATTGAAGATGCGCAGAAGAGGTTGCTAGAGGATAGTAAGAAGAGGTTTCAGTATAAATTTGGAGATGAGATATCTTGTATTCCGTATGATGAAATTTTATATTTTGAAAAGTCGCTTTATAATCATAATAAGGTAGTGATTGTGACGACAACAGGCAATGTTGAGTATTATGACACTTTAAAAAATGTCGGGAATAAAAATGAAGACTTTTACCGCATTGGCGCTTCTTTTGTCATTAACATGCGCAATGTCGAGCATTTTTTGAGCAGTGAAGGCAGGGTTGAAATGAAAAGTGGTGTTGACTGTGTGATTCCTGTTAGGAAAAGGAAGGAGTTTTCAAGGGCGCTTGAGGATTTTGAGGCGGGGCGGAAGTAGGGTGGGTGTTGATTTTACTATTAAAGTGTTGAATTTTACTCTAAAGGCTCATAGATAGATTCTTTTTGCTATAATCTTAGTTAGCAACTACATGTTATGTAGTTGGAATACAAGGAGGTTTTATTTATGAATAAATTTAAGAAAATGGGTGTTGCAGCACTTGCAGCACTTGCATTGGGGACAACATTTTCAGGAGCAGCTTTAGCACAAACAGAACCACTTGAGGTAGCATCGCAACAATATGTACCAATTCAGCCGTTTAACGGGGCAGTATTTCAACTTAACTCAGGAGTATCAGGCGTTGCTATATTTAGTGATGCTCATACGACAAGTGTTCTAGGACGAATTCATGGAGGAACAACGTTAACTGTTGTTAACACACTTACTCCGAATGGAAGAGTACAAGTTAGAATTGGTGGTTCTGGCGGAACTGGTTGGGGACATAATGGTCATAATGGAAGTGTTGTTTGGGTAGCTGGAGTAGTTCTTGATCGTTATGCTACACATATCTCTGGTCCTGCTTTCTAAAATAAAGCTGAGATTAGAGCTAACAAGCAAAAAAATCGTGGCACGCGTCACGATTTTTTTTGTTTGCCCAGAATGGGACGATAGAAAGGGAAAGGAAGGAATCTTCAAGGGTGCTTGAGGATTTTGAGGAAGGGCGAAAGTAGAGTGTTGTTATTTTTAATCTTAAAGTGTCAAATTTTACTGTGAATGTGTGTAAGTTGATTTTTCCTGTATAATTTTAGTTAACAGCTACTTGGGACTTCTGATATTGAAGTTAGTAGTTGTAGAAGTATGGCCATACTTTGAGAAAACTATAATAAGCACAAGAGTGTGCAAAAAAAGGAGAGATTTTACATGAAAAAGTTTTTAGTAACACTATTAGCAGTAGCGGGATTATTTACAACATTTGCACCAATGGGACAGGCGGCAGAACTTGAAGCAAGCTATATTGAAATAGATGCATTAAATACAGGTTGTAATTTAGTAGGTACTTGGACGGTTGCTTTAAACAATACTAATGTTAGGGAGAGACCAGATGGTCCTAACCTTGGCTCAATACATGCAGGAGCTAATATTCATATGATAACTCAACCAAATGGAAGTGGAGGAGTAAGAGTAGGTCAATGGGTTTGGGTTCAAGGAGTAATTACGGGAACTCAGGCACAGACTAACAATGGTGTTTGGAATAATCGTGTTTTATGGATTGCTACCTCTCAGCTACAAGGTTTTAACAGTCTACCTGCGCATTGCCGCTAGACATATGTCAACATAAATATAACTTAAATTAGATTTGCAACCAAACTATAATTGAAGTTTTAAAAAGCTGAGATGTTATCATTTCGGCTTTTTTATTAACTAACAAGAGTGAAGAACTTAGATATCTTAGTGGAGGAGATATTGATGAAATTAAAAAAATTACTTTTTCTAGCTTTAATTGGTGTATTATCAGTAGCAATTATAGCTTGTTCAAATGATTACACTGATGATTTAACAGATAGCAACAGTGATTTAGCTGTATCTGAAAATAGTTTTCCATTAGCAAGTAGTATGTCTGACTACGGAATTGAAGGAGAACATCGTTTTTTTGAGGTAGGTATGGATGAAGCACTGCAACTTTTAGAAGATGAAGCCTTCGATGGAATTATTTATTTTGGCTTTCCAGGATGTCCTTGGTGTCAGAGCGCAGTACCGATTATGCATGAGGTATCCCAACAAACGAACACTGATATTTTCTATGTAAGTCGACGCCATGAAATTAGAGAAACAGAAGACTGGCAAGAATGGGATGCAGAAATGGCTTGGTGGTTAGATGAGAAAATTGATATGGATTGGATTTATGATGCAAGTGGAGAGCCAGACCGCCCGAATATTTTTGTACCACAAATTATCCACCTTCAAAATGGGGCTGTGATTGATGCTCACAGAGGGACGCTTGAGGGGCATGATGCAATGACTCAACCAGAATTGACATCTGATGAGCATGCGAGATTATTAGATATTTATATCAGAATTTTCTCTTCAGTGAATGTGCCTGCCTTTTAAATTGAAAATATTGATTAGAATTTTAGATAGATCATTCCTCGCATGACAGGAGGTGTTATCACTGACGATCCTTTTGTTGTCATCAGTACAACGAATGCAACCGATATCGCTATCACTCACGATGGAGATACCCACTTAAGCACACCAAATGATCTTAACACACTTACACATTTTGGGATATTGCATTTTATTGGACCAAACGAAGAAACAAAGATTCTAGCCCTTACAGCCGATCATGTGTATGATGTTCTTATAAACGGAACAGACTTTGGTACAACTGATTATACCATTAGATTCTATGATGATCTTCTGGAGTTTTAGAATTTAATCTTCGAAAGGTTGACAAACTGATGATGCTCTAGTATGATTTAATAGTTAATTCAATAGCGATAATTGGAGTGGGTAATTGTGAAAAGGCTACTGTCAGTTTCTTGTTCAAACTATCGAAAAATTAGAAAAATATCAAATTTTTGATAGCATTTCTAGCATTTTCGATTGATTTTTTAAGAATCCTGATTTTGATCCAACTTTTCAGCTAATTTGAGCATTTCTTCATTCTAAATCTTGCTGATTAACAATCATTTCCTCAAGATTTTGCGATTAATGTTAGTTTTACTCCCGAAATGTTGAATTTTACCGAAAATGTGTATGAGTGGATTTTTCCTGTATAATCTTAACTATCAACTATTTAATGCTTCACAATATTGAGGGATTTGTAGTTGGAAAAGTATGGTCATGCTTTGAAAAATGAAACTAGCACAAAGATGTGCAGAAGGAGTGAGGAATATATGTTTAAAAAGGTATTATTTTCTTTAATAGTAGCATGTATGCTTGGGGGAGTTGGATTGATTCTAACAAACAACAATGCATCAGCTAATTATGTGGAAATAGAAGAACACTCATGGAGAGGACATTATATAGTGCTTTTTGATAATGTTTGTTTATGGTCTGAAGCGGGTGGTGTGACTGCAGAGGTAAATATTTCGGCACAGTCTGACACAGCGGATACTAACTATCCTAGGTCTAGGAGATAAACCCCTCAAACTGCTATGCTAATTCTTATGGCAATTCTTTAACTGTTTTGAAGAATTTTATGAAGGTTGGATGAAATCCTTGATTTTTATAATATGAAATCCTTTCGAGGTTTTTTGGTTTTGTTGATAAAAATAAAATGTAACCATAGTGGCGTCGTACTTAAAAATTTTATTTCATGATAAGGAAGAAAGTGGAAGGAGTAAAAAAATATGCCCCAAATTATTAATGGTATTGAGAAAAGAGAGATGGAAAAAGTTATAAAAGATGTCCATGAGATTGAGGTTGAATGTTGGGATGATACGATGGCAGCATCTTACGACACAATAAAAAGAAGATTTGACTTTTTTAGTGATGGATTATGGCGTTTGTATGATGATATTGGGGAATTGCAAGCATATATGTATTTCTTTAGAATAAATAAATTATCGGCTAATAAATATGAAACTTGGGATGATTACACATCAAACGGCACTTGTTCAAATTTTGATGAGTTTGGAGAAGTATTATTTGGAGTATCTATAGGTTCAAGAGGTAGCAAGTATGGTGAGATGTTATTTAGTCACGGAGTGAATAAGATGCTTAAAGGACATTATGAAGGTGCTCAGGTGATTCGAGCATGTAGTCGCATACCCACATTATCGAAATTAGAGCTTTTAGGCACTAAAGTAGAAGATCTGACAATGAATAGTGCTGCTATTTTAAATGATCCTGTTGTAAATATGCTTCGTGGACTTGAGTTTATCCCAATCAGTCTTTGTAAAGAAGGGTATAGCATTGACAGTGAATCTTTAGGATATTGCTTGACTATGGAAAGAGAAATCTAGGGGGAGTAAGAATGAAAATAGAACTTATTCCAACAATATCCGAGATTGCTATAAGAGAATGGGAAAAAGCAAAATTAGATTTTTCGTCACTAGATGGAGTTTATAGTTTTGCGTTTTTAAATGAGCAAATAGAAACTTTAATAAAGCCGCAATATCTACGAGTCTGTGATAATAATTTCATTACTTTTTGCTTGGTACATAGTTTAGACGTCAATATTTTTAGTAAAAAAAGCGAACTAGGCTGGCTTGTAGACTTTTTTAAAGATTATTTCGGCGATGAGATACTTAATCATGTTTTAAGTGAAAGAAAGGAGAAAATTTCTTTAATCATCTTACCTGCTCTTTCTAAAGTAGATACATTAGGATGTGTTGAAAATATCAGAACAAGTTTTATGAACACAAAAAGTACTTCACTTGTGTTTTCTACAGTACACAGTATAGACGAATTAGGATATATGAATGTTCCTCAAGAGCCACTTTTATATGTAGATTTATCTAATATACAAAGCTATGATAGTTTTCTAGCATCTCTGCCGAGCAAAAAAAGAACTTCTTTGACTAGAGATGAAAAATCACTCATTGAAAATGACATAATTGTCAAGCCGATTAAAGTTAATGATTATCTAGATGAAATCTTAAAGTTAAATGCTGAAAGCAAATATTCTGCACTGGATGCAACAATAAAACAAATCCCTTTATTAGAGAAACAGGAATATATTTCTACCATCGGTCTGTTCAAAAATGAGAAACTAGTTCAGTATATTTCTGTTTTATTTGATTTTAATGTTAAAATATCACATGTACTAGCATCAAACCTAAACGAAGAGACAAAACAATGGAATGGTGCCTTCAATACCTATAGGTTATTTATTAAGGAAAGTATCAGATATGATGTTGAAAAGGCATATTTATCATTCAAAGCAGAGAATGCGAAAATAAAGAGAGGAGCGATAAAACTTGTTAGATATCTTACAGTTTATAAGTCCTAAAAATGAGTGTAAAATACATTCTTTTTCAGAGGAAATTTTAAAGAAAATGAGCTTTAAACATAATAAAAGTGGGTGGAGAGAATTTGATCCAAATTATTTAAAAATCTTGGATCATATTTCAATGATACCATTTGAATTCTTTGAGATTGATGATTGGATTATACCGTTCTATTCCACGATAAATAAATCTCATAAAATGCATGAAATTATGCACGAATTTGTTTCGATTTTCGCGCAGGCATTATCGTTAAAGTTGAAACCAACGGATTGTATACTGCTTTCATTTATGCCTAAGCAATTTTCAGAGATTACTCCAAGAGAACAAAGTTTACTGTTATCAAAAATGTCTGATATAAAATGTGAGAGGGAAGAAATGAATATCACAATTATCCTATTTCACTGTGACTATAAATTTTCGAGTAATTTTGAAAACATTAAAACGAAAATTTGTTCTTATAACACGGAGCTTAAGGTAAGATTCGCGAATATGACGGAGTATATATCTATGCTGAAACCTAAAAACAGATCAGAAATGAGAAAAGTGATTAAAGATTTTGATAGTAGTAACTTGGAGTTTAAAAGAATCGACACAAAAATATATACAGAGAGAATGCAATATCTTTATGAGAGCAATTGCAAAAAATACAATAGTGACTTTGAACCAAAAGATTTTTGGGAAGTCATCAAATCTAAGGATCTTGCATTAGATGTAGAGTGGTATGGTATTTTTCAAGAAGATACTCTCTTATCATTTTTAGGATTGTGGTTTGAAGATGAAAATGCTATTATGAGTATTTATGGCAAAGATTATGAGTACGAAGAACAATTGAGAGAAACTTTTTCTTACTATAATCTAAGTTTACGGATAATGGAAAGAGCATGGGAAAGAGGAGCTACAACAATAATAAACGGTTATGGGCAAGAAGAGATTAAAAAGAAACTAGGATTTGAAAAAATTGACTATTTTGCTTCAATAATAAAAATAGAAGACATAATTAATCTAGTATAAGATGAGGTGGCAATCAATATGGAAAAAATTACAAACAAATATGAAATGAGTTATATTAGAAAAATGGGTAACCATGAGACACATGAAACAGAAAATGAACTGATTGTGCTTTTACCAGTAGGATGCTGTTTTGCAAAGGGGGGTAATGCATGCTCATATTGCGGGTATCAGGCTCTTGTTGACGAAATGAATGCAACTTCGACTTTTGATAGCTATCTAGAAATTTTAAAAAATGAACTTGAAAAGCAGACAGAGATAATTCATCGCATAAGTTTTTTTGTGGGCGGGTCATTTTTTGAAATACCCGAATCAGAGCGTTTATCATTGTTACAAGAGTTAAATAAGTATGATGACATTAAAAAAGTGTTTTTTGAAACTCGTCCAGAGCTGATTACGGAGGAAAATGTTAGGAGTGCTTTCTCTGCACTAAAAAACAAAGAACTTACAGTTGCAATCGGTTTAGAGAGTTCTGATGCAAGTATAAGGAATGCTGTGCATAATAAAGGATTCTCGAATGATGAGTTTGAAAAGAAAATGAAGATTTTAAGTGAAAGTGGTATAAAACCTTTCACATATGTTTTTGTTAAACCACCAATGGCAGGTATAACAGATGAAGTTGCTTTGGAGGATGCAATTAGATCTATAAAATACAGTTTCGATTGTGGTGCAAGTGGTGTGGAGCTTGAGTGTGGCTATATAGTAGAAGATAGTCATATGCATGAGCTATATAAGAAAGGCTTATATGAAACCTTATCGCTTTGGAATATAAAAAAGCTGTTGCACAAAGCATTTGCTCTAACTCCTGGTATTATTAGGCTAGCTTATTTTTCAGATACACCTGAACCTATAGCCATCCCCAGTAACTGTGAAAAATGTAATGATGAATTTTATAGAATGTTTAACCAATATAGAGAGACTATGAATAGGAGGATTATCTCTAATAGCATTGAATGTGTATGTGGGCAAAGTTCGTGAAAAGATGCTTATTTATTAATGCAAGGGCTTAAGTAAGTGAAATAGAGATATAAATTATATGATGAGCAATAAACAAATAACCAAAGAAACAAGCGTTTATCGCCTGTTTTGTGTATCTTATTTTTTAAGGTATTTTGGAATTGGTATGTATATTACTATATTTAATATATACCTAATATCAATGAATTTTTCTGGAAGCTTTCTCGGAATATTTTTATCTGTAGGAAATTTATCAATGGCGGTTTTTAGCATACCTTTAGGAAATCTAATAGATAAGATATCAAAAAGAAAAGCTCTTTTATGTTTAACGTTGATTGCTAGTGTTTGTTTTTTCCTTCAAGCCACCATTTTAAGTGAAGGCTTACTCTTGGTGATATCAGCAATCTATGGAGTTGCTTTTATTGGTTTGATAAATACAACAGGACCTTTACTGTATGGTCTAAAGACTATTGAGAAAGAGAAAAATTTTATCATGACAACCAAATCCATAAGCTTAATATCAGGTACTCTAGGAGCTATAATATGTGGCGTATTAAGCTTAGCTGGATATAACAATCAAGGAATATTATACATTGCATCTTTTGTTCTTTTGAGTTCTGTAATTCCGATTGTTTTTATGCCAAAAATTATTTCAATAGCTAAAGAAATGCCATCCCCAGAGGAGACACCACTAGTTAAATCCATAAAAGAAACTGAAGAGATAAGAAAAAATAAAACAAATAAAGCACTTATTAGCGCTAGTATAATCGTATTTTCCTTTTTAGGCTTTGCTCCTTTGATACAAAATTTTGTAAATTTGTATTTTAGTAATCGCTATAATCTTACAGATTCTAATACATCTTTTATTGTTGCTACAGTAACTTTGCTAATAGGAGTCATTGTTATGATGAACTCAAAGCTAAAAGCAAGTAATGCTAAGAATATAAAAGTGAATTTTATTATTTTTGGTTTAAGCATTTTCTTATTTAATATACTGTTAATGTTGTTTGATAATATAGTTATTCATATAGTTGGAATATTTCTAATTTTAGGTTTATTCCAAATCTACTATTCCCTTACTTATGATATGATACTATCAAGTACTAAAAACAGCATACATGGGAAAATTTCAGGATTCATCAATATGTCTTCCAATTTATCTGAAACTTTGGGCATATATATTAGTAGCATTCTTATAATAGGGTTAGATTTTGACTTGGTTTTTATAATTAGCGCTATTTCAAGTCTTTTAGTAATTATGGCTACTCTGTACGTTATTAAAGTTGGAGGTAAAATTTATGGATAGAGAATATATAGAAAGTTTATTTGAACGAATTATGTGTGAAAATTTATGGAGCATTGTGACTAAATACATAAGAGAAGGGAGTATAACATTTGAGAATTTTAAGTCAGATTGTTACTCTAAATATATAAGATTTATAGATGAATATTATAAATTGGATATAGAACATAGCTCTTGGTTTATGGATTCTTTTATTGAAAGTGTGGCTTACTTATCGATTTACAAAACATTAATCGGGCATTCTACGTTAAAAGATATCAAAAGGATAGTACATCAATATTATTCAGAACATATGAAAGAGAATGAAGAGGCTCTATTGTCTACGGGGGCGAGAATGTTCACAGATGAAAATATTTCTATGTTAAGAGAATCTGCTAAATTGAGTGAAGAAATAAAATTCCAAGATGACTATATTGTTGAATTTCTTGAGGGAGAAGAAGACTCTTATAATTTTGGCAATAACACATATAAGTGTCCAATAAATGACTTTTTTAAAAAACATGAAGCATCCGAGTTCATGATTCATATATGCGAATTAGATTATATAAGGAGTGAGTATATGAAGAGTGGATTAGATAGAAAATATTGCTTGGCTAAAGGAGATACATATTGTAGTTTTAGATGGAATAAGGGCAAGAAACCTATTTGGAGATAAAGGATTGTAACTAGTTAAGAAATTTATTTGATCAAGCGGAGTAAATGGCGACATTTTCGCTAAAAAATATTTATGCTCCTATACGATTGAGAATGGTTATACATGTTTGTTAAAAGACATTTAATACTATTCCTCTTTTGACAAATTGTTATTCGTCACGCAACTTGCGTGACGAATAACATATATTTATGTTTTTTGAGGAAGATGAGGTTGATTTATTCTGTATGATTGAGAAAAGATATAAAAGGTTGTATATTGCAAGCGAAAATTTTACAGTTTTGCAAATTAAAACTTTACACTTTATTTTCCACCCTCATTCAGGGTGATTTTTCTTTGAAATATTAGC
>JGI24703J35330_11748230_pt1 | contig 12277 bp, 12 predicted proteins | sample TergutNt197P1_FD_35330 | JGI IMG/M metagenome (IMG submission 35330) | reverse complement strand
TAGGCAGGATGCGTTTGAAATAGCCCAGAATGAAAAGTTAGGCAAGGAGATCAGTCGCTTAAAGGTTGCAACACGTCGAACTGCTGATTGGTCGGATAAGATTGAAGCAAGTAAAATTGGCGCAGGTGATAAAGGTTTTATCGGCGCTCAAGCTGCTAGAATGATGAAGCGTTCAAAGGCAACAGAGCAACGTGGTCAAAAGGCACTTGAGGATAAGGAGAAATTGCTCAAAAATATTGAGAAGAAAGAGGACTTGAAAATTCATGCGCTTGCTTTTCATAGTAAGGAAATTGTACGCTTTCAGGATGTGAGTATCAAATACGATCAGCGTGAGATTTTAACAAATTTCAATTTGGTTGTAAGTCGTGGACAACGGATTGCGATCGTCGGTAAAAATGGCTCTGGTAAGAGTAGTATTTTGAAATTAATTCAAAGAGAATTTTCACCTTATTCTGGAAATGTTCAGGTTGGAAGTGGGTTGATTATTTCATATGTACCGCAAGATACAACCCATTTATCAGGCAATCTAAACGATTTCGCCAACCACTCCAATATAGATTTAACTTTATTTAAGACCCTGCTACGTAAACTTGATTTTTCTCGTGATCAGTTCGAAAAGGAAATGGAGACTTTTTCTGCCGGTCAAAAAAAGAAGGTTTTAATCGCGAAAAGTCTAGCAGAAAAAGCCCATCTTTATATTTGGGATGAGCCTTTGAATTATATTGACATCCTATCACGAATGCAAATTGAGGAATTGTTGTTAAGTTACCAACCAACGATGATTTTTGTTGAACATGATGAAGCATTTATCGAAAATGTTGCGAATAAAAGAGTCGAACTAACTTCTTCACATAAATAGCACGAATAAAATAGGAAGGAAAATGGATGGGACCAGATTCATTACTTTAATTTTGGTGATATTTAGCATGTTTAAGCCTAGAGCAAGAATGACAAGTGAGCCCACTGCGGTCATTTCCGAAATGGCGACATCGGTTAATAACGGAGCCATCCAGCTTGATAGTAAAACGATGCTGCCTTGGTAAAGCAAAATAGCAATAGCAGAAAACACCACACCGATTCCTTTGGTTGAGGCAAAAATAATAGCAACAATAAAGTCAATAATGGACTTAGTAAAGATCATCTCATGATTTCCAGTAAGACCACTCTGAAGCGACCCAACGATCGCCATTGCACCAACTGCAAATAAAAGCGTTGCGGTAACAAAACCTTCCGCGATACTGGTTGTATCGTTGATACTACTCGTATCATTGATACTTGCTTCGGCTACAGGATGCGCATCATTATTTACCCTTTTTACTTTCGTCTCAACCCAATCACCTAGGTGACGAATACGCAAATCTAGATCCACGCTTTCTCCAATTAACGTCCCGATGACCATAGAAACAAGGATGACTAAGGTGTTATTTCCTTGCAAAATGCCCGTGATACCGACGTAAATAACACATAAGCCCAAGGCTTTCATCATTGAATCAGTCAGATGTTCAGGGATTCCCTTTTTTAAAATCAAGCCAATAACGCTCCCAAGCACGATGGCTAATGCATTGACTACAGGCGAAATCATGGCTATCTCCTCCAAAAACCAACTTCAAAGTTGAACTAATTTAAATTTTTGCCGTATTTTCATCAGGTTTTGAAATCGTTTTATTGCAAATGAGTCAAGATTAAATATTGCAATGTTTACAAATTGTAGATCTGCTATAGGATATAAAATACGATTACCCCGATTAAGATGATTTGGATAATAATAATCGCCGGAATTCCGATCATAAATTTATTTTTCTGTGTCTTATGACGAATTTTTTTCATAATAAGTAGCATGCCAACTGATCCACCTATTGCAGAGATTAACAATAAAGTGCTCTCCTTAATACGCCACTTGTTACTTGTGGCGGAAGCCTTATCCTTAATTGTTATAAAAGCACCGACTACTTGCATGATGACTAGGTAGCCAACCACCACATATAAGATTGATAATTCCATATTTCACGCCTCTTTTCATTTTTTGATTCAGGCATATTGTATCATATATAGTTGGAAAAAGGAATCATTTTGTCGAAATTCACTTTAAATTCCGAGTAATCTTTATCCAGTCCCTTTAAGTTGCAATTGGTACATATCATGGTATTTTCCGCCTAGTTCCATCAGCAAAGCATGATTACCACGTTCGACGATTTCACCACGGTCGAGAACAATAATTTGATCAGCATCACGGATGGTTGAAAGACGATGAGCGATAATAAATGTCGTGCGCCCTTTTTTGAGGATTTCTAATGCCCGCTGGATGATGCTTTCTGTTTCAGTGTCAATATTGGCGGTAGCTTCGTCTAAAATTAGGATTGCCGGATCATAAGCAAGCGCTCTGGCGAAAGAAAGCAATTGGCGTTGACCAGTGGAGAAAGTACTTCCTTTTTCTAGAACTGGCTCGTCGATACCATTTGGTAGTTTGGCGATAAAATCCATCGCTCCTACTGCGACAAGGGCTTCTATGACTTTTTCACGTGTTATCGCTGGATTATCAAGGCTGATGTTGCTAGCGATAGTACCTGCAAATAGGTAGGCGTCTTGGAGGACAATTCCCATATGCTGACGGTAGTCTTGCTTGGGGAGGTCATTAATATTTTGACCATCCACCATAATTGCACCTGACTGATATGGGTAAAAGCCGAATAGAGCGCTCATGATCGAGCTTTTTCCTGAACCAGTGTGACCGACTAGCGCCACTGTTTCGCCACATTTAGCTGATAGTGTGATGTCTTTTAGGACTGGATTGTCTTGATCATAAGCAAAATCAACAGCCTTGAAATTTACATCTCCTTTGTAGCGTGGGATGGTTGCGGTACTTAATGGCTCATTGTCTTCTTCCATAAGCTCGAAGACGCGGCCTGCTGATACAATCGAAGCCTCCATGCTTGAGAGTTGTCCAACGATCCCCATGACTGGGCGAAAAAGCCTCGTGGTGTAGTCGATGAAAGTGTATAAAAGTCCAACAGTTATCGCCATTTCAGTACTTAAGAATTGACCACCGAAAAACCAGATAAGCGAAAGCATGGCAAGGTTTTGAAGCGCTGAGAGAATATTCCAACCAGTTAGAGCGTCTAAATTAAGCATCTTTTTTTGGTTTTGATAGTAGTCTTCGTTAATAGTTTGAAAATCTTTTGTGGTACGTGCCTCTTGACGGAAGGCCTGGATGATTGTCATGCCTGAAATACTTTCGTTTAACATTGCATTTATGTCCGACAACCGCGACCTGATTTTTTTATTATAGCCAGTGGCGAAGCGGCGATAGATTGTGATCCAAAAAAATAAAATAGGAATAAGTAAGGTGCAAATGAGGGCAAATCGCACATCGAGAAAATAGAGCGCCATTAAGACACCAATCATCTGAGTGCCCCCTGCAACGAAATTAGTGAGAATACTAACATAAAGACCACGAATTGCTTGGGTATCATTAGTTACACGAGAAACGATTTTACCTGCCGGAATATTATCGAAATATTTAAGCGGAACAGTTTGGAGATGAGTGAAAACATCTTGACGCATTTTTTTGATGATTTTGTTAGCAGAAATGCCTAAAAAGTAGCGCTGACCGTAGGCAAAGATAGCACTGGTGGTAATAAGTCCTAGGTAGAGACCTGCAAAGCGGATGATGATTGGAAGATAAGCAGAGGTAAGGGTGGTAGAGGTGATATAATTATCAAGCACGTTCATGATAACAAGTGGAGCCAAAAGTTCGGTTATGACTGAAAAAAGGAGGAATATGAAGGCGATTAGCATCCATTTTTTCTCATTTAAGGCATAGATTAGGAGTTTTTTTGCTGTTTCGGGAAAGCGATTTCTGGTGCTTGTTTTATTGTTAATTTTCATTGAATTTCTCCTTTTTAGCTAATGGACGGTGCCAATGCACAGGGGCATAGATGATAATTTTAAGCCTCCCAGCGATGCTTTTTTAAGTTTACGCAACCATTTTCTTTAAATTTTACCCCTTCATCTAGTAATAAATCCTGCTGACGTGCAAATCCTGGTGCCAATCTTCCAGCACTATTCACAACTCTATGACAGGGATAACCTTCTGCATAAAAGCCAGATATCTGTAGTGCTTTTCCCACCAAACGTGCATTTTTTTCATACCCCATCAAAGTAGCTATTTGTCCATAAGTTGCTACTTTTCCGACTGGAATTTCAGCAACAATTTCAAGTACCTGATACATAAAATCCTCATTTAAGTTTGCCATTTTTTTACTCCTAAAATTCAAAAATTTTCCCATCATAACCTTGTAAAATAAGCTGATCCTCATTTATAATTTGATCAAAAAAGTAATCCATAGCAAAAACGGCAGCTTCATCTGGTGTTAGATCAGCATATTCATCGATCGGACCTTTCATATAAGTCTGGATCCAACCAGGATGGTATAGTCTGAATTTAAAATTATCAGTGCGGTGTCGATTATACATCACCTTGGCATAATAATTAACGGCTGATTTAGTCATTCCGTACCAAAAGAAACTTTTTCGTTCACACTCGCCAATGCTACCCGCTTCTGAGGAAATAAAGCAAATTTTCTTTTCATGACCCTTTTTAAGTAGCGGTAAAAAATACTCAAAAAGTCGTACATTTCCGATGGCATTCACATTATAAACTTCGGCCATCATTTCAGTATCAGTAACGTCTGTCATCACATCATCGATCCAACCAATAATCGCTGCATTTCCAATGATAACATCTAACTTACTAGTGATTTTTTCTACTTCAACACACGCGTTTTTAACACTTTCATCACATCCTACATCTAAAGGTATTAGGTGTAAAGTGTTGGGAAATTTTTGACATAGTAACGATAATTCATCCCATTCGGATAAGTACTGACCTGCAAAAACAGTGTAGCCTCTTGCTAGCATTTTCGCGGTTAAAGATAAGCCAAGTCCACGATCTGCTCCGGATATTAAAACGTTCATTTTGTCAACTCCTCATCAAATTCTATTGTTTGACAGTCGTTAAATTTTGCAAAGCGCCTTAAGCATTTTTCCAATTGGGATTTTTTGGTTTGTTTTATACCATCTTCAAACCAGATATTTTTAACTATTAAGGTTTTTGTTTTTCGATCATTAATGACTTGCACGCGCCCGATTAATTGATCGCCATCTAATAAAGGAAGTGTGTAAGCACCATATTGTCGCTTATGGTCTGGTGTGTAAATTTCCCATGTGTAGGAAAAATCAAACAGTACTCGAATTAATTTTCTGTCCCATAGAAAGCAGTCTAGTGGTGCAATTAGCTCCATGCGGGATTTTAATTTTTTATTTTCTAAAACCTTTTCAATTAAGGGACGGTCTGTCGCTAAACAATAAAGTGGCTCATTAATACCTTCGACTATAAGAGAAAGAATGATGTCGGTGTCGATCAAGTCTTTAAAAATAGTTTTGCGAACCTCAGGTTTTAATCCTGGAATCCGAAGCCAGGCATCAGATGGGCGATTCCAAATAAGTCCTACTGCCCCGATGCGACGGACAAGGCGCCATTTTATATGTTCGAAGTCATCAGGCAATGGATCAGGTGCGCTTAAAATATGAGATGGGATATGGTTAGTAGCAAGATCATAGTATTTTCTTGTGCCTTTTTTATGATGCACAATAAGTTTTCCTGTTGAATATGCTTGCTCTAGAACAGATCTTGCGATGCTTGCATTTTTGCCTCCGCTCCAATGAATACCAGAAAACCAATTGATCCGTCCTTCTAAAGGAAGTTCGCTTGAGGATGTTGCACCGTTAGCTTTAATAAAATTAAATGCTTCTGCTTCTAATATATCGAGTCCTTCAATGTTTGAAGCACTTTTTCTAGCCACTTCTCGGTATCGTTCAAAGTAGGGCCAATCTGAGATTGGAATAATGGCAAGTTGCTTATCTAAATAATCAAATAGCTGTCGGTCTTGATATAAGAGGTCATCAAGCATCTTTTTGGTAAATCCTTTTACTCTTGATTGAAGTGTAATTTCGGCGTTTTTACCACAGACATCAACAGGATCAAACTGTATGCAACCAGCTTGCCGCACAAAATCGACGACACCTTGTTTACCTAGGAATTTGTAGTCACCTAAAAGACCCTGTTTTAGTAGCATAAATTGACGTGCTTGAAGGTTAGTTAGTGTGTAGGTCATTGATTATCTCCTCGATTGAAATATGTCATCACTTCGTTTAAAATATCTTGCTCATCATTAATTCGTTTTAAGACTTCATGATTATGGGTGTAGCTACGCCCTGTTTCCATGGCGTCTTTGTATAATTCTAAATAGGGTAAATTGCGAGCTGTTGCCAAGGTAAGCTCTTTTTTTATGTCGTATGGAATTTTTTTAAAACAGATATTTCCAATCCCATTTTCGTCCACTTCTAACAAGGTGTACTGTGCTCTATTTAGACTAGAGCGATGCTTTTCCCAATGAAAAAATGACAGACAAACTGCGCCTGGATTGATGATAATCTGACCTGAACTGCTATAACGCATCAATTGGTGGTGCGTGTGTCCGTAAATAGCAACATCTGCAATATGTTCAGAAAATAATGAATCAAAATCATCTTGATCACCATTAGGTCGCAAATCGCCGCCATATTTTTGATGCGGTAGATGGTGGGTGATCAAAAATTTTAAATCATGTACTTCTTTTTTGGCGAACTCAGGTAGTTCTTTCATAAATGTTAAATCAACTTCTTTTAATTGTTGATGTTGATACATTGCTAGGCGAGCGCCGTAAAGTTTAGTTGGGTTGGAAAAGTCTGTGGTCGGGCTTAGTAAAAAAAAGTCATCCCAATTGCCACTAACAAATGTAATATTCGGCAATTTTTGCAATATTCTTAATATTTCAGACGATCCAGGTCCTGGCATAAGATAATCACCTAGGACCCAGTATTCAGTTGCTTTTTCTTTACTAGCGTCCGCTAAGACGGCTTCTAAGGCTGTTAAGTTTCCGTGGATGTCTGATAGAATGGCTATTTTGTGCATGTGAAACCTCCTTTATGAGAAAAGACGAGTCACCCTCGCCTTAAATGATATCTCCTATGATTCATATCTTTTTTTAAATTCTGGAACACAAATTACAACTTACTCATCATCAAAAAGATCAGCAAATAAGCCGTAAATATATTGTTCAATATCAAAATGAACCAAATCTTCTGGCTGTTCTCCTAAGCCGACAAATTTAATTGGAATCCCAATCTCATTACGGATTGCTAAAACAATTCCACCTTTAGCTGTACCATCTAGTTTCGTTAACACAATCCCACTTACATCAGCAACTTCCATAAAAGTTTTCGCTTGACTCATCCCGTTTTGACCGGTGGTTGCATCAATAACAAGTAAAGTCTCATGTGGTGCATTTGGTACTTCTCGGCTAATAACACGTTTTATTTTTTCCAGCTCATTCATAAGGTTAATTTTGTTTTGCAAACGACCTGCCGTATCACATAGCAGCACATCAACTCCAGCAGCTTTAGCAGCCTTAATAGCATCATACATAACCGCCGATGGGTCTGAATTTTCTGCAAGACTAACAACCGGCACATCTAGTCGCTCTCCCCACACTTCCAATTGACGAATTGCACCTGCTCTAAATGTATCCCCCGCTGCCATCATAATGGATTTTCCTTGTGCCTTAAGTCGATGTGCCACTTTGGCAATAGACGTTGTTTTCCCAACACCATTTACACCAACGAATAAAATGACTGTCATCCCCTCTTTATTCAACTTCAAATTAGTATTTACAAACTCCCCTTTGACATAAATTTCAAATAATTTATCAACCATTAACACTTGCAGTTCTGATGGATTGGTTACTCCAGATTCACGCGCAGTTTGTTTTAGCTGATCAATAAACTCCATCACAGTGACAACACCAATGTCAGCCATGATGAAAATTTCTTCTAATTCTTCAAAAAGCGCTTCGTCAATTTCCGTGTAATTAGAAAAAACAGCTTGCAATTTATCAAGTAAGTTTCCACGGGTTTTCTTAAGGCCTTCTCTGTAATTCTCTTTTGCGCGAATCTCTGTATCACTTAGCTCTTTACGAGCAAATGTCGTTTTGATTTTTTTAAATAAACTCATACCTTCAACTCCTAAAAAAACCCCAATTCTCTAATTCACCGCTAAGGTAAATCTTTCAAGACAGCCTCAAGGGCTTTATTTGCCTCTTCAATTGTCCCCACATGTCTAGTTGCCGCATTGGTTAAATGCCCACCACCACCTAAGGCTTCCATAATAAGCTGAACATTAACCTCTCCCACAGAACGAGCACTAATGGAAACTTCATCTTTACCAGTCAATCCTAATACAAAAGTCGCCTTAATACCTTGCACATTTAATAAGTCATCCGCGGTTGCTGCAATTTCTGTTCGATCAAAAAGTAACTCTTCACTAGCTGATGAAATTAAATAGATTTCCTCATAAACACGAGCACGATGGGTTAAATGGGCACGCGAATAGTAGTGCTCAATCGGTGCTTTTAATAACCTTGAAACATATTTTTCGTCTGCCCCTTTTTGTTTTAAAATGGATGCTGCTTCGTAAGTCTTCTTGCTAGTGTTATACATAAATCTTCTCGTATCAAGCATAATGCCTGATAACATAATCGAAGCTTCTGCAGAGGTTAGTACGATTCGCTTAGAGAAATAATCAAACATATCCACCACGAGCTCAGCGGTCGACGAAACGGAAGGATCAGTATATGAAAGGGTTGCATCAATAAAATCAGCTGAGCGACGGTGATGATCAAAAATAGCAATTTTATTGGTTAAACGTAGCAATTTATTATCGATCACAAGATTATTACTCTGTGTGTCTGCAATGACAAGTAAGCTATTTTTTGTCATCACTTCAACAGCTTTGATACTAGAAATAAAATAGGGTGATAAGTTCTCATCTTTTAGGATTTCGCCAATAAAAACTTCATTTGCTTTGTCAAGTTCAGACTTGTTTAAGACAATACAAGCCTCTTTGCCTAATGTCGTAGCAATTTTTAATAAACCAATACTTGCGCCAATAGCATCTGCATCTGGGAATCTGTGACCCATGACGATGACTTTATCGCTATCTAAAATTAAACGCTCGTAGGCACCCGCATTTACACGGGCACGGACGCGGTTTTGAGTGGCAATTGGATTAGTTTTTCCACCGTAGAAAATAAAATCATCGACGCCTTTTTTCTTGATGGCAATTTGGTCGCCGCCACGTGATAATGCCAAATCAACAAGAGATGATGCACGATTAAATGAGGCAATATAGCTATCATAACCCGAAGCAATCCCCATACTGATGGTCAAAATCACTTCACCAGTTCCAATGGCGCGGATATCATCTAAAATCGCAAAGCGGTTACTACTCAATTCAGTGAGGATTTTATGGTTCATTAAGATTAAAAAACGTCCTTCTCGAAGTGTTCTAAACATTACGCCATTGTCACTCGCCCAGCCTGTTAATCGATCCGTAACAGCACGTCGATAATCATTCTGCGCTTGTTCACCTAAGTTTTTAACAACTTCATCGAAATTATCCAAAACGACCAAGCCTAGCGCTGTTTTCTCGTCTTGATACTTGTTCATTAAAAGTGCATAATCAGTGATGTTGTCGAAATAAATTACTCGTTTATCTTTTTTATGAGCAACCAAATACACAGCGTCGCTACAGTTAAATTCAAAGCTTCTTTTCGATGACTTTATTAGACTGAAAAGAACATTGTCAACACTAGCAAGTTCAAGGTTATCTACATCTCTGTTAAATATTTTAGTCGCGTAAGCATTTGACCAAACGACCTTATCTAACTCATCATATAAAATGATCCCGACAGGCATTTGTTCAAAGACATAGTTACCAACGTCTTGAACGCGGTGTGTTAATTCCTTTTTTTCCTGTAAAAAGTCACGATTTTTCCTACGTATATAAAAAATGAAGTAGCCTGCATTCAATAAGGTCAGAGCGACTATCAGCCCGAGAATAAATAATTCATTAGCATTCCAAATAATCATCTGCATTTTACAAATTGCATTGATTAAAACAAGTAGTATCCATTCTTTACGACGATTCATCAAATCACCACCTTACTCACTGTTATATTTGTGTATCTCTTAATTTGCTATTATACCACATCTTTCTCCATTCTAAAATGACAAAATGCTATAAATTTCAATCAAGGACTAAAATTTCTCCTCGATCGGTCACAAAAAAGGTTTCTCTAATCGCTACTTCATCCCCAACTGGCTCAATCGGGACTAAAAAAACATAGTACCCAAGACCGTCCAGTCCAACAGCGCTCGGTATCTCATGGTAAACAAAATGATATCCCTCAGGTGTGAAACCGATCATATTCATCACTTTTGCCGCCGCGTCACTTCCAGTAAATAAACGCTCATTATCAGTTGAATCCTCTTGTGTTGCAAGTGTATCTGCTAATAATTCAGCCAAAGTATTCATTCGAGCTTGTTGATTAGCAGTCAGCTCATACCCTGCTACAAGTACACTCAACTCAGCAAAAAGTGAACTGGCGGAGGCTAAGTGATCCAACCCTGTCTCTAGTTCGATTATTGTTAGTAATCGCTCTATTTCATCAATTTGTGGCGAGGTTTCGTTTTCTATGTCTATTGATTCTAGGCCCTCTTCATCACTGATAAAATCTGTTTCTACTACCTGACATGCACTTAATATTAACACGCTCACTAAGCTTATCCATTTCTTCATAACATTTCCCTCCACAGGTGTTAAATCACCATGATAGTCTATATGATACCACACTTAGTATGAAATAAATGTCGCTTTATGACCGTTAAAAACACTTTACAAATTTTCATAAAAGTATTGCAATTTCAATCGCTTAGTGCTATAATTATCCTTGTCTGAAATACTCGTACAATTGTTAGTTCTTTGAATCCGAACACTATGAATTCGGGAATCTGATCATCTTACATGGTGTTGAATGCCTGCTACGCACTGACGAGTGCTAAAATCGCAGGAATCCTAAAATATAAGATAAGATACCCACCTGCTGTTAAGCGGGTTTTCTATCCTAACATATACGATATTTTGGACAACTAACATTTGAAGTATAGCCTCGCATTTGGTGCGAGGTTTTTTACATGAAAAAAGAACGACGAGCGTCCTCATTTCATATTTGCATTGATTTGCTTCATAACTTGAGCCACTTGTTTCTGGCTCGGTTTACGTCCCATTTGCGACATCATTGTAATGATAACATCCTCAGTAATCGGTGGATTTTCGCGCAGATGTTTTTTCATTAAGTATTGTGCGATAAAAAATCCTCCTACTGCCCCAACCAAAATTCCCAAAACAATTAAAAATATAGCTAATCCTACTGGCATAAAAAAACCTCTTTTCTTCAATCTAACCGTCAAAAAACAGCTCTTACTAATCATACACTTTTTGGACATTTTTTTCAAGTAATTGTTTGATTTTTCTTGATAATTTTGCGAACAATTTTCTATTGAACAACTTTTTCAGCTTTAATTGCCTTAATTTTCTCAGGCGTCACATCTTTCCCCTCAGGATCAATAACAACTGTATTCTCAAGAGTTTCCCGCATACCTTTTTTAAACACTGTCAAGTAAGCTTCTCGTAACTTATTTTGCTCAACTATTTCAACCTCTGTCAAGCCCTGTTCCTTTTTTTTTCTTGCCAACTCATTCAATCTGGCCATCTGTTTTTCATCTAACATTGCAAGTCACTTCCTTTTATGTTAGTATACCAAAATTCGAGTATTAAAACCAGCCTAAATTGAAAAATCATCCGCTAAAGAATTCATAGCTGATGATTTTTACACATTACATAAATTTAAACAATCGCTTTAAACATCTCAATTGTCTGCTCTTTCGTCGGCGCAAACGGATTTCCACCCGCACATACATCAACTAACGCAGCATCAGCCAAACGATCTAAATCTGGGTTTTCAATTCCCAACTCTTTCAATGACTTTGGAATCCCAACCTCTTCACATAAAGCAACAATTTTACCGATAACAAAGTCCGCACAAGCCTCAGGCGTCGCCGCTGCGCAATCAAATCCTAGTGCGTCAGCAATCAAGCAGAATCGCTCAGGCACATGTTTCGCATTTTCTTTTTGCACAACCGGTAGCAACATCGCGTTACATACTCCGTGCGGCAGGTCGTAAATTCCACCTAATTGATGCGCCATAGCATGAACGAATCCTAAACCTGCATTGCTAAACGCAAGTCCTACAATAAAGTTCGCATATGACAATTGCTCACG
>JGI24703J35330_11748231_pt1 | contig 12278 bp, 10 predicted proteins | sample TergutNt197P1_FD_35330 | JGI IMG/M metagenome (IMG submission 35330) | reverse complement strand
TTAGTATTTATTGCAGCAATTGTAATTTTCCTTGATCAAATAAGTAAGCAGTGGATTACAAGAAATATGGAAATAGGCGAGTCAAACCCAATAATTGAGAGATTCTTTTATATAACATATCATCGCAATAGCGGCGCTGCTTGGGGGATACTTCAAGGTCAGATGTTATTATTTTACGTTATAACCGCTATAGCAGTAATAGGAATAATCATTTGGTACATTAAACTTGACATAAAAAAAGAAATGGTTTTAGCGATTGCCTTAATGTTAATACTAGGTGGTGCAATTGGTAATTTTATTGACCGTGTAATCTATCAATCGGTAATTGATTTCATCCAAACAATTTGGTGGGGATATCATTTTCCAATATTTAATGTTGCCGATATCGCTCTTGTTTGTGGGAGCATATTAATGGCAATTGACGTGCTGTTTCTTGACCGAAAAAAAAGCAAAGAATTGTACTTTAAAACGGAAAAATAATTACGAGTCGGAGTACTAGCAAAAAGGACGTTAAAAATGAAAAAAGTAAAACTTACAGTATCACTAAACCACGAAGATAGCAGACTTGATGCATTAATTTCAAAAGAAATAACCGAATTAAGTCGAACTAGAGTAATAGAGCTAATAAAAGAAGGTTTTGTAACAGTTAACGGTGAAGTTAAAAAGGCAAAATATAAACCTCAACTTGGCGATGAAATACAAATTTCGATTCCGGAGGTTCGTGAAGCCCCAATTATCGCACAGGATTTAAACCTAGATATAATTTATGAGGATTCAAGCGTTGCAATCATAAATAAACCAACAGGAATGGTCGTTCATCCGTCCTTTGGGCATTCGCAAGGAACGCTTGTAAATGGATTACTTTTTGCAATTAAAGACTTATCTGGCATAAAAGGTGAAATGAGACCAGGAATTGTTCACCGAATAGATAAAGACACATCAGGCCTGCTAATGGTTGCTAAAAATGACGAGGCGCATGAATCATTATCTGATCAGTTAAAAGCAAAAACTGTAAAAAGAGAATACATAGCCTTAGTTCATGGAGTAATAGATCATGATCTTGGTAAAATTGATGCACCAATAGGGCGAGACCCAAAAGAGCGCACAAGACAAGATGTTGTTGGAGGTGGAAAAGAATCAATCACTCATTTTGAAGTGTTAAAACGCTTTGGAAAACACACATTAGTGAAATGCCGCCTAGAAACAGGAAGAACTCACCAAATTCGCGTTCATATGCGCTACATCGGATATCCACTAGTAGGAGATCCACTTTATGGACCAAGAAAAACAATAAAATCTGACTTTGGACAATTCCTTCACGCAAAAACACTCGGCTTTAACCATCCCGTAACAAACGAGTTTTTGTCATTTGACAGTGAACTTCCAAAAGAATTCGAAGAATTATTAACAACACTTGATTAAAAGAAGAGTTGGAGTAGTAAACGATGGAAAAAATTGCTAAGAAACAAGCGCTAGTCTTGACGATTTTAATGCTTGTTAAAAAAATACTAAGCATTCTTTATAAAATACCGTATCAGAACGAAACAGGTGATGCGGGTTTTCATGTTTTCCAACAAGTTTATCCATTAATAGCTTTCCTAATGATTTTAACAGGGTTTGCACTCCCGACAGTAATGGGAACATTGCTAGCGAAACATCATTATAATCATGCAATAAAAGATAAATTAAAACGATTAATGTGGATTTTTTCGCTAGTTATATTTGCATCTCTCTTTTTAGCAAATCGCCAAATTGCAATACTTATGGGTGATATTCTTCTTGCAGGACCACTGAGAATAGTAGGTATTCATTTCTTATTTTTACCACCGATAGCCTATTTGAGAAGTGTTTTGCAAACTAGAGGAGAAACTATAGCAAAACTTGGAATTTCAATTGTTATCGAACAACTGACGCGTGTTATTTCAATTTTCATAGCGCTAAGAGTGTTTAACGTGAACTATATCGGGTACTACCAAATGGCGGAATTTGCATTGCTATTTTCCTTGATATCGCCTGTTGCGGTGCTTGTTTATTTATATTTATTAAAACCTGATGATGAAATTAGAAGCCACCGGCCGATAACAGAAAAACCACAAATTATTCAACCAATAATTTATCTTGTATTAGGATCTGGAATTTTAGTTATATTTTCGATGATTGATAGCTTTTTAGTGTTTAATATGCTCGTCACTATCGAGCTTGATGAGTCTCCGATGGTGTTACGGGGAATTGTTGAAAGAGGCTTCCCGATTGTGCAAGCTGGAACGTTTTTTGTTAGTAGTATTGTGGCAATGACGATGAATAATTTAGCAACAAAAGAGGACAAAAAAGAGCGGCGTACAGTATTTCAAACGGGCTTAATTCTAATTTTCGGTTTAGCAATTCCAGCAACATTTGGATTGATGCGTGTAATGCCTTATTTGAATGCTTCGTTATTCATGGATCAATCTGGCAATTCTGTTTTATCCTTAATGATGTTACAAGTTGTACTTTATGCGACAATTGTTTATTTAACAGCTTATTTAACGGAGGAAAAAAAGCAGTCATTTGTTATGGCCGCCCTACTTAGCGGAACATTATTAAAGCTTGCATTAACGGCCCCACTGGTAAGCAGATGGGATATATTCGGTGCTGCCCTTAGTACAATTTTAGGCTTACTTTTGATATGTATTATCTTAATCATCGGCTCAAAGCCATTATTTTCAATAAAACTTGTGGCAATTGTTGTAGGAATTTTTTCATCAACATTACTTATGACACTTACACTAAATTTGTTAGATCGATATTTTATCAACTTGTATGATGAGCAAAGAAGTGGCTACTTATTAATTTTAGCCGCAAACATCATCAGTGGAATCTTGCTTTACGCTTTAATGTTTGCCATTGTAGTAGTAGCATTTAAAATAGTTAGTAAAATAATGGTGCTGCGCTATAAAAAAAAGAAAAAGCGTGAACAAAGAATAAAATTTTTGCGCCAACAACGCGAAGACGAGTATCGCCAAGCAGCAGAAGAAATAAGACAAGAAGAATTGCGACGAGAAGAAGAATTTTTAAAAAAACAACGTTACCGTGAATCGTTAATGCAAAACAAACCAAAAAAACCACCACAAAACGCGCAACCCGCAACCGTCAACGAACAAATGGAAGGGCGCGGCCACTACCAACCTGTTGCAAATTATGAAAATGAAATAATAAATCAAAACATGAAGGGTGAAAAACTTATGAGACTCGACAAATTTTTAAAGGTATCACGTATCATTAAAAGACGCCAGACGGCAAAAGAAGTATCTGATGCAGGGAAGATCTCTGTTAATGGTAAAATTGCAAAATCAAGCACTCCGGTGCAAATAGGAGACGAAATTGCTTTATATTACGCCACCAGAACCCTTACAGTTAGAATTTTAGAAATTAAAGATTCTACGAAAAAAGAAGACGCAATGAGAATGTATGAAATCATTAAAGAAGAACTACGCGAAAGTGCCCAAGAGTTCTAAAATTTATCTTTGCAACATATATTTTGTTATATGTTAGTTAGGGGGAAAATTTTATGAACATTTATGAAAAAGAAGCATATGCAAGATCTAGCAGTCATCTACTTGGTCATCATCAAGTAATCGTAAAAGATCGCAAATTAATGGAAATTACTGGTGTGAAAAAATTGCATAGTTTTGATAGTGAAATTTTTGTTATTGAAACTACAATGGGTGTTTTAACTGTGCATGGTCAAGATTTGGAAATGAAAAACTTGGAGCTTGATAAAGGTGAATTATCAATTATGGGATATATCATCAATCATGAATACGAAGACTCGGATCATTTCTCAAATTCAAAAGGGCTGTTTTCTAAATTATTCAAATGAGTCTAAATACGCAGTTTTATTTACTTACTCATACGTTGTTATATGGAATTTTTTTAGGGATTTGCCTTGACTCAGTTGATTTGTTTTTACGCAATGTTAAAAATCGAATTTTCATAAAAATCATTTTAATTTTGCACTGGTTAATGCAATTTATGCTAGCCATGCTATTTTTTCACCGCGTAAGTCATGGACAATTTCATAGTTATTTGCTATTGATCGTACTTCTTGGAACTTGGATTTATTTTAAGCTGTTGAAAAAAAAATATCTCAAAGAGCTTGAAATATTGATGAATTTTGCGTCGCATCTCTTAAATGGAATAAAAAAATTGATAAATGTGATAATTTTTACACCAATACTCTTTATTTTTAATGTAATCTCTGATATAATAGTCATACCTAAGAGTTTCTTTAGGAAATTACTGTTTAAGGAGATGACGAAGCAAGATGGCGACATATAGAGTTATAAAGAATAAAAAAGCGTACTTGCGACGGCGTAGGATACGATTCTTTTTAGTAACCACAATCCTTATCGGGATTTTTGCTTATACTGCACACACAACATATGCTAATCGTTTAAGCCGCTTAGAAGAGGCGAGGCTTGAGTTGCAGATGTATCAAGAACAATATGATGAAATTATGCTTCGTCAGGGTTTTTATTACAATCAAATAACTAGGCTTGAGGATGAGAGTTATATATTGATGTTTGCACGTGAGCGACATTTTTGGTCCTTGCCAGGTGAGGTGATTTTTAGATTTACTGACCCAACACGAGGAATAGACACAAATAATTAAAATTTTAGAAAAAAGTTTGGAGGATTATTGGATTTTTATGGAAATTATAGCTGGTCAAAGATATCAAGGTAAAGTAACAGGAATTAAACCATTTGGAGCATTCGTTCAACTTGAGAATGGGAAATCAGGTTTGGTGCACATTAGTGAATTGTCTGATAAGTTCATTAACAGTGTTGAAGAGGTAGTTGAAATTGGTCAAGAAGTGGAAGTTAGGGTTAAAGACATTGCTGAAAATGGCAAGCTTAATTTTTCGATGAAATCGGATGCTCCAAAAAGACCGGCAAGACCTGCACGCGATTTAGATAAGATGCTTGCAGAGATGGAAAAAGATAGTAGCGAAAAATTTGCTATTTTAAACCGTGGAAACAAAGGTTCTAAGCGACGCAGTTAAACATAAATATGACTGATTCAGGACGACAAAAGGGTTCTGAATTGGTTTTTTTTTGAAAATTTTGCGTTTGTAACGCTTTAACCCCTTTAAAAATTTTCATATTTAAGGTATACTATTTAAAGAAGATAAATGATCGAGGGATAACATGGAAAGACACGCACGAGTTCGAGAAGTAAAATTAAATATTGAGAGTGAATTTGTACTTAATTTAGTGACCCATTTTGTTCAACAAGAGGGATATACTTTTGTTGGAAATGAAAATGAAATATGGCTTGAAAATCTTGATCACCCTAAATTTCAAATGGTTCATATAAATGCACAAAAAAGAATGACGCACATTCATGCAACATACTTAATGAATAAATCAGAATTCATTTCTAAGAATATTAAGAAGGCATTTTTAATGAGGAAGGTAGAAGTTCTTGTACTAAATACTTCTGAGTATGACGAGTCTGTTATGACTCAGCTAGCACAATCAAATTTTAAAATGATAAATGTTGAAAGTGCACAAGATGTTTATGAGCAGGAAGTGTTGCTTGCAAGCTTTCCTAATTTAAAAAATACGAATTTAAGTGTTGAAACAATAGAGCTATTAATGAGGCTTCAGGTAGAAACTAAAAGGCGCGCAATGAATGAAGTTATGCGCACGAGAGTGAAAGTCATGCCACTTGTTACGTATACATTTGTAGCAATTACTGTTTTGTTTTTCCTTTATTTATGGCTTAGGCAACAACAGTTACCAGAAATTTTTGTTGCAATTCATTATGGATCTACATACAACCCACTGATTTTGGGTGGTGAGTATTGGCGTTTATTTGTTTCATCTATTATGCATTTAACTTTGCCTCACCTTTTGTTTAACGTGATTTTTATTTTCAGATTTGGTACGATGATTGAAAACACCTTCCAAACGTGGCGCTTTATTGTAATTATTTTAGCTAGTGCGCTCATGTCTGCTCTTTTTGGATTTGCCTTTACAACAAGTCATTCATTAGGAGCCTCAGGCGTTGCTTATGGGCTTATTGGTGCATCTGTTTTTTTAGGATTTGAAATGCGCAAAGTATATATGCCGATATTAAAGCATGTAGTTTTACCAATGATAGTCGTTTCAACACTATTTTCATTTATGATACCTAACATTGATCATTTTGGGCATTTAGGCGGCTTTATAGGGGGATTTCTAGCTGCTACAATAGTAGGTGTAGTCGAATATAAACCGTTCATTACACGCTCCGTAATAGCTGCATTTACATTTGTAGTATTACTTAGTGGTTTATGGATTAATGGCACGAACCTTACTAACAGTCATGATTTTGACCGATTAAATCGTGCTTTAATTTGGCAGTATATTGAACTTGGTGATTATGACCGTGCGATAAGACTTTCAGAAATTTTTTCAAATGGAATGGAGTAGGAAATGAATTTAATGCGATATGAAACAAAAATTGATGCGTTTGAGGGTCCACTAGATTTACTATTACACTTAATAAAAGAGCTCAAGGTAGATATTCACGAAGTTAAAATTTCAGAGATAACGTATCAGTATTTAAACTATATTAAAACAATGGAAGAAATGCATCTGGAGATTGCTAGTGAATATTTAGTGATGGCAGCGAATTTAATGTTGATAAAAAGCAAAAAACTGCTACCAAAAGAAGATGTTGAAATCGAAGATGAGTATGAGGAAGATCCTGAGGCTGAACTCAGACGACGTTTACTAGAATATCAAATTTATAAAGAGTCGCTTGATGAGTTTAGACGTCTTGAAGAGGAACGAGGGCAATATTATACGAAACCAGCAATTGATTTTACAGAATATATTGATGATAGAATTACGCTTAATATTAACTATGATGCCTCAGAACTAGTACTTGCATTTGAGAAAATGTTGCGCAGAAAAAAACTTGAAATACCTATGCCTACAACAATCTTTGCAGAAAAAGTTACTGTTGGTGAACAGGTAGATTTTATAAAAGAAGTTTTGCATTTTAGAAAAAGGTTAAGATTTAGCGAATTGTTTGAGCGTTTTGATAAAGAGTATATTGTTGTTACGTTTTTGGCGATGTTAGAACTTGCCAAAGCTGGCGATATAGTACTTGTTCAAGATGATTCTATTGATGAGATTGAAGTAGTTGAAAAAGGATGGTTGAAGTCAGATGGATCATGATTTTTATCTGGGGATTTTAGAGGGGTTATTGTTTGCAGTTGGTGATGAAGGGGTTAGTTTGATCCAGCTTGCTGAGGTTTTAGAAGTAGGCAATTATGAGATTGAGGTTTTAATTGGAATTTTAAGAGAGCGTTATGTTGATCAAAAACACGGGCTAGCGATTACTGAAATGGCCGGTGTTTATAAAATGGTTACAAAAAAAGATCATGCTATTCATTTGAAAAAGCTACTTGAGAGTCCGCATCAAAAAACACTATCTCCTGCTGCGTTAGAAGTTTTAGCGATTATTGCCTACAAGCAGCCGATAACTCGTGGAGAATTAGAACTAATTCGCGGTGTGAGCAATGATTCTGTAATGAAAAAATTACTAATGTTTGAATTAATTGAAGAAGCTGGAAGGACTGCTGCGCCAGGTAGACCGATGCAATTTAGAACAACCGATGCATTCCTAGATTATTTTGGCATTAAAACTATTGAAGAATTGCCTATTATTGATGAAGAACAATTACTAGGTGAAACAGAAGAAGAAACGACATTATTTCGTTAATGAGGGAAAATTATGAACTATAAAGAAGCGCGTAATTATGTTGAAGAATTTGCAAAAAAAGGAATCGTCTTAGGACTTGAAAGTATCAAAAATTTGCTGGATGAACTAGATAATCCACAGGAAAAATTACAATTTATTCATATTGCAGGTACCAATGGAAAAGGATCGGTACTTGCTTTTATTTCAACAATTATGGAAACTGCCGGATATATTACAGGGCGATATATTTCGCCAACTGTCCTAACTTATCGTGAACGTATCCAAGTAAACCGCCAAAATATTCCAAAAGAAGATTATGCAATACATGTCGTAAAAGTAAAAGATGCAATCATGAGACTTATTGCACAAGAAAAACCAATACCTAGTGTATTTGAAATTGAAACAGCGATAGCATTTTTGCATTTTTTATCAACGGATTGCGATATCGTAGTAATGGAAACGGGAATGGGCGGAATAAGTGATGCTACTAACATCGTTAAAAATACGCTTGCGTGCGTTATCACATCTGTTAGTCGGGATCATATGGAATTTTTAGGGGAATCTTTAGAAGAACTTACCTTAGCGAAGGTAGGTATTATAAAAGCAGGGGCAAGTGTTATTTACGGGAATTTACCGCAAGTTTCAGTGGGAATTATTGATCAAAGATGTTGTGACTTAGGTTGCACTATTTTTAGGGTTGACTTTGAAAGTGTTGTCACGAATGCTGATTCTGAACTGTGTGCGCAGTGTTTTGATTATGGTGATTTATCAAATTTGAAGATTCGTTTGCTGGGGGGACATCAATGTCATAATGCAGCCCTTGCTATAAGTGCTGTGCGTTCGCTTGGCGGGAGCGGATTTTGCGTTAGTGATGATGATATTCGGTGCGGGCTTGCCATGACTGAGTGGTATGGACGCTTGACTGTTGTGAGGGAAGAAAATCCTGTTATTATTGTTGATGGGGCGCATAATATTGAGGCTGCGACAGCGCTTAGGGCGACGCTTAAGGATAAGTTTTCACATAAAGTTGTTGCTGGCGTGATGGGTGTGTTTAAGGATAAAGAGGTTAATGAAATTTTGCTTGCCCTAAAGGATATCTTCTCGCAACTTCACACGATTACTTTGCCAAATGAAATGCGTTCGTTAAGTGGTGAAGTGCTTGCGCAAATGGCAGAAAATATTAAAATTTCAGCAACTTATCATGATAATTTGTCGGAGGCAATTAAAGCTGCAAGTGTCGCCAGTGATGTTGTTGTTGTTTTCGGATCGTTATCTCATTTAAAAGATGTTTTGCATTGTGAATTAGTAAATAAATAGTTATTGGAGGCGTTAGTGTGCAAAAAGAAATGGAAGTTTTACTCACACAAATCAATTACCCACAAGAAGGACGGGGCGTTTTTAGCGAATCTATAATTAGCGGCGTTCAAATTTTCAAAAACGAGAAACGCATTCATTTTAGTTTTAGCTTCGCCGAGGTGATCAAGCCTGAGCAATTATTAATGTTTTTTAACCTACTCGTCAACACTTTCGAAAAGGTTTCCACTTTTTCACAGGCGAGTTATAATTTAACATACACGCGCGATTATGAATTGTCGTGGATAAAAAAATATCTACCGTTCGTTGTAGATGAGGCTAGTAAAAATTCACCTTTTATTAAGAGTGTGATGTCTATTGATCATGAATTCGATGCTGGAAATTTGCACTTTTTCGTTGCCAATGAGGCTGCAAAAGTCGAAATTGAGTCAACATATGCTCAGTTATTAATTGATTCTTATGCAAAATTTGGTTTTATTATTAGTGGAGTTTTTGGACTTATTTCAGCTGATGCAATAAGTGATGATCAGATTCTGGCCAAGAAAAGTTCACAAGTGATGGAAGTGAAGCAGGTGACCTCTATTGTGAGTGAAAATTCCGTCCAGACTGTTGATGAAGAGAAAAAAATAACGCCAGCGGCAGCGCCTAGTAGTAATGGAGGCGGTTTTGACAAGTTTAAAAATCAGCGTCGTAGTGGTGGTCGCCGCAAGTCGCCTGAGATTCATGAGGATGGTTTTGGGGCGGTTCCGATTATGGATGCGATTCTTTGTCACGATGTTGTGGTTGATACAGACGAACCGATTGATATTGTGTTGGAAGGATACATTTTTGCCTCAGAAATTCGAGAGATTAAGACGAAGGATGGCCGTGAGTTTACGATTTTTGAGGCAAAGTTTACGGATTATTCTGATTCGATGTATTTGAGTATGTTTTTAGGAAACGAGGCGTTAAAGTCGCATGTTCCGAAAATTTTAGCTAAAGGAAATTGGGTTCGTGTTGGCGGAAAGGTTAAGCATGATGATTTTAAGAAAGAAGTGACGATGTCGATTGAAAATGCGAAGCTTATTGATGCGCCAAGTGTGGTGGCAGAACGTGTTGATACGGCACAGAAGAAGCGTGTTGAGTTACATTTGCATACGAAGATGAGTGCGATGGATGGTGTAACGCATATTGCCGATTATGTTGCGCAAGCGGCAAAGTGGGAGCATACGGCGCTTGCGGTAACGGATCACGGTGTTGTTCAGGCGATTCCAGATGCTTTTTCGGCGGCTAAAAAACATGGAATAAAAATGATTTATGGGCTTGAGGCGAATTTTGTTGAGGATCAACCGCTGCTTGCTTGGAATGGTGCGCCAGTGGAGCTTGCAACTGCGACTTATATTGTTTATGATGTTGAGACGACTGGTTTTTCAACGAATCATGATGATATTATTGAGATTGCAGCGGTAAAGGTGAGCCGAGGAGCAATAATTGATGAGTTTTCCCATTTTATTAATCCTCACCGAAAGTTATCAGATTTAACGACAAAATTAACAGGTATTTCACAAGATGATGTTGATAATGCTCGTGATGTTGGTCCTGTTTTGACTGAGTTTCATGAGTGGATTGGTGATGCAATTTTAGTTGCTCACAATGCTGATTTTGATATGGGACATATTGAAGCTAATTTTAAAAAGTTAGGTTTACCACATCCAACGAATCCAGTTATTGATACGCTCGCAGTTGCAAGGGCGATGTACCATGTTGAGCTTGGTGTTTTTTGGAATGTGATAACGGATGAAAAAATGGATCTTCGTTTTAAGAAAAAAATGAAGATGTTTAATCTTAAAGCGCTGGCTCGGTTTTTCAATGTTGAGTTAACACAGCATCACCGTGCGATTTATGATGCGCGCGCAACTGGGGAGGCGTTTGTTGGCATGTTGCGAGATATTGCAAGGATGGGTGTGAAAAATCATGATGAGATTAATTCACTAGCAGTTGGTAGTGAAAATTTTAAGACGAGTATTCCGACGCATTTGAATTTAATTGCTACAACGGAGGATGGTTTGAAAAATCTGTATAAAATAGTTTCTAAGTCCTTAACAGAAGATTTATACGGTGTCCCACGAGTTAAACGCAGTGTCATCGACGCCCACCGTGAAGGTATACTCGTCGGTAGCGGTTGTGTAAACGGAGAAATATTCAGAGCTGCCCTAGAAAAACCTTACGACATTCTCGAAAAACGGGTTGATTTTTACGATTATTTAGAAGTACAACCGCCAGAAGTGTACAGCCATTTAGAAGCAACAAATGGGCCAGGGCAACGAGAATACATTTTTAACGCCATCAACAACATCATCAAAGTTGGAAAAGAAAAAGGAAAACTCATCGTGGCAACAGGCGACGCTCACCACTTAAATCCAGATGACCGCCTATATCGTCGCATTTACACAAAAACACCTGCAGTTGGCGGCGGCAGACACCCATTAAATCGCCCTGAAATAACAGACATTCCAAGCATGCATTTTCGCACCACTGATGAAATGTTAAAAGATTTTGCGTGGCTTGGCGAAGAACTGGCTTATGAAATTGTCGTAGAAAATACAAATAAAATCGCCGACATGGTTGATGAAATCGAAGTCTTTAAGCGCGGCTTATACGCACCAAGAGATGATTTTATGAGTGACCGGGGGATTGTTAGTGTCAAAGAAACTTTTGAACAAATGGTTTATGACCGAGCTTATGAATTATACGGAAACCCATTGCCGACCTTGGTGTTAAAGCGCATCGAAAAAGAATTGACCAGTATTATCGGAAACAATTTCGCTGTGATTTATTACATCTCCCATCTGTTGGTAAAAAAATCTTTAGATAACGGTTACCTTGTTGGTTCAAGGGGGTCTATCGGTTCCTCTTTTGCGGCAACAATGGTAGATATTACGGAAGTTAACCCTTTATCGCCTCATTATTTGTGTCCAAAATGTTGTTTTTCAACCTTTAAAATGAACGATGACGAAAAAAGGGAATACGGTATCAGAGAAATTGAAAAAGAACTGCAAACCATTTTAGACACAAGCGAATCTGGCTTCGATTTACCCAATCAAAACTGTCCAGCATGTGGAGAAGCACTTAAAAAAGACGGACACGACATTCCATTCGAAACTTTCCTTGGCTTTAAAGGGGACAAAGTACCCGACATCGATTTAAACTTTTCTGGCGAGTATCAAGGACAAGCCCATTTATACTGTCG
>JGI24703J35330_11748232_pt1 | contig 12292 bp, 8 predicted proteins | sample TergutNt197P1_FD_35330 | JGI IMG/M metagenome (IMG submission 35330) | reverse complement strand
ATTAGCGGCTATATTGAGACTGGCGAAACATGGGTAAGACTTACGGATTTTGCCGCCGCTTTAGGCTTTACCGCTACATGGGACAGCAAGCGGCGCATCCCTGTTGTATGTAACGCCAACGAAGCGGACGGAATACCGCCGCTTGAAATCATAAACGAAAATACTTTAAAAGCGGCGGCGGAAGAAATAGCACTGTTAAAAACTATTACCCATTGGGAAGCTAGGGGCGAGGACGAAAAAGGGCAAACCCTTGTAGTAAACGTCATATTTAACCGTCTTGATAGTCCACGCTTCCCCAATACCTTACGTGAAGTTGTTTTCGCGCAAGGGGCATTTACGCCCACCACACGCCCGGACTTTGACACCGCCCAGCCAAACGCCCGGACAATAGCGGCAGTAAATAAAGCCCTTGGCGGTGTGGACTTTTCACAGGGGGCTACATTCTTTCACGCCTTGCGCGGCATAACGCCGGAAGTATGGCACGAAAGGGCTGTATCAGAAGGGCGGCTTATTCACCTTTTCGACCACGGCGGACATAGATTTTATCGCGAAGCATGATGCAGGGCTTTAGTTATTTAGACCTCATAGAGCCGCCAAGCAAAAACCAATTAAGGCGGGCGGCGGCTATGCGCGACAGGGTAAAATCTATAGCTTGTGGTAGTTGCGGCGCAAGCAATAGGACGCTTTATAAAAATGGCGCGGCTTATATATGTAAAGTTTGCCGTGCAAAGAAACCATAGCAAATAAAAAAGGCTACCTGTTAAAATGGAGTAGCCTTTTTTATTTTGCCCTTTATTTTTTGCCGTAGCTTGACAGGGAGCGCGTAGCTTCCAAGCCAAGCACAACGCCGAACAAGCCGCCCACAAAAATGTAGTGTGGTTGTGTTCTCTTATTAAAGGGTGAAGTGCGGCTGACAGGACTTGAACCTGCACGTCCCAAGGGACACAAGAACCTGAATCTTGCACGTCTGCCAATTCCGCCACAGCCGCAAATTATGGCGAGGAGTATTCTAATATAGGCATAAAGCTGTGTCAATCTAATAAAAACTCTTCCCTCGCGCCATCGCCGCTTTCTTGTAGATAAAGTGATGGTGCGTATGAAATGGCTTTTTCATATTTTGAGCTGACAGTTTTTATAAAATCGTCGGTATTTTTGCGGTTTACTAAAGCGATTGCACAGCCACCGAAACCTGCGCCTGTCATTCTCGCGCCAATGCAACCGTGGGTCTGAAGAGCAATGTTTACGATTGTATCAAGCTCGATGCATGATACCTCGTAGTCGTAGCGAAGCGAGTTATGCGAGGCAGTAAGTAGTTCGCCCAAAGTGTGAATATTGCCCGCATTTAAGGCAGTGATTGCTTGTTTTACACGTGCATTTTCATAGACAACGTGTTTTGCACGTTTTCTTATTATTTCGTCTTTTATAAGCAGTGATTTTTCATCAAAATGCTCAGGGGATAAATCTGTAAGGGGTAAAATTTTCAAGGCTTCTTCACATTCTGCGCGGCGTTCGTTGTACTTTGATTCGTTTAGGCGGCGACGTTTATTTGTGTCCATGATGATAATCTTGTAATCGCCCAGATTTAAGGGAATGTATTCATAATCAAGGCTGTTGCAGTGCAGATAGATTGCAAAATCTTTTTTACCCATACCTACGGCGAACTGGTCCATGATGCCACAGTTCACTCCACAAAAATTATTTTCGCTGTACTGGGCGATTTTCACAAGGTCAAGCATTTCAAAGCCGAGGGAAAATACGACGTTTAGAGCGGTAGCCATAACCAGCTCAATGGATGCAGAGGAGGATAGCCCCGCGCCGTTTGGGATATTTCCGGAAAAAAGAACATCAAAGCCGGTAATTTTGCAACCCTTGTGTTGCAATGAGTGCAGAACGCCTTTGGGATAATTGGCCCAATCGTGGGAAGGTTCGTATGCCACGCTTTCCAGCGAAATATCTACAGCTTGTTCAAAATTTGTGCTGGCGAATCGCGCCACTTGGTCGCCACGCTTACGAAAAAGCGCGTATGTTCCCATGCTTATTGCACATGGAAGAACATATCCGCCATTGTAATCGATGTGTTCGCCGATGATATTTATTCTGCCCGGCGCGTGAAAATAGCGGATGTCTTCTTGTGAATCGCCGAAAAGTGCGATGAATTTTTGTTGTAAATCCTTTATTAGGTGACCCATTAAAACAACCCGCTTATTACGCCGCTGGGGTCTACGTCGATGTTTTGCGCGGCGGGGGATTTCGGCAGACCGGGCATTGTCATAATATCGCCCGCAAGCACCACCACAAATCCTGCGCCGGCAGAGAGCCTTACTTGGCGTATGGTAATTGTAAAATCATCAGGCGCACCCAGATTTTTGGGATTGTCCGAGAATGAATACTGTGTTTTCGCCATACATATGGGAAGCTCGCCATAACCGAGTTTCTCCAGTTTGCGTATTTGGTTTGATGCATCTGGTGAGAAAGAGACTTCTTTCGCGCTGTAAATTTCTTGCGCAACTTTTTTTATTTTTTCTTTTATCGGCTGATTTAATTCGTAGGTAAAATTAATTTTCGATGGAGTATCAATGGCTTCCAGCACGGCTTTTGCAAGTTCTTGCCCGCCTTCGCCGCCTTTTGCAAAAACCTCGGAAAGCGTGCATTTTACGCCCATTTTTTCTACTTCTTTGCGAACGAATGCAAGGTCTTCGTCTGTATCGGTTGGGAAATTATTGATTGCAACAACGCATGGAAAACCGAAATTTTTCATATTGCGTATATGCCGCTGTAGGTTTTCAATGCCGCCGTGATATTTAATTGCTCGAACGGTTGCAACCAAAACTACCGCGCTTGGAGAAATCCCCATTCGGCGGCATTTTATGTTTATGAATTTTTCCGCGCCAAGGTCTGCGCCAAAGCCCGCCTCGGTGATAACCAAGTCGCCAAGCTCCATCGAAAGGCGCGTCGCGGCAATGGTATTACATCCATGGGCGATGTTTGCAAAGGGACCGCCATGAATTATGGAAGGCGTGCCTTCCAATGTTTGCACCAGATTTGGATTAAACGCTTCTTTTAATAATGCCGCCATTGCGCCGTGAGCCTTTAAGTCCCCTGCCGTAATGGGTTTTCCGTCAAAGGTATATGCAACAACGATATTAGACAAATTCTTTTTTAAATCGGAAATATCTTTCGACAAACAAAAAACTGCCATAACTTCAGATGCCGCAGTAATATCAAATCCATCCTCGCGAGGCGTTCCGTTAAATTTTCCGCCGAAACCGGTAGCGATATTTCTAAGCTGGCGGTCGTTCATATCCAATGCGCGTTTGTAAACAACCTGCCTAGCGTCAATATTCAGAACATTCCCTTGCTGAATATGGTTATCCAGCAAAGCCGCAAGCAAATTATGTGCCGCAGTAATTGCATGAAGGTCTCCGGTGAAATGCAGGTTAATATCTTCCATAGGGACAACTTGCGCAAATCCTCCGCCTGTCGCGCCGCCTTTCATCCCAAACACGGGCCCAAGTGACGGCTCTCGCAGACAAATCACAGTATTCTTCCCAAGCCTCGTTAAAGCATCTCCCAAGCCCACTGTCGTTGTAGTCTTGCCTTCGCCCGCGGGCGTTGGACTTATTGCTGTTACCAAAACAACCTTGCCCATTGGCTTGTTGTCCTTAGGCTTGTATCCGCTATTTATCTTCGCCTTGTAATGCCCATATGGCGAATATCCTTCTGATGTTATTCCCAGTTTTTTTGCAATTTCTGATATCGGTTTAATTTGTGCCGCTTGGGCAATTTCGATGTCTGTTTTCATTTGTGCCTCCCGGTTTTAACATGATGGTTTGCCTATATTCCATAGCTTACCAGAAACCGCATTCGTAGGGAAGTCTCTTTACAGCCTCTATTTCTTGGCGGCAGAATATAAAATTACAACTATTTTAAATAGTCCCAAAAATCCAAAAAGGGGATAGATGAAAATTACAATATTTGAAAATCCGATATGTGCCGCGCAAAATGCCATTATGCAAAGTACAGCTCCTGCCTTGACCTTGTTTTTATAGCCGCGGCTTTCCAGCCATTGTAAAACGGCAAAAGCATTACAAGCGGCAGTTGTAAGCAGCGCGGAAATCAACACAGCAAGATAAAGCACACTGAAAATATGCCCATAACCGTAAGCGATATGTAGAAAAGGAATTTCCAGCGTAATAATATCGGCATAATACAAGAAGAGCGGAAGCGACATCGCAAGCCCTAAAAGAGTAATAACTCCGCCGCCCAATAATCCGCCAACCATAACGTCGCGTTTAGTAACGGCAAGCTTTGAAGTAGCAGTAAGCACCGGAACGCCTGTTACAAGATTGTACGAGCCGTAAACAATGGCAGAAAGAAGCCACGCCAGCCCAAAGCGTCCGCCAAAGGAAGCAAAGACCGGCGTTGTGTATGCAAGAAAGCTGTAAATTCCGATAAAAATTCCGCCAAGCAACATAAGCGGTGCGAGGAAGAGATTTATTTTAATAATTCCTTCAAGCCCAAAGCACAGTACAGCAAAAACAATCAGCGCGACGATAATCGCACCCAAGCTAAATGGCAAATAGAACGCCTGATATGCCGTCGCACCTGCCCCTGCAAGCATGGCGGCAAACAGGCAGAACAGGAAACCTGCCACACAGCCTTCCATAATGGGCCCGAGTCTTTCACCCAACAGATGCTTCATTAGCTCACTATAGCTGCTTATTCCTTCGCGGCGGCAAATAGTAAGCACCGACCACCCCACAAGCGCGAATAACAGCCCCGATACAATAAGCCCCCACATTCCAACCCTGCCAAACCCTACAAAATATTGAATCAACTCTCGCCCCGAAGCAAACCCCGCTCCAAGAAACACCGAGCCGTAAACTACGGCAATTTTCAACCCATTATTAATTTTCAAGTTGCACCTCCTGCAATCACTTAAAAAATTATATGGGGTCGTATTATCGGATATGCCATATGTTTCAATATTTTAAGATTTAAACCTCCTCCTCAAAGGGTGAAGCGGGTAAATTTTGAGCATTATACAGCGTTACGGACGGGCAATCAGTCCAGCCGAAGCGTATCTTTTTTGGCTTTTCTTCAAGATGCGCGACAAGTGTGTTATTCTCTATGGAGGCATATATTATGCGGCTTTGAGCGGTTTTATCCAAAACATCGATTTGGGGATGACCATTTTTTGCCCAGAGATTTTGAGCGTTTGTGAAATGGATTGTCAGGCGATTGTTTTTGTACTCGGCTTTTTGGAATGTTGGGCCGTCGGAGATTATTTCTTCGCCATATACCATGCGTAGGGCGTGTAGGGCAAGGCGTTCGCCTACGGCCTTTTTATTGATTGGGTGAAGGTCGTTGTATTCGCCTGAGTCGATGATTACTGCCATTGCTGTGTTTGGAATTTTAAGGCATTGGCGTTGTTGTTCCCTAAGCTCTGCCCAGCGGCGACCGGGGATTTTTTCATTGATGCTGAGTTCGCCCAAGCTTCCGGGGTCGATGTAGTTTGCTAATTGGGTGAAGATGATGGGTAGGTTTTTGCCGAAATTTTCGCGAATTAGCTTTGTAAAGCGAGTGAAGATTTTTTCGTAGGTTGAAGGGTTGTAGGTATTGGATTCGCCCTGATACCAAAGGAGTCCTTCTACAGAATAGCCGAGAAGCGGCGCGAGCATGAAATTGTATACACCGCATGGGCGGCTGTAGAACCATACGCCCTGTGGACAGGCGGGCATTTTTGTGCCGATGCGATATGCCCATTCTTCTCCAAGGTCGGTGAAGTCTGTTTTTCCTTCGGCGTGTACCAGGTAGTATTCCTTACCCGGAACGATTGTGGGATTTTGGGTTTCGCCTACTATGCGCACGACGATTGTGTTTATGCCGACGGTGAGCAGATTAATGGGTAAAACCACGGTGCATGGCGGGTATTGATACGGAATATGGGCGATTTCTACGCCGTTTATATATACGGTTACGCTGTCTTCGATGCGACCGAAATTCAAGACTGGCGCGGTTTTATTTGTTTTGTTTAGCGTGAATTTCTTGCGAAACCATACAGAGCCGTGTTCGGGGAAATTTGTGTTATCTAAAAGTGCGCGACGTTCCCATTCGCTGTCATCGTATGTCGGGTTGAACCACTTTTCTGCCAAACCTAAGTCTTTTTCATTAAGGGCAGTGAGCCATTTTTGTTTGTTATTTTCGGCTTCTTCCGTGGCTTTTTGTACATAACCCTCTGCCTGAACTTGTTGCAAATCGGGCAGAAATTCGGGAAATTCTTTTTTTATTATTTCTTCGGGAAGCCATGATTCAATCGCCGTCCCGCCGGCAGGGTTGCAAACAAGCCCTATTTTTACGCCGTCATCAAGCTTTTTGTTTGTAAACAGCTTTCGGGCGAAAAAATATGGCGCGGCGTACATGTGGTCAAGAAAATCCCCAGATGCGGTGTTCCATTTGCCCTTCACGTCTTTTTGAGCTTCGTGGAAGTTTACGTCCTTTTCTGCTTGGAAAATACGGATTCTCTCGTCGTCAACTACATGTTCCCCAAAAGCTATGCGCGTGCGATTAATGCCGCCTTCCATATTGGATTGCCCGCCGCAAAACCACACGCGACCGATAAATACATCCTTGATGGTGCGGTCTTCGATTTTTAAGATATGCGGGCCACCGAAATCTTTTGACTTAAAAGTAAAATTAAATCGCCCTTCGCCATCTGAAACTGCCTCATGGTTCTCGCCCAGAAAATTCGCTCTAACAGGCGTGTTTGGCTTTGTGAACCCCCATACATTTGCGGATTTTGCCAAAACCATTCCGTCGCTGAATATCGCAGGTAATTTTATCATACGTAAATTCTCCTGCCTTTCTCGTCTGCGATGCCTGTTTTTCTGAAGAAATATGAGTTGATTACATCGCGCCATTCCTTGGCGTTTTCTAATTGCATCTCTAAACGTTCGCGAACATGGGTGTATGCCTCGGCTGGAAGCTTATTTTTTAGCGATTCCCATGTGGAGATAAAACCCTCAACGCCCTCAACGCCCTCGAAATGCGTATCATAGATATATTGAAGCATCGTGCGTCCGTCTTTCAGGCGGTAATCGTATGGAAGCCTGTGGAAATACAGTACAAGTTCTTCGGGGCAGGTGGCGAGGTTTTCATAAATATCGCGCATATATGGCTGGTATTGGTCGGTGTAGCCTGTTCCTTTGCGGGTTCGGTCTACGCCTATTGCCTTGTTGTCGGCACGGTGGTATGTTCCCCATTTCATGTATTCGTAGCCGTCTACGCTGGGCCCGTAGTGATGGTGAATGCATACCATCCAGCAAATACCCAGCGGGGCATTGTATTTTTCGTAAACGTGGCGCGAATCAAGAAGCATTTTTAATATAGGCGCGTGAAGCTCGGCAGAATTCCCGAAGGTAAGCGCGACCCACTCGTCGGAAACTTCTTTTGCGGTAAGAGTGGGATTCCACGCCATGCGCCCGAATGCGTATAAATTCGCTTGCGCCATTAAATGCCCGCACCAGTTTTCGTCATTGCCTGTGTTGGAAACTGCCACTACGGCTTCGACTTCTTTCCCGATTAAATCGCTGGTTTTACGTGCTTCGTTAAAGGGGGTTTCCAGAATTTCTTGCCATTGAACCGCCCATGCATACAGGTCTTTTTGTTGCCCTGTGTACTCTTGTGCAATTTGAAATTCCAATGCTTCGCGGGTGTTTTTCATTGCGCCAAGAAGCGGCGAGTTTGGCTCGCGTACTTGGAAATCCGAAGGGCCGTGCTTCACTTGCAGGATAATATTTTCATCAAATTTTCCGTCTATCGGGAAAAATGTATCGTATGCGGCTTTTGGACGGTCGGTAACGGTGTCGCGCCAGTCTTGCAAGCAATTGTAGATAAAACAACGCCAATAAAGCGTGCCGCCGTGGGGTTTTAGTGCGCGGGCGATTACATTCGCGCCGATGTCCTGAGTATGCCCAAAGGCATTGGGCCCGCTTTGAAATTCCGAATCTGCCTTTACCAAAAAACCTGCTAAGTCAGGAATTTTCTTGTAAACACGAGAAGCCGCTTCGTTCCAAAATGCGGCAACCTTTGGGTCAGCGGGGTCGGATGTTTTCAGACCGCCAAGCCAAACAGGGCTGTCAAAATGCACCGAAATGATTAATTTTATTCCAAACGGACGAAAAACCTCCGCTACTTTTACTAAATCGCCCAATCCCTCGTCGGTAAGAAGCTTCGCGGTAGCAAGGCGCACATTTACATTGTTCACGCTAATTTGATTAATGCCGACGCTTGCAAGAAGCCGCGCATAATCACGAAGTCTCGGCAAATCGTAACCTATTTTTCCGTCGCGCCAGAAAAGGGAATTCCCTGAATATCCGCGCTCTACGCTTCCGTCGCCATTGTCCCAATGGTTCAAAATACGCATGGAAACAGCAGGTTTGTCGGAAAAATTTATCTTTTCAGCGGATTCACCGCGCTTTAGTCTGAAAAGAAATGCGTAAACACCATAAAGCAAGCCACTTTCACAGCCGCCGCTGATTTCTACGCCGCTTTCACTGCCTTTTATGGCAAAGCCTTCTTTCGGCAAATCGCTTTTTAATTTATAAGAAATTTTTAAATTCAAGCCATCCAGCCCGAAAATTTTCAAGCCTCTTTGGCATTCCTGTGCGTAGAATTCCGATTCGCCGATTGCCTCCGAAGCCTGATTTATTTGTTGAAACCACGCATTGTACCCAAAACTATTCAAAACGCCCACCGCTTTCTAAGAAAATGTCAATGTATAAGTCAAAGTATAAGCTTGACAGAGAGTCACAGACATGGATAAAATCAGGAAAATTTGTATTAAGTTAATATTATGTATTTTGGGGGAGGGCGTACGCATGGAACTTGACATTTTTAGCAACAGCGTACCGATAATAGACTATTTTAGACACCGCATCAGCACGCCCGAATGGTTGATTGAATACAAGCGCACAAACTACATCGACCTAACGTACATTACGGGCGGACAGGCGGTTTACACAATTAACCGCAAAAAAATTACCGCCGAAGAAGGCGATGTTTTATGTATTCCAAGAGGGTCTGAGCGTTCGGCAGTAAGCTACGACCCTGCAAAATTTGAATGCTATGCCGCAAATTTTAACTTGGTAAGCCTCATGGGTGAAGAGATTACTGTTCCACTGCCGCTGTGTTCAAAAGTAGGCATTCACAATGACCTGATTTCTCATTACAGAAGGCTAAACGAGGATTTTCTCACAAGAAGCCCCGGCTATGAAATGCGCTCTCGCGGGCGATTTATGCTGATTCTGCAGCGTTTTATGGAAATGCTTGTCTATGAAGTTGATACCTACAAATTTGATCCGCGAGTAAAACAATCGATTCGTTTTATAACAGAAAACTATGCCGAGCCGCTGAATATTTCAACAGTTGCCGCCGCTGTTTCCTTAAATCCCGTTTATTTCGGAACACTGTTTAAGCGCGAAACAAGAATGGCTTTTCGCGATTATTTGAACACAATCCGCGTAAACCAAGCCGAAGACATGCTTCGCGCAGGGATTTGGAACGTAACCGAAGTGGCAAGCCACTGTGGCTACAGCGATGTTTTTTATTTTAGCAGAATTTTTAAAAAATTAAAGGGAATCCCCCCGTCGGCAGTGAAGTCGTAAACGAGCGGCTTCGTCGGCAGTTACTGTCGCGCTTATTTGAATGCCGTCTTCTTTGTATTCGCATTCATGAACTTCTCCGCTTGCGTAAAGACGCGATACCAGCGCGCCCGCGTCCAGCGGCAGAAGAATATTGATTTCTGTACGCAAATCAGAAAGCTTTTTTGTAATCGCTTCTTTTAAATTTTCAATTCCCGCGCCTGTTTTTGCGGAAATTGAAACGCTTTCGATACCTGCGGCTTGTTCAAGCGGGTCAATCATGTCACATTTATTGAATACCGTTAGCGTAGGATTGGTATTCGCTTCAAGCTGGGTTAAAACATCGTTTACAACTTCCATTTGCTTGTCGCGCTCGTCGGAAGAAATGTCTACTACGTGCAATAGTAAATCCGCATAACGCGCTTCCTCCAGCGTTGCGCGAAAGGCGTTTACCAAATCATGCGGAAGTTTGTTGATAAATCCAACGGTGTCCACCAGCAGAAATTCCCCGCTTCCATAGTTTACGCGTCGCGATTTTGGGTCCAGCGTTGCGAACAATTTATTTTCTGCCAAAACATCGCTGCCCGAAAGGGCATTCATCAAAGTAGACTTTCCCGCGTTTGTGTAACCCACTAGCGCGATTATCGGAATTTTTGAACGCTCTCGCGCCGTGCGCTGAACATCGCGGCGCGATTTTATTTTGTCAATTTCCCGCTCCAGCTCATTCAGCCGCTTGCGAAGCAGTCTGCGGTCTACTTCAAGCTGGGTTTCACCCTCTCCGCGTCTTGCTCCGCCTCCACCTCCACCTCCACCCGCCATTCGCGTAAAGTGTCCCCAAAATCCTGTCATTCGCGGAAGCAAATATTTAGTCTGTGCAAGCTCTACCTGTAGCCGCCCTTCGTGCGTGGAGGCGCGGCTTGAAAATATATCAAGAATCAGTGCTGTTCTGTCGATAATTTCTGTTTTCTTGCCCAGCTCTTTTTGTATATTCCGAATTTGCGACGGCGTTAGTTCGTCATCAAAAATTACTGTGTCGGCTTGCAGCCTTTGAATTTCTAAAACCAAGTCGTGAAGCTTTCCATATCCCAGATAATAAGTTTTGTCAGGTCTTTGCTTCGTTTGAACTACATATCCAACAGTGATAAATCCCGCTGTATCCGAAAGCTGTTTTAGCTCATACAGCGGATTTTCGTCCTCTTGGCTTCCGTCGATGCCCACCAAAATAGCTCGCGCAATCTCTGCTTCCGCTTTCTTCGACTCCGCCGGGCGTATACGAATATCTGCCGCTTCAATTTCTGCCCACAAAACATCATCGGGAATAGCATCTGTTTTGAATGGCTCAAAGAGCGTCACAGATATATCTTCATTAGGCAAAATCGAATCCAAAATTCCAACCTGCATATATGTCGGCTGACCTTCCAAAACACCTACTGAAGCCATTGCGTCCAGCTTCAAAGTTTTCAACGACTGTATATCCACTTGCGAAAGAGCCGGGTTATTACCGGGATGCGTATGGATGCATCTAATCCCACTTAATCGACTGTCTGAGCGGCGTTTTTTCAAAATCGGCAAATTAACCCTGTCCCTTTCACCGACAGTTACATTCTCAATTCGCCCCGAACGGTCGATATAGACCATCGCTTCGCGTCCTGTTGCGTCGGTGAAAAATGCCAATGTTTCCAGTATCTCTATTGTTATAAACTGCCTTCTGTCCACTTCCATTTTATAAATAGTTTCCAGCCGCTCTATATATGAACGCCTAATTCCGTCTGTATTGCCATTAACCTTCTGCATAAAAATTCCTCCTAACTTCTCCCCCTTTAAAGACTAGGACAAAAACGCTAATTAATCAACATATAAAATGATTATACGAAAATTTTATTTGACAACCTTTCTATCTAGTATTACAATGTCTTTCGTTGTACGCAACTGTGGCGGAATTGGCATACGCGCTAGACTAAGGATCTAGTGGCCTAACGGCCTTGCAGGTTCAAGTCCTGTCAGTTGCAGTTGACCATTTGATAAGAGAACACGCCGGGGCTATTGTTTTCCGCTTCATGAGCGGGGGGCAAAGCCCCGGCGTTGCTTTCATCCTCTATATTTTCTTCTGTACTCTCCAGCATTTCTACATAGCTTATTTGTTTTCCGTCTTTTAGATTGTAATAAATTACCACTTTGCCATCGTAGAGATAAACGGAATTTATGAACACGTCAATAATACGGCGGCGGAAATCCATGTCAAAAAGGTCGCCGTTGGTAAAGACCTTTAACCAAGCTATTATATCCTCACGCTTATAGCGTATACCGTTGGCTATTTTTAACTTGGCTATGTCTATTTCTAAGTCCGTTTGCTGTAGCTCCAATTCCTCTATCTTCTTTTCGCAATTTTTCATAATGGCTTTGGAGTTTGTTTCAAGCATCATATCAAAGAGCTTTTTTATGTCCCGCTCAACCTTGGCAAGCCGCTTTTCAAACTCTTTAATACGTCCGCTATTAAATTCCTTATCATATTCCGCCACAACGCCATCGGCTATTATTTCCATACGAACAGGGGCTAGGAACTGTTAAACAATAACTTGCGAAAATTCTGATATAATGATATACAATGTCGTATCAAGCAAGGGGGTACGGCAAATGGATAAAAAAACGCT
>JGI24703J35330_11748233_pt1 | contig 12302 bp, 10 predicted proteins | sample TergutNt197P1_FD_35330 | JGI IMG/M metagenome (IMG submission 35330) | reverse complement strand
ATGATTTAACAGACTTTTACGGTATCATTCGCGAAGCACGGAAAGGTGGCGTAAACTGTGATATCATCGAATTATTCTATTTAGATAGCGAATCAGATTTACACACTTTTTTAAACCAAGAACAATCCTACGTCGAGGCCATCGTTTACGCACTATGTCAAGCATTTAATATGACATACACACCACCATCAATATAAAATCAAGAGACTAACTCTTGATTTTTTGTCATTTTTGAGATCCCTATCACATAAACTTTCTATAATCAATATTGCGTCCAAAGGAGAGTATCAAACATGATAGAAAGCAGAAAATTACTAGGAAAAAGCATCAACATGACAGGAATCATCGGACAAAACGGTAAATCAACTATCGCCCACATGATCCATCATTGTTATCATGCACTTGAAATTGAGAGTGAGATAAGCAGAAGTGCGGAAATTTTAAAAAAAATCAATCAGAAAAGCTATGAAAAAAAAGTTAAAGATGTTATAATAGAAGTTTGTCAGCGTGATATCAGAGAAAAAAGAGTCGGCTACCTAGATTTCGACACACTTATTCTTACCAATACTGGCGAAAATAATGACACCGATGATATATGGACGATGAAGCGCCCGTTTATTGCTTTACCCATCAACAAAACAGCTGTCATTAATATAGATGATGAAAAAGGCGTAGATTTTTGTAATATGACCATTGCGTCAACCGTCACTTACGGTATGAGTGAACTTGCTAACATTAGAGCGACTGATATTCAACTCACTCCTACCAAAACCCATTTCGACCTTCACTACCAAGGAACATTTATTTTTCGGGCAGAGACGCCTTATTTTGGACTGTACAACCTATACAATACCCTAGCGACTATTGCTCACTTCACCTCTGAAGGTTATGACGCAATCAGAATTGCTAAGTTATTACCAGAGTTGCCCCCTCTAGAGGGACGATATGACACTTTTGTAACAGACAGCAATATTCGAGTAGTTGTCGATTGTGCAAAAAATTTCGAAGCGGTAAAAGCGATTCTCACTTCTTTAAAAGAAATCTGTAGCGGGAGGATCATCACAGTTATCGGTGCTGATGGAGGTACTACGCGACACCAACGACAATTAATAGGAGGCGTTGCGCTTTCCTACAGTGACCAAGTGGTCATCACTAGTGACGACCCTCAGGATGTCGAGCCACAAGAAATCATCTATGATATGATCAAAAGTACCTTCAGACAAAATTATCGGCTCTGTATCGACCGAGAAAAAGCCATCGAAGTTGCCTTAAAACTAGCAAAGCCGAATGACATTGTCGTAATTCTGGGCAAAGGTCATATAAAAACACAAATTATAAAAGACAAAACTCTCCCTTTCTGTGATAACAAAACAGTTGCATATTTAACTGAAAAATTTGAAATTTAACACGAAACCAATCCTAAACGGAGGTGTCCGCAAATGGACTTTACAATACTATTACTAATCGTCACAGCTTTTATTATCGCCGTTATAACCGGTCCAATCTTCATCCCTCTTTTAAAGCGCCTCAAATTTGGCCAATCTATCCGAGAAGATGGTCCACAATCACATTTAAAAAAATCAGGAACCCCGACGATGGGAGGTATCATTTTTCTCTCATCAACACTCCTAACAACTATTATCGGTGTGATTTTTTGGGAACATTTGAAATTAAATTCTACACTACTCATGCTGCTAGTTCCACTTTTCGGTTGTAGTTTAATTGGCTTTATTGATGATTTTATTATTGTGGTAAAAAAAGATAATAAAGGTCTTAGACCGAAACATAAAATGCTCGGTCTATTTATCATTGGTGCAACCTTCTTCTTTTTATTTATGTCAGCGGGTTATTCTACGGTTGTAAATTTAGGATTTATTAGCTTTGATATGATGTGGGCACATGGTGTTTGGGTGTTGCTTCTAATATTAGCTTCATCCAATGCGACTAATCTTACGGATGGTTTAGACGGTTTACTAGGCGGCTGTAGCTTTATTGTTTTTGGAATATTGGGAATGATCGCCATGCTATTAGGTGAGTATACCATTGCGCTATTTTGCTTTATCATGGTAGGATCTTTGGCAGGTTTCTTAGTGTTCAACCTTAATCCCGCCAAGGTGTTTATGGGTGATACTGGCTCATTAGGATTAGGCGCATTAATGGCAGCTGTTGTTATTTTACTTGGACATGATTGGTTATTGGCAGTCGTTGGATTTATTTTTGTGATTGAAACCATATCAGTCATATTGCAAGTGTTGTATTTTAAAAAGACAGGCGGAAAAAGGCTGTTTAAAATGGCTCCACTTCATCATCATTTTGAGTTGTCAGGTTGGGGAGAACGCAAGGTAGTAGCAGTATTTTGGGTAGTAACCTTGCTACTAGGCGCGCTCGCGATGAAAATCATGTTTTTAATAAGTTAACGATACCTAAATGCACCCCGAGCTGAAGCGAAGGGTGCATTTAGGTATCGTAATTCCACAGGGCTTGTGGAAAAGCTGTGAATGAAGTAGGATAAGGATGTGTGAAAGATGTTGAAAACGATGAAATATATGGGGAAAAAGGTATTAGTTATGGGACTTGCGCGTAGTGGTATGGTTGCAGCTAGGCTTTTGAGAGAAATGGGGGCGAATGTTATCATTAATGATGGGCGTGCGTATGAGGGCAATGATGATGCCAAAATCATGGAAGCTGAAGGGTTTGAAGTCATAGCTGGTTCCCATCCAGTGAATCTTCTTGACCTAGGGGTTGAGCTGATCGTAAAGAATCCCGGAATTCCTTATAAGACGACGCCTTTACTTATCGAGGCGCAAGCTAGAAATATTCCGATTGTGTGCGAGGTAGAGCTTGCTTATGCTATTTGCGAAGCTCCATTTATCGGGATTACAGCTACTAATGGGAAAACTACGACGACTACATTAATTCATGAAATCATGCAAGAAAGTGGTATCAAATCAAAATTAGCAGGTAATATTGGTATTGTGTCAAGTTTAGTGGCGCAAGATGCTAAGAAAGATGAGGTGTTGGTGACAGAGCTTTCTTCATTTCAATTGATGGGGATCGTTGATTTTCGACCGAAGATTGCCTTAATTTTGAATATTACCGAGGCTCATCTGGATTATCATACCGATATCAAAGAATACCGTCAAGCAAAATTAAACCTTGTGAAAAAGCAACTCGAATCAGATTTCTTTGTCTATAATGCAGATGATGAATTTATTGTAAGTCAGTTATTGCAGACTAAAGCTATAACGGTCCCCTTCTCGCAGAAAAAAGTGGTAGATGGTGCTTACTTGGCTGATAATGCTCTTTATTATAAGGGTGAGGTAATTATTGCTGTTGATGACATTTTATTAAAAGGTGACCATAATATTCAGGATGTTCTTGGAGCAGTTGCTGTTTGTAAACTGTATGGTGCGACAAATGAGGCTATTGTGACAGTTTTGACCCGCTTTACAGGAGTGAAGCATCGCTTGCAATTTGTAAAAGAAATAGCTGGCGTGAAGTATTATAATAATTCTAAAGCAACCAATGTGATTGCCACCAAAATGGCCTTGCGTGCATTTGAGCAACCAATTATTTTAATTGCAGGTGGACTTGATCGTGATCATGATCTAGAGCCGCTAGCGAAGGATTTTAAAAATGTTAAAGCTATTTTTGCATTTGGTCAAGCAAGAGAAAGATTTTTAGTATTAGCAAGAAAGTACAATATTCATTGTGAGATTTTTGAAGCAATGGAAAAGACTTTTGATGCGGCAGTGAAGATAGCCAAAGCGAAAGATATTGTCTTATTAGCGCCTGCTTGTGCGAGCTGGGATCAATATGTTGATTTTGAAGAGCGTGGAGATGCGTTTATTGAAATGGTTGATAAGATATGAGGTGAATTTAAAAGAGGTTTTCACCTGAAGTAAAATTGAAATTTAAGATAAAATTTTAGAAAGCCCAAATTTAAACAAATGAAAAAACTCATGAGTAATGTTGCAAAGTAAGCAGATTCATGAGTTTTTGAATTCTATTCAAATATAACTTGATCCAAGCCGGAAATCGTGATAATATCTCCAACAACGAGGTTGACCAGAACACGGTCTTCGCCACCAGATAGAAGTCCATTTTCTAGGGTTGCATCGACAATAACCTCGTCTCCACGCCAGACAATTAATCGACCTGATCCGTTAGTTCTCGCGTTAAATTCTCCTGCTGGGATGTCTGTACCGACTACCCAGTTTCCTGCTCCTAATGTAGTTGATAAGATTCGATCTGGAGCGGGAGTGAATGTGACATTATTAATACCTGTAATGACAATTAAATCCCCTGTTAATAAGTACGTTGTGACGGAACTGATGCCATCAGCACCGCCTCCTAGTGTTTCACTAACCATAATGGTATTTCCTCGCCAAACAACAAGTGTCCCAGGGCTATCACCACTAATAGTAAATCGTCCTTGTGGAACGTCTGTGCCAACTGTCCAAGAACCAGAGGCTAAGGTTGGTGGTCCTGGTGGTTCTGTTGGGGCAACTGTCGGAGCTTCCGTTTCTGGCTCTGTAGCTGTATCTGGTTCTGTTTCCGGCTCTGTTTCTATTTCTAAGTGACGGAAGGTACGCTCGATTCGAATGCGTCCTGTACCGACTGGTTGGAAAAGGTCAATGTGCATGATTTCCCATTCGATAAATTCAACCGCTTCAGTCATCTCGGTGATGATTTCACCTTCTTCATCAAGGTTGATGATTTCCACCGTATCGAAATGATGGTCAAGTCGTCCACCCCCACCTGTTTCTAGCCAAGCATTAAGTTCGCGATTGGAGTTTCTGTTGAGACTGAATAGCTCAGCAATATCTTCATTGTAGGTTAAATTTTCAAAGTGTAGTACGAGAATTACTTCTTCTGGATCGCTTAATGATCCTAGCCATGGTGTTGCCTCTTGGTAATCACCAAGCAAGCCGTACTCGCTAATTAGGCTTCCGATAGCTTCGATTGGACGGGCTTCGTTTTCGAAGAAAGCAAAGGTAATATCTTGCCCATATGCCCATATAACAAGGTCACCCCACGACGTGTAGCCTGCTTCGATTCGGGCTTCTATCTGATTCCATCTAGCTTGTTGGGTGGCGGTTAGTTCACTTTCGAGGTCGATGCGTGTGACATCGATGCTAAAAGTGTTGGTGTTTGATGTTGGAGTTTCAAGTTGAATATTAATTTGCAAATCGTCAAGGATTGCGTGTATGGCAATATCAGTAGCTTCGATAATGTCAACATCAAATCCTGCGAAAATGGCACTGTCAATTCCATCATTAGGATCGAATTCGTTGAAGGTTTGCGCGTCTTCAATTCTGATTCTAGTAATGAGGTCATCATCTTCTGAACGGAAGCTAATTCGGTTAAGCGCTGCTTCCTCAGGTGCGATGACTCTGATGGTGCGCCCATGGGTATCTTCATTTCCAAAATCAAGGTTTAGTTCGAAAATATCGGCGCGAGTTGCGTCATTTTCAAAAAACTCTAGAATGTAGGCGAGATGTAAGAATTCTTCGTATGCTTCTATATCTCGCTCCTCAGTGCTACCGCATGATCTGATGAAAAAAGCTAGAATCAGAAGTACAATGGCAATTGCAGCGATAATAATGATATTTCTTTTCGTATTTCTCTTGGAAAGTTCTTCCATTTCAAGAGTGGCCATATCCGCATCATCCATTGCATCTAATTGGCGTTGTTGCTCTAGTAGCGCCGCTTTTTCTCGTGCTTCATTTTCTTCACGTCTTTTATGACCTTCGAAAGTGTTACGAATATCGCCGATGGTCTTTTCTTTTTCCATTTTTAAAGGTGTTCCATTTCCAACATAGTCGCTGATCGCTTTATCCATCCAGATGACATACTGAGCGATAATGTCTTGACAGATGCTAGATGCCATTCGTCCTTCTTCAAATTCTGAAATACTCGCAGCAGCAAAAAAGCGGGCTCTTGAAAGCCAGAATTCATAACCATGTGCACCACGTGTATCTAGTTCTGCGTAGGTTGCTAGTATTTCATCAAAAGTTTTTACTTTATCGAAATATTGGGCGTCTACACGTGCTAACGCCTCAAATACGGATGTGTTTTCCGGAGTTTCACCATTTTTGTCTTCCTCAGTTACTCCATTAGGGTTGCTAAAAGCAGTTGATCTTCCTGTGTCTAAAACAGCATTGCAGTATTGACAAATGCCTTGGTTTTTCCATCGTGCAACCTCTGTTGTGCCGGTGCAATTCGGGCATTTAATTTTTAATGATTCCATCGTCATCTATTCCCTTCTTTTAAAGGTTTGATATATTTTTATTTTTTTGTTAATGAATGGGTTTGGAGCTTCAAAACTCATTTCCTATGCCGATTTTTTCTAGTTGATCTTTTATGAATACTAATCGGAAAAGGACGCTCTTCCTATTATAACATTTTTCGACCCTAAAAAGCTAGTTATTTTGCATAAAAAAATAGGTGCCATTTTCCTAACACCTATCCTAAATTATATCTTTTCCCTTTGAGTGCATATAGCATCTCCTCAGCGATGTTGGTTACATGGTCTCCTGCTCGCTCAAGATGTTTGTTTATCAGAATCGCATGGGCAGTTCCAAACACTTTCCCATCTACTACTCGTATATGTTGAATAAGGGAATCCATAACCTCATTAAAGAGAGCATCGACCTGATCATCCATATCAGCAGCTTCCTTTATTTTAGATTTGTTTTCCTCTAACAATCCCTCGATGACGAGGTTGAGCATTTCGATGATGATTTCGATCATGTTGGAGAATTTATCCACATTTTTTTCATAATGATCAAGTGATTCATTGTCCTTAATCAGAATAATATATTCTGCGATATTTTGAGTGTAATCGGCGATGCGCTCATATTCGCGAGCTAACCTGATAATCATTAAAATTTTACGAAGGTCTGTGGCGACCGGTTGTTGGCGAACGATTTGGATAGTGGCGAATTCAATTATTTCTTCTTCCATTGCATCAATGTCTGCATCTGATTTAATAATTCTAAGAGCACGAGCTGTATCTAGGGAGTTCAGGGTTTCTAATGTTCTTTCATACATGTTAATCGTTGCATTTGATAATTCTTTGATCATTTCTAACAATTCTGTATATACTACGTCAATTGGTGAGTCTGCTACCATGATTAATCTCTCCTTTTATTTAGCCAAAGCGGCCTGTAATGTAGTCTTCTGTTTCCTTTTTGTTCGGATTGGTGAAGATTTTATTTGTGTCACCAAATTCAATCAGCTCGCCCATGAGAAAGAAGGCCGTTTTGTCAGAAATTCGGGCCGCTTGTTGCATGGAGTGAGTGACGATGATAATGGTATATTTCTCTTTAAGCTTACCCATTAACTGCTCAATTTTCTGCGTTGCAATTGGATCTAGTGCTGAGGTGGGTTCGTCCATTAAAATAACTTCTGGCTCCATGGCAATTGCCCGTGCAATACACAATCTTTGCTGTTGCCCACCAGAAAGCGACATCCCTGATTTCGTCAGCTTATCCTTAACCTCATCCCATAATGCCGCTCCGCGGAGAGCCTCTTCCACGATAACATCTAGCTTTTTCTTATCTTTTAACCCCTGACACCGAGGCCCGTAAGCGACATTGTCATAAATGCTCATCGGGAATGGATTTGGCTTTTGAAAAACCATTCCGACACGGGTTCTAAGGGCTATAACATCCATTCTTTCATAAATATCTTTTTCACTATCAAGTAAAATTTTCCCAGTTATTTTCACATTATCAATCAGGTCGTTCATTCGGTTTAAGGTTCTTAAAAACGTTGACTTTCCACATCCTGATGGTCCGATAAGAGCTGTTACTTTGTTGGCGTATAAATCCAAATTAATATTCTGAAGAGCTTGGAAATCCCCATAAAATAAATTCAAATCTTCTACTTTAAATTTTGCTTTCATGTTTTAAACCGCCTTACTAAACTTTTTCGTAATAAATTTGGAAATCATATTAAGGGTGAATACAATAACGAGAATTACAATCCCAATTGCTGCTGCTGTTTCAACGTTTCCTGATTCTTGAACTTCAAAATAAGCACGTAATGTTAGTGTCGCTCCCTGTTCAAAGATAGAGAGATTCCCAGTATTCATATTAATCGGCATCCTTGCAAAGCCACCAAGCGTAAATAATAAAGCTGCCGTCTCACCAACAATACGTCCAACAGAAAGAATAATTCCTACCATTATACCGGGTAGTGCACTTGGCATAATGATTTTGAATATGGTTTGAATTTTATTAGCTCCCAAACCGAAAGAGGCTTCTCGGTAACTCATTGGCACTGTCTTTAACGCTTCTTCAGTTGAGCGAATCATAATCGGCAATAACAAGATGGTCAATGTCAACGCACCGGTGAAAATAGATTGTCCCATTTCCAACATCCGATTGAAGAAAACCAATCCGAACAAACCATAAATAATCGAGGGCATCCCTGCAAGAATTTCAACTGCAAAACGAATCAAATTCACAAGTCTACCCTGCTTAGCGTATTCAACCATGTAGGTCGCTGCTAAAATGCCAATTGGTGTTGCAATCGTTAAAGTGACAACAACTAACATCAAGGTTGAAACAATTAATGGCCAAACTCCACCACCGAGGGTTCTAACTCTTAAAGAGACCTCTCGAGCGCCTTCAAGCATCATCACAACTTGGGACAAATCAGTGTTACTATCAATTCGCAAATCGTTTACGCCTTCTAATACTTGTCCCGTGCTTAGCGAAAAAGGATTATTTGCTCGGTCAACAGCATGTCTAGTTGGCGAATTAGAATCAATGCTTTTGACCATGATGCCCTCTTCAGTAACTTCTAATTCAATTCCAAGGCTAGTAATAAAAGCTTGATCCTCGGATAAGTTGGTGCTGGTAGTAAAGACGGTGCCGTCTGTTTCTACAGTAACTACGCTTAGGTCACCACGGAAATCTCGAGTGATGAAATCCATGGAAATTAGACTCCACCCATTTGAAAAGATGAAGCCAACGACAATGATCAAAGTTGCACCAGCCGAAAAAGCTGAAAGCCAAATTAATATTTGAACAAATAAATCTTTAATTTGTCTAGCTTTCATTATAATTCCACCGCCTTTTTCCTTATTTTTGTGAGGGTAATGTTAATGATCATAATAAAAGCAAATAAAACGATAACTGTCGAGAATAACATTTGCGCATGAAGCTCTGCAGCGTAGCCTTGTTCTAATACAATATTGGTTGTCAATAAACGAACACGATCAAAAATGCTTGTCGGAATCCCACCTTCAGGATTTCCAGCAACTAAAATTACTGCCATGGTCTCACCTATCGCACGACCAGTTCCTAAGACAATACTGGTTAGAATTCCTGACTTTGCAGCGGGAATCAACACTTTGAAAATTGTCTGAATCTTCGAAGCACCAAGAGCTAGTGATCCTTCTTTATAAACTCGAGGTACCGCCTTCAAGGAGGTGGTTGAAATAGCTATTATAGATGGTAGAACCATAATCGTTAAAACGATGATAACTGCAAAAAGCGAGTGTCCTGTAACGTTGGGTGAAATATCTGCAATCATTGGAACAATCACCGCAAAGCCAAAAACACCATATAATACAGATGGCACTGCTGCTAGGAGTTCGACGACGGTTTGCATAATATTGGCTAATGGTCTTGGAGCAATTTCTGCAATAAAAACAGCTGTCAATATTCCAATTGGCACACCGACAATTACAGCGCCTAGTGTGGCAAGTATAGAGCCGATGATCATATAGCCAATACCAAAAACACCATCGCCATGAAAAGGACGCCATTCAAGACCTGTTACAAAGTTCAAGAAATTATATCGCCCATACTGATTTCCTGGTAAAAATGGCTCTAAGCCTCTAGTAAAAATTAAAATCACAATACCAATAACTAGTAAAACTGCAATTAACGCTCCTGTAAAGAAAAGTCCATGGAAAAACCTCTCCTGTATGAGTCGTTTGCGATTAATACTTAAATCATCCATTTTAAAACCTCTATTCTTTGTAAGTTGAATTAGCGAAGTTTAACATGATGTTTACTTTAAAATCCAACTCAAATTTATTGTTACTGAGCCCACTAAATAGATACATAATAGAGCACAAAAGAGCGGAGTAGTGGCTCCGCCCCTTAGACTATATTATGCACAATTATCGCAACTCATTCCAATCGGTGATGACACCTGTCCAAATTTCTTGCAGTTGAAGGATTGTAATTTCTGTAATATCATTTGCTGGATTAACAACTACAACAAGACCATCGAGACAGTAAGTGACAAAGTTAATTCCTTGTTCTATTTCTGAATCACGGATTTCACGAGAAGCGAATCCTAGATCTAAATCACCTTGGATAGCACCGTTAATTCCTGCTCCAGATCCTGTTGGATCATACGAAATAGATACATTTGGGAAGAATGTTTCGAATTCTTCAATCAAATCCAGCGCTGTTCTTTCTGTTGAGGTTGATCCACCGAATGTTAATGTCCCTGATAAATCTCCGAAGGCATCGACATCAAATGCTTCAGCACCATCCGCATCGACAACAGCGCCTCTGTTGATTAGTACAGCAATACCCTCAGCAGATTGTGAGAATTGGATGAATGCATCTAAGATCGTATTTTCTGCTCTTAAAGCTGGTTTATATACGAAGTTGAATTCACGTACTAACGGGAAAGCACCACTTAACATATTAGCAGTTGTTGGCTCTACGCCATTTACTCTTAGTCCACGTAAAGTATCTCCAGCATCTGCAAATGAAGCATAGGCAATGTATGTAATACCTGCATTATTTTGCTGCACACCTTGTAAAACGCCGCCGTTTCCTTGTAAGATGATAGCAGCTCCACTCATTGCATCAGAATCATCGTCTTCTTGGTTGACACCTATTAACTCTTCAAATGCTCCACGTGCTCCTGATCCTTCTTCGCGTGATATTAAAGCGATATCCGTTGGCAAGTCGCCTGAAACTGATTCTGTCGCAGGTGCTTCTGTTGAAGCTGGTGCAACACTATTCCCATTGTCATTAGCACACGCCACTAAAAACACAGATACTGCTAACATTAGTAATGATAATAATTTAATTTTTTTCATTTACAATTCCTCCTCCCCTAATCTAGGGGACACCCAACATTGGGTAATATTTTTTACTAATTAGTTTTGCCAAAAATGCAAGATTTCATGAGTCTTAATCGTTTGACCTTGTTTGACATTGCCTATTATACATCATGTTGAAGGAAGTTTTGTAAAGAAATTGTAAATTGCGTGTAAAGAGTTTGTTCAAATTAATTTTGCTATTTACTTGTCAATTTCATCTATTTATAAATAATCTATATGTTTTAATCGTCGGTTTACTTTTGAATTGGAAAATCGTTGTGGTTGACGTCAAAAAAGTTAGACGAACATGCCTAACTTTCTCTTAATTCACTTATAATAGATATAACCACTTGCAAATTGGTATAACCACTTGCAAAAAATCAATTGGAACTCTAGTTGCTAATCTAATTCGATGTCATCGTCATCGTCATCATCACTACTCATAAGAGTCGGTAACTCTATGATATTAATTGCGCTTTTACCAGCATCAAGCAATTGCTCCACAAGTTCTATTGAGGTAGTTGCCTGTGTGAAGATAGACTCCAGTAGCATCGCGAGATTAAAACCTGTTATAACTTGCATATTCGGATAATCTGACATTTTCATCATCGCTACATTACACGGAGTGCCGCCTTTTAGATCTGCTAATACAACGATTTGACTCGTCTTGTCTAATTGATTAAGGACAATAGAGAATTTTTCTGTTGTTTTTGATAAACCATCATCAGCCATCATAGAAATTATGTGAATATTATCGATATCGCCGACAATCATTTTCGCTGAATTTACCGTTTCTTCAGCCATGTTGCCATGACTTGTTACTATTAAGGCAGGTCTCATAAATACCACTCCTAGTCAAAAATTTAAACGCTAATTTTATTTCCATTTGCTTCAAGGAACTTTTCTGCCGCAACCTTATCTAATTTGTGATGATGCATTGCAATGGCGACATTCACTTTATGATCCGCCTCGTCGAAAAGCTCTTTTGCAACTGCCCGATCAACAGAAAGTGCCTGCGAAATAATATTAATTGACCTCTCAACAAGCTTGATATTGGTTGCCTGTACATTAACCATCAGGTTTTGGTAAACCTTTCCGGTTTTGATCATAACACCTGTAGAAAACATATTCGAAACCATCTTTTGAGCTGTTCCTGCTTTCATGCGGGTTGAGCCAGTAATAACTTCTGGACCAACAATTGGTGTAATGGCTACAT
>JGI24703J35330_11748234_pt1 | contig 12327 bp, 15 predicted proteins | sample TergutNt197P1_FD_35330 | JGI IMG/M metagenome (IMG submission 35330) | reverse complement strand
TGGTGTAAAATGGTAATATAATTATTTCTAAAAAGGGTGGGATAAATATGTTTGATGGAACAATGATGCTTGATGAGTTGAAAAATCATTTTGATCAAAGCTCAAAAGTTGAACGAATTTTACTAGAAGTTTTGACCTCATTAGAGGCTAAGGGTTATCGACCTGTTAACCAAATTGTAGGGTATTTAATTTCTGGAGACCCTGCTTATATTTCAAATCATGATGGAGCTCGTGGTAAAATCCAACAAGTTGAACGTGATGAAATAATTGAAGTACTTATGACAAATTTTATCGAGCATATGAAATAATGAAAATTTTAGGGCTTGATTTAGGAGATAAGACTCTAGGCATTGCTATTAGTGATGCTCTTGGTTTAATGGCTCATGGTGTTGAAACTTTCACTTTTAAAACAAAACATTATAAGCATGCTCTTGAACATCTCCTAGTTGTAATAGAAAAAGAAAATGTATCAACTATAGTATTGGGCCTACCTAAGAATATGGATAATTCTGAAGGGGAGCGCGCTCTTATAAGTAGAAGATTTGCAAAAAAAATCGAAAGTTCTACTAGTGTTAAAATTGTGCTCTGGGATGAACGTCTCACAACAGCACAAGCAGAACAAGTCCTTATTAAGGGAAATGTTCGTCGTGAAAATCGAAAAAATCATGTGGACAAAATTGCAGCTACGTTAATTTTACAAAATTATCTCGATGCAACTAGTCACATTAAGGAGTAATGTAAAATGTCTGAGAATATGGAAATGAATAGTTTAACTGTTATTGATGATGCTGGTAATGAGATTGAGTGTGAAATTTTATTTACATTTGATTCGCCTGAGTATCAAAAAGATTATGTTGTTTATATGCCAGTTGGTGATGAGTATGTTGATGAAGATGGATATCCTGAAATTCATGTTTCTTCATATACGCAAAATGCTGATGGTGAGGGTGGAGGACTCGAACCTATCGAGGATGAAGCTGAGTGGGATTACGTTGAAGAAGTTGTAGCCCAGTTCATTGAAGCTCAAGAAGAAGAGGATGACGAATAAAACGTAAAAGCGGACCAATAGTGTCCGTTTTTGTGCTTTGTGTTTTATTAAATTATTTAAGTAGTCAATTTTTAAAATTTACCAATAAACTAAAATTATGAAAAATTATGGCTTTATTTATATTAGGAGTATTATTATGATCAGAGGATTTATTAGATTTATTATCACTTTAGCAGTTATTGCTGGAATTGCATTCGGTGGTTATTTATATGTACAACATTTTATTTATACCCATTCTTTCGTGGGGGTTGAGAGTGAGGTTCATGGGGAAGAGTATTTCGAACTCGATATTGAACGTGGAATGAGAGCGAGTCAAATCCTTGATATTCTCGAGGAGGAAGGTCTTGTTAGAAATAGCATGATCGCAAATTTTATCGTTAGATTAAATGGTTGGGGTGCTGTACAAGTTGGTACTTACCGAGTTGATGCCAGTATGTCGCTTGAAGAAATGTTTAGCTGGTTCAGAGGCGATAATGTAGTGGAAATTCGTTTCGATTATGTGACGATTCCAGAAGGTGTAAGAATTGAACGAATCGCATCTTTGTTGGAGAGCGGATTAAATACAATCACAGAAGATCGCCTCGAGGAATTACTTGAAGACGATGACAATGATGTTAATCACGATGATTTCGTAATGATTGATGCTCAGGATTTAATTGATTTATGGCAAGATGTAGATTTTTTAAATGAACTAATTGAAGAATATTGGTTTTTGACTGATGAAATTTTGAATCCCGATTTGCGCCATCCACTTGAAGGATATATAACACCCGTACGTCATGAAATTCCTGAGGGTGTACGTGATTTGCGTGCTATTACGCGCGCTTTACTTGATATGACCACGCGTCGCTTCGGCTATAATGATATTCAGGAAAGAGTTGCAGCTACAGATTTATCAATTCACCAGTGGTTATCTTTTGCTGCAATTATTCAAGGAGAGGTTAGTCGTTTAGATCAGATGCCGAGTGTAGCTGGAGTCTTTAAAAATCGTACAGATATTGGTATGCACTGGCAAACGGATGTGACAATTCAGTATATTTTACCTGAGCACACTGAACGTATTCTTACAGAGCATACTCAAATTCCTTCACCGTTTAATACTTATTTAAATCCTGGTTTTCCAATTGGTCCTGTAAATAATCCTCAAGTTTCAGCAATTCTTGCTGCTATTGAACCAGAAAATCATGATTATCTATTCTTCTTCTCAGATATGTTTGGTTGTACAGATGGAACAATCGGTGATAAAATCTTCTCAAGGACTTATGCAGAACATGATGCACAAGCAAGAATTTATCTGTTTCCGGCTGAGGCCAACGGCGGCGTTTGTCCTTAAGGAGTTTTTGATTAATGAATAGAAAGAAAAATAAAAACTTGAAAAATAAAAAGCTGTGGGCAATTAGTGGAATATTAATTCTACTCGTTATAATAATAGCAGGAATTCTTGAATCCTCTCGGGTTTTTGATCGCAGACCTAATGCTTTACCGTATATTGGAGTTGAAGAATTTTCAGAACTCCTAGCGGATAATACAAATACTGGTCACTTTATTTACATTGGGCGCCCGACGTGTCCGGTTTGCCGTCGATATGAGCCTATATTACGTGATATTTTACATGATAAAAACACCAGTATCCACTATTTTCAAACGGATCTTGCTATGGAAACGGATGGGGATTACGCGGTTGATACTTTAACCCTCTTACAGCAATTAGGAGTTACGAGTGTTCCGACTCTTATTTATATCGAAAACGGAGTTGTAATAGATATAATTAGTAACGAACTCGGTGGAAGGGATGCCCGTGTAGCAACAATCAATTTTATTGAAAACAATGGCGGTTTTAAGTAAATAAAAGTTCACAACATAAAATTTAACCCAGGTAAAGGATGGATAAATATGAAAAAACTACTCGTACCACTCATTATTATGTTTGGATTGATGCTTGCATCATGTTCTACGGCTTTAGAACCTGGGCTCAATGAAATCGGAAATGATCGTTTTGAAGAAGTACTGGCTGAATCTTCTAGTAATGCGAAATTTGTTTATATCGGGCGACCAACTTGTCCTTTCTGTCGTGAATTTGAACCAATTCTTGATGATACTTTGCGTGAACTTGAGATTGGGATGTATTATTTTCAAACAGCGGCTGCTCGGTATGAAAATGAGGCACGTCTTTTGTCACTGCTTGATCCACTCAATATTACCGGTGTTCCTATTATCGTATTTTTAGAAGATGGACTTGTTTCGGATTATTTAATTGGTGTTTCAACAAGAGAAGAAATTATTGATTTTCTAACTCTTCATGATTCCTCGATTCTTAACTAAAAATATATTAAAAGCACCCATTTTGGGTGTTTTGTCTCGTTGAAAGGAGCTGTAGTTTGATGGAACAATTATATGAGATTAATTCTGTTTTAAATACGGCATTCAAGCGAATTACACATGATGAGTTGTCGCTGGAAATGCGTGAGTTTGCTAAAGTAAATGATGTGCCAATAATTGATGATAGTGGTCTTGAAACGGTGTTACAATTTTTAGCTCTTAAAAAACCGCATCGCATTTTAGAAATTGGTTCTGCGATTGGATATTGGTCCACGATGATTTCCCGTCATACTGGTGCAGAAGTTGTTACAATTGAGCGCGATGATAAAAATTATCAACAAGCAGTAGATTTTATTGCAAGATCCTCAGTTAAAGAAAAAATCACTATTTATAAAGCTGATGCTCTCGAATTTGATACGAATATTTTAGCCGAATTAACTTTTGATGTGATATTTATCGATGCCGCAAAATCTGCTTATCAAAGGTTTTTTGAAAAATATGAACCTTTTTTAGCAGATGACGGTTTAATGATCACCGATAATCTTCTTTTTCATGGTCATATTTTTAAAGATAAAAATGAACTTGGTAGAAATTTGCGCGATTTAACAAGAAAAATTAAAACCTATTCTGAGTGGTTACATAATAATCCAAGTTATGAAACGATATTTTTACCACTTGGTGATGGGATTGCTTTTAGCTACAAAATAAAGAGGTGAATTTAGGATGAAAAAACCGGAAATAATCGTTTCTGTTTCAGGAATTGACGAAGTTGAGAATTTAATTTCCGCGGGTGCTGATGGATTTGTGATACAGGTTCCTAAGTTTTCACTGATGGGCGGTAAAATAACACACATCCATGAAATTGAAAAAATTGTAACAAAGTTAAATGAAAACCAGAAAAAAAAATACCTCTTAGTTGATGCAATCTTTCCAAATGATTTGCTTGTTGAACTTGAAAATTTTTTGAATGTTATTAAAAATTTTGAGTTTGATGCGATTCGTGTTGCGGATTTGGGTGCTTTTATGCTTATTAAAAAAATCCTACCTCAGATGGTGATTCACTTTGTTGATGCGATGATGCTTACAAATTATTTTACCGTGAATTATTGGGGAAACAAAGGTGTAAAACGTGTACGACTTGCTCATGAACTAACGCTTGAAGAAGTTTTGAATATTAAGAAGAGTGCTTCGACAGAGATTGAAGTTCTTGTTCATGGGGCTCCTTTAATGTTTACTTCTCGTCGCAAACTGATAGATAATTACTTGACATTTAAGAAAACCCTTGGTAAAGATGTGACTCTTTCTACAGATGCTTCGTCGTTGTTTGATGAAGAGCGAAATTTATTTTATCCGATACACCAAAATGAACATGGGACTCATATTCATGGTGGCACTGATGTTATTATGGTGGATGATTTAATAGATTTAGTAAGTGTTGGTATCGACGCAATCTATATAGAAGGTCTTACTTATTCAAACGAAAGTTTTGTTAATCTCATCCAGCTCTATAGATATGCAATTGATTTGATTGTAACCGATCGGGAAAAATATCTCAAAATTAGTAGTGCTTTATACCGTCAGGCAAATATTTTACAACAAAATCGTTCTCTTGATCGAGGATTTTATTATAAACCAACAATTTATAAAAACAAAGATGAGGAGGTGTAAGAATGCGTAAACCTATTTCAGAAATCCGTGATGGAAAAAGAGTTATCATTAAAAAACCTGAACTGTTAATTCCCGCAGGAAATCTAGATAAATTAAAAATAGCCGCTAGATACGGAGCGGATGCTATTTTTATCGGTGGGCAAGAATTTGGATTAAGATCTAATGCTCAAAACTTTACTTTGGATGAAATTCGTGAAGGCGTTGAGTTTGCTGACCGCTATGGTGCACGAGTATATATTACAACAAATATTATTGCGCATAATGAAAATATCGACGGTCTTGAAGATTATCTTAAAGCACTTGGAGATATTGGCGTTTATGGAATTATTGTTGCTGACCCGCTTGTGATTGAGGTGTGTAAAAAAGTCGCTCCAAATGTCGAAATTCACCTCTCAACTCAACAATCTACGATGAATTATCTTGCGGTTAAATTTTGGCAAGATGAAGGTTTACACCGAATTGTCCTTGCTCGTGAGACAACTAAAGAAGAAATAAAAGAAATCATGGAAAAAACTGATGTCGAAATTGAAGCATTTGTACATGGTGCAATGTGTATTGCTTATTCGGGTCGTTGTACATTATCGACTCATATGACTGCTCGCGACTCAAATAGAGGTGGTTGTTGTCAGTCTTGTCGTTGGGAATATGATTTAGTAAATGAGGGTGAAAAAGTTTTTTCGTCAAATGATGTTAAGTTTTCAATGAGTCCTAAAGATTTAAATCTACTACGTTCTGTGCCAGAGATGATTGAATTAGGTATTGATAGTTTAAAAGTTGAAGGTCGAATGAAATCAATTCATTACGTTGCAACTGTAACGAGCGTTTACCGCAAATTAATCGATATTTATTGTGAAGATCCTGATAACTTTGTAATGGATGAAGCATTGATGACTGACTTGGCAAAGTGTGCAAATCGTGCTACAGCTTCAGCGTTTTTTGAAGGTATTCCAGCAAGTGATGAACAAATGTATGATAATCGTGATGAACATCCGACACAAGATTTTATCGGATTAGTTCTTGAATACGATCAATTGACAAAAATCGCAACTATTGAACAACGAAATCATTTCAAATCAGGTCAACGAATTGAATTCTTTGGTCCTAAAATCGTTACACAAACTCACATAGTTGGTGAAATGAAAAATGATAAAGATGAGTTAATAGATGTCGCGCGTCATCCGAAAATGATTGTGAAAATGCATATACCTTTTGAAGTTCATCCTTTTGATATGATGAGAAAAGTATAAATTGTAATAATTAAATTACTCGTTTGGATGTCAGTTTGAAAACTGGCATTTTTTTTTATTTTGTTTCATAAACTTTATTACTAGTTGTATTAAAGGTGGTTTTATTATGTTTAAAAAATGTTTGATTTCGTTGATGGGGGCTTTGTTAATTATACCTTTTTTCTTTAATCAGGACACCCTAGCGATTGATAATATCGGCTCGCGTTGTGGAGTATTAATGGAACAATTAACAGGTCGAGTATTATATGAAAAGTGTGCAGATGATCAAATGTATATCGCGAGCATAACTAAAATTATGACTGCAATTGTTGCTATTGAAAATGGGAATCTTGATGAGTGGGTCGAAATCACGCGCGAAGACACTTATCAAGTTGGTTCTTCACTTTATATGGTAGAAGGTGACAAAATGTTAATGCGTGATTTACTTTACGGATTAATGTTGCGATCCGGAAATGATGCGGCATGGGCAATTGCGCGTCATATTGGAGGCGATGTTGATACATTTGTAACGATGATGAATGATAAAGCCTACGAAATTGGAATGAAAAATTCTGTATTTCAAAATCCATCTGGCCTTGATGAAACTACCTTTAATTTATCGTCCGCTCGGGATATGGCCCTAATTCAACGATATGCGATGAATAATCCGTATTACCGTGAGATATCGAGCCAATCTTTTCACCGTGCAACTAGTGAACAAGGCAAAGTTTTTACATGGAAAAATAAACACCAGCTTGTAAATGGCCGTTATCAATATACGGTATCTGGAAAGACAGGTTTCACAAAAAGAGCTAAAAGAACTCTTGTAACATCTGCAAATAATGGAGATTTAGAACTTGTAGCTGTGACTCTCGTTGGGGCAAATGATTGGGGTGACCATGTTTCGATGTTTGAGTATGGTTTCGAGAATTTTAATATGAAGAATGCAGTTGATATTGGTGAGCTTCATTTACTTGAGGATGAAATGTTATATTTAGTAGGGTTTGATCGTTTGTTTGTTCGTGAATCGCGGGCGATTGTATTGGGTGAAGATGAGCATTTGAGCAATCAATTGATTTTGCGAGATAATTATGATGGTACTAATGTGGGAGTGCTCGAAATTTTAGTTAATGACGAAGTTGTTGATTCGGTAGAAGTTTTTGCCTTCCAAGCTCTTCCTGAGTTAAATTGGTGGCAAAGGGTTTTAAGCTGGTTAAGAGGCAATTAATTGAAGCAAAATTTGTTCTAGGAGTGAGAAAATGATTCATAAAATTTGGTTGTTGTTATTTTTAATAGGTATCACTTATAGTATATTTGCGGGAACATTAACCGATGTGAATCAAGCTGTCATTGACGGTGTTTCCTCATCGGTGACACTTATAATTAGTTTATCGGGAATTATCATTTTTTGGACAGGAATTTTACAAGTAGCTAATAAAGCGAAAATGTTGGATTTTTTATCATTGTTACTTCGACCAATTACAAAAATTTTATATCCTCGTTTACGAAAAGATCATGAGGCTCTGAAATATTTAACAACGAATATGATAAGTAATTTACTCGGTCTTTCCTCAGTTGCCACAGGTTCAGGAGTTAAAGCAATCCAAGCTTTGCAATCGACAAATCCTGACAAAACGCGTCCGAGTTTTGAGATGTATACGCTACTTGTTGTAAATACAGCCGGTCTTGCCCTCATTCCGACAACGATAATCACCATCCGCAACACATTAGGTTCTTCAAATCCAACCGAGGTGTATCTACCAATAGTTTTAACCGCATTTTTAAGCCTGATTTCAGGGCTTATGATTCATAATATTTGGACTCGTCTTAAGCATGTTAAATCCTCAGGGGGGCAAAAGTGATGAATATAGGAATGTATATTGTGCCTAGTTTTTTATTACTCGCGTTTGGGATGGCTTTTTTTAACAAGAGTAACGCTTTTGATGATTTTGTTGATGGTGCTAAAGATGGAATGAATTCAGTTCGTGCAATTATTCCTACATTTATCGGGATGCTGGTTGCAACAAAAGTTTTTCTTGCCTCAGGCATTATGGATAGAATTGGTTCTTTATTTCAACCTGTTTTAGGGATTTTCGGAATCGATACCGCGACGCTTCCGCTCATGGTTTTGCGCCCGTTATCTGGGTCTGCGTCGCTTAGTTTTACAAATGAACTCCTTCAAATTCACGGACCAGATTCATTTGTTGGCCGGCTTGCATCTGTTATGCTTGCTTCTAGTGACACCACCATTTATATAGTAACGATATATCTTGCAGCTGTAGGAATCAGACAAATGAAACACGCATTATCACTTGGAATTATTATTGATATTATTTCATTTATTTTAGCTGCGTTTTTTGTTGCGATATTTTTTGGTTAAAAAAAATTATTAATAATTAATTCTGTTGAATAAAAAAGAGGCTGAACCTATTATTTCAAGGTTTCGCCTCTTTTAATATGCTTTGTTTTATTTTGTATGGTTGTTGACATACTTTATAGTAATATTTTTTTTGGATTTAATTTTATGATAAGATTCGTTGTAAATAATGCAGATATAGTGACAATAACTAACATTAAACCATAAAACGCAACAATAGTAGAAAAATTTAAACTAACATCGAATGCTGCCATTAATTCCATTGGTGTAAGTTCTTGAAAACCAAATGCCATTTCTAGCGTTGTCGGTATAGTTTCAAGCCAGTGTCTCGTCTCATTTATATTAGTAAATTCTTCATGAATCATCCTCGTAGATATTTGACTTGCAACAATATTTCCAATAATTAGGGAGAAGGTTAGTGAAGATATCGCAATAATAATTTGTTCTATAATCACTTTAGTTAAAATCTTTTTCTTTTTTGCACCAAGAGCGATATAAATCCCTAATTCGTGTCTTCTGCTATTTACTGTCCAAGTGCTTAAGAGAACTATTACTAATAACGAAGCGAATACTACGCATACAGTAAACGTAACAAAAATATCACGAGCAGTAGCAGACGCATTTATAATCGGGCTAAATCTCCAAGAGTAATCAATAAAAGTCATTCCATATGGGAAAATATTTTCAGCCTCAGCTATAAAATTTGGAATATCGTTAATGTCATGCAAAACGAAATGTGCAGGCCTAAATAACCAGTTTGACTCTCCCCACCAAGTAGAATAATTAGATAGTTGATTTATAGCTCTTTGAGCGAACCAGTTTGGAACAAAAATTAAGTTATTCGTATAATTTATTATATACGGTTCTTCGAGAACAGGTATTGTATTATAATCTCTTATGCCAATTATCTCAAAATAAAAATCAACTCTATCCTCTTTTTGATTCCACTCAGTTGTCGCACTCATTGTAAATGTATCGCCAACCCATAAATTATTATAAATTGCTAGCGTATGCGAAATAATCGCTACCGAATGATTACTCTTTGAAATAGGATTTATCTCACTTTCTGAAAATGTTCTGCCAGCTACAATTTCCTGTTCTCCACTGATGATATAAACAATATCGGGTTTTGAAAAACCTTGAATACTTACAAAGTCAAAACCTTCGCCCGGAGGTGGAACAAAACGACTTCGGCTAAATAAATCACCCCTTAAATGTTCGGGTTCATGGAATCGTAAATATAAAGGTTGAAGCTGTAACAAAATAGAATGTTCCATTCTTTCAACATAAGGTAAATTACCAGTTTTATTAAGTAAATTTATAAAATTAATCCCTTGTTCGTAGTTCATCGTCCTAAAACGAAGATCAACAATACAAGGGTCGAGTGTTACAATTGGCGGAATTTTTTGTTTAATGTTTCTCGATGTATTATCAGATGCGATAATTGATGATAATGAACCAGAAATAACTACTCCTATAATTAGCAGGATTAAAAAATTAATAACAACATACATTTTGTTTCGTTTAAAACGAATTTGCAAAAAATTAAAAAATGTCATAAAATCACCTATTATATATATATATATTAACAAAAGCTAGATAAAATATCTAGCTTTTGTTTTCTTATTAATTCCAACGAATTTGATCGCTAAAAATATAGCCGGTCCTACCTAAACTTGGTACATGCACTCTTTCGAAGAACCCCCAACCTGTATTAGACCACACGCGACGCCCTTGATGGACAACAGCCGCTCCACTACCAACTGACCACGTATCACCAGGATTGTAGAAGTTAGAGTTAGACTGTAAAGTAATGTTAGTGCCAGTAGTTGTACCATTTCTACCAAGCGTAGTGAACGGCGAGATTTCAATCTCATTTTGAGTTTGTATATCAGTTTGTACTACCTGTGCAATTACAGGAACGGTGAGTGGTACAACAAGAGTTGTTACTGTTAAGCCGATTACAGTAATATCTGTTACTTTCTTTCTTATTGTTTGAAACATTTTGAACAGCCCTTATGGAATAAATATCGTTTACAAAACAATTATAACACACTTATTATCTTTTTTTTGTCGATATTTGTAATCTAAATTAAATATTTTAACTTATTATACCACAGGGTGTATACAAACTTCTAACTTGAATGGTACATCTTAAAAAAATTATATCAAATTTAGTAAAATTATGGTACAATAGAATTACTTCGTTTTTTTAGTGGAGAGCTTGTGTATATGGATTTTTTTATAATTCCATAATGATTTAATATACTAATTTTTATTATTGTATTTAGGAGTGAAAGTATGGATTTTTCTAAACCAAAGGGAACTTATGATGTTTTGCCTGATGAGTCGGCTAAGTGGCAATTTGTTGAGAGTATTGCGCGTGAGGTTGCGAGTGTTTATAACGTTTTTGAGATTCGTACCCCGATTTTTGAGTCGTCTGAGCTTTATCATCGTTCAGCCGGTGAGACAAGTGATGTTGTTAGTAAGGAGACATATGATTTTGTTGATCGTGGTGGTCGTGGTTTGACTTTGCGTCCTGAGGGAACTGCTGGGGCTGTACGAAGTTTTATCGAGAATAAACTATATATAAAAACTGGAACACAGAAGATGTTTTATATTGGACCGATGTTTAGATATGAACGACAACAAAAAGGTCGTTATCGTCAGCATATTCAGTTTGGTGTAGAATTTTTTGGTAGTGCTTCGCCGCTTACAGATGTTGAGGTTATTTCGATGGCCGTTCTTATGATTGAAAAGCTTGGGCTTGCAAGTGATGTTAAAGTAAAATTGAACTCGCTTGGAAGCGATGAAAGCCGTGAGCTGTATCGTGGCGCGCTTGTTAAACATTTTACATCGCATAAAGAGGGACTTTGTTCTGATTGTCAGGTGAGATTTGATAAAAATCCACTTCGCATATTGGATTGTAAAAAAGATGCTTCAAGTGATGCGATGGCGAGTGCCCCTGAGATGATTCATCATTTAACGCCTGATGATTTGGATTATTTTAATCAAGTTAAAGCGGGGCTTGATGCGGTGGGTATTCGTTATGAGTATGATCGTAATCTTGTTCGTGGATTTGATTATTATACGCATACTATTTTTGAAGTTCAAGCAGATATTCCAGGATTTGGATCACAAACAACACTTTGTGGCGGTGGTCGTTATGATAAATTAGTTGAAGAACTTGGTGGGCCTGCTACTCCTGCTGTTGGTTTTGGTATGGGTCTTGAGCGTATTTTACTTGCCCTTGACGCAGCTAATATTAACCATGACTTGGCAAAAGAAATCGATGTTTACTTTTTACCAATGGGACTTACTGCAGAGCTTGAAACGACAAAAATTATAAATAATCTACGGGAAAATGGTATCATGTGTGAAGCAGATTATTCAAATAGAAAATTAAAGGCACGTTTTAAATTAGTTGATGATGCTAATGCCCGTTTTGTTATCGTTATTGGTGACACAGAGGTTGAATCAAGAAATTTAACACTTAAAGATGCAAAGACTGGTGAAATAAATACTGTTACAACAGAAAATCTAGTTGAGTTTTTTAATCAAATGTAAAAAATATCACAACTGAGTGGTAACCAGCTATAAACGAAAAAATGGAGATGTAGAAACAATGAAAAGAACACACAATAACGGCGAATTACGCTTAGAAAATGTTGGGCAAAAAGTCGTCCTAA
>JGI24703J35330_11748235_pt1 | contig 12367 bp, 13 predicted proteins | sample TergutNt197P1_FD_35330 | JGI IMG/M metagenome (IMG submission 35330) | reverse complement strand
GGTCGGTAATTACATATGATGTATTCAATTGCAGAATATTCGGCTTTGCATAGAACCTCGTCTTACCTGAACCAGAGCCACCGATAATCAGAACATTCAAATTCATTAAATGTTGTCGGCTGTTCAGCGACATATACACCTGCTCTGTCAAAATGATGTTGTTATCAACCATAACGCCGACAAAATCATCGTTCGCTTCATCATAAACGCATACACCATCAGGGGATTTCAAAGCCTTAAATTGCGGTTCTTTATACGGAAATTTCGGGTCTTTTCCTTCGTCTTTCAGCGACTGCATTTCATCATCATCGCCCCATTCAGCAGAACCGTGTTCAACATTTTTTCGATGTAAGCGTTTCTTAGCAGTAAAAACTTTGTACAACACATAAATCCCGATTGCCATTGCTGTGATAAAAGCCATTTGAATTGCATAACCGCCGTTGCTTAAAGCCGAAAATACAGCGGATGGGCTTGCAAATATCGGTGCGATGTTTTCGCCGAACAAGCTAACATCAACCGAACCGTTACGATTCTGCGAAGCATCAAGAGTCGCTCCTAACGCTGTCCCGGTGTACAACACGAGTATTGCTAAAACAACGTAAATTGCAATAGCAACTTTATTGGTTTTCTTTTTCTTGAGCGGATTTGCATTTTGGGAACTCATTTTCTTTACCTCTTATTTTCTGCCTCGTTTCGGGGGTGTGGCATCGGGAGTTGCAGGAGTATCCGATTTAGCCGCTTTTGCCTCATTGGCAAGCTGATTTGCTTTAGTTACCGCATTGTCGAGTTTCTCGCTGTCGGATTTGTTGACGGCAATAACAGTCTTGTTGCCCTCGATTTTACCACTCCATTTTACGCCCTCTAAATTAAGTTGCTCCCCGATTTTTTCGGCAAAGTCAGAGTTGTAACTCTTGTGTGTCAATTCTTTGATTTCGTCAGTAGCAAGTTTTGCATAAGACGTGTTACCGAGTGTCTGCGGTGGGTTTTGATAATAGTCAATTACCGCCTCCTTGACTTGGGCGAAAAATGCCTTAGAAGTAGGGACTGCTACGGCGTTGTAATTGCCGTCTGCGTCTTGTTTGCTTGGCATTGCAATAGAAAGTTCGCCCGTTTCCTTAACCGCAATAACTTTGACATTTTTTATAACAAGAATGTCATCAACAACAATCTGACAACTGCCTTTAATGTTGCTGTCGTTTGAGTTTTCACGGTAGTTGCTGACTTTCACAGACGTTTCAGATGGATTCAACTCGCTCCGCTGTTGTCTGCCGTGCTGGAGTGCTTCCTCGTAGGCAGCAAGCACCGTGTCATTAAGTTTCGCATATGCGTCTTTGTTCGCAGGGAGAACGGTATCATAATATTTACCGTTCTTAGCCTTTTCGCTCGGCATTGATACAAACAAGCCTTTTTCGCCCTCAACGATTTTTACACCGTGAACCGAAATTTGGTCGCTAACTATAACCGTTGCCAATCCCTTGAGTTTGCTTTCGTTTTCGAGTGGCGTTACACTCGCTCTGATATTGTTTTCCATAATCTTTTCCCCCTTATTAGTTTGATTTATTGCCACCGTTTCTGGTGTGTTGGATTGAACACGGTTGCGAATTTGATGAACTTATGAATTCGTTCTCCGAGGACGTGTCGTAGCAACTTTAGGCAACTCCGTTTTTGGCAAATCAGGCTTGTCTGCTTTAGGAGCGTTCAAATCGACTTTTTCGGCGACATTTCTCTCATGCCCGTTAATCGGATTTTGAGAATTAGAATTAGCGTTAGAGTTTGCATTGGAATTAGTGTTAGTATTTTCAACGCCACTACGCTTATCGTCGATTTTCTCCTGTGCTTTGTCCAACAATTTCTCGGCTTCTTTTTCAGATACGCCGAACTTATCGCTAATTTCAGAAAGCGTTTCTTCACGCTCACCAATCTTGATTTCCTCTGAACGATTGCCGTACTTGACCGTCATTACAGAATCTGCTGTTTTGCTTTGGTTGTCGTGAATTTCCGCACTCTGCTGAACAACCTTGATTTCCTCTATTTGCAGAACTTTTTCAGCAGACTGTGCCTGTGCTTTCGCAAAGACAGATTTCGCTGACTGCATAGCCGTATTATCATCAAGCCCCTGCTCTTTGTACATAGCTTGCAATTCTGAAAGAGCGTTTTTCTTATCTGAAAAAGAAAGAGTAAGCACTTTTACGCTTGTCGTTGGTTCTTCTTTGCCGATTTTCGCCTCAACCGTGCTTTGAACACTAAACTCATCTTTATTGTGACGTTCAATTGTATTGTCAACATAGAACTTTTTGATGAAAATGCTGTTTTCTATATCTTTGCTGTAATTATCGAATTTCTTGACTTCATCAGTATTGTCAAGCACTTGTGAATGAGTGAAATTTTCGGTGTTTTGCTTTGCGTAATAATCGCCGACTTTTTCGGATTTATCAACAAGAGCATCAACAACCTGATTGTCGTCCGTTTCAGAAAGGTCGAACGCCACACGAACCGCAACAGCCATTTCCATACGGGTCATCTTTTCGGGGTTAAGCACGGCGAAATTGTTGTTTTCGTCACGGTAGATTAGACACGGAACGCCGTCAGCTTTCGGTGTAACACGCAGACAATCATAATTTTTGACAAAGATACTTTCATCTTTCAGTTCAATGTGGTTCTGAATGTCTGAAAACTCTTTTTGGGGAGGCTCTGCGAAAAATTCACGCTTGGCATCGCCCTCAAGCGATGTTTCACCGAATTTAGCACAAGCAATTTCAGCTTTGTTTTCATCGTAGCCGAATTTCTCTTGAAGCATTTTCGATAATTCGCTCCGTGAAGGGATTCCTTCTTCGGGCGAGAAAGAAATCGCATTTTCATCGTTGCTCTTATCTCGCAGAACGTAGAATCCCTTGTAATGCTCGTTTGCAGTCCCATCGTCAACAGTAACAGAAAAGTCTTTTTCGACTTCAGCACATTTGCGGTCGAACTCGCTACGAGCCATTATGATTGCTTTTTTGTCAGATTTTTCAAACAAGCAGAAGTAATCACCGTCTTTCGTTTTTCCCCAATTGGCATTCAAATCGTACTTTGACAGCTCACGCTGAATACCGTCAATTTTCCAACGCTGTACCTTGAAATTATCAAGCTCTTGCGGACGTTCCTTGAGTTTGCCTTGTATATTTTCGGTACAAATTCGCTCAAAGATTGCTTTATCAGAACCACGAACATGGACACAGATATTATCTGCACCCTTTTTGTTCGTGAACACTACGGGAATACCATACTCTTTCGCCTTTTTCTCGATGAACTTCATATCAGCTTTCGAGAAACCGTCTGTAGCAACTATAGAATCACCGTTTTTCTTGGCGTTTGCCAGTAGCTTTTTCATGCCGACTTCGCCCGATTTAATGTCAGTCATATCAGAGCTTTTAATGTCGCCGTCTTTGCCGTGAATACCTTGTGGCTTAAAAATCATTTGCAATAATTTTGCAATGTTGTCAATCGTTTTGTCAACCAAATTCTGTGTAGTTTCAACACTCTTTTGTGCAACCTGTGAGGATATTCCCACGACTGCACCTGAAACATCATCAGACATACTCATTTGATTTCACCCCTTTTTCTTTTAGGAAAGTTATCATTGTTGATAACTTTTTCATCAATTCCAACAATCCAGTCACCCTCCCACCACCTCACTCCAATCGCTATAAATCCGCCCTTGCCGAGTATTCCGATAAGCTCGAACAACATAAAACCAGCGACCGCTCTCGCCCCGAAATTCTGTACTGCTCGTCCTCTCGACACGCTCGAAAGTTCCGAGCCTTTCAGGAGCTTTGTAGACAGCGTAACCATCGGCGTTCGGCACAGAGTTCCAGCTGAGCGAAACTGCTCCTACACCCTCGCACGGAAGCTCGACTAAGTACCGTAAAATTTGCAAGGCATCTGAAATTGTAGGGCTACTTTCGCCAGTAATCAGTGCGGATGAAAACGCAGTTTCGCAGTCGTCGATAACACTCGGCAAGCCAACAAGAAATCGCAGAATCTGCAGAGCATCAGAAATGCCGATTGCTCCATCGCCGTCGATGTCGCCGAAGACAAAATCGACATTAACACGTGGCGTTGCGGGAGGTTGCGGTGAAGTCGCCGTTGTCTCAGAAGCAGTCGTTGTCGATGGAGTTTGAGTTGTTGTAGCAGTAGTTGGAGAAGTCGCAGTCGTGGTAGCCTCGGTAGTCGCCTCCGAAGCAGTCGTTGTCTCCGAAGCGGTTGTTGTTTCAGGAGCGGTAATCGTCTCCGAAGCGGTAGTTGTCGTGGACGCCTCGGTAGTCGTGGTTGCCACGGTTGTCGTTTCGGCAGGGCAGGTGCAATCGACTTCTACCAGCTCGCAGATTTCGCACCGCCATGTTGCAGTCACGGTAAAATCTGCTGGCTGTAATTGACCCGTGTACGCCCTGCTTCCATCAGAATTAAACGCCGTAAATCGCACTCCGTTTCGCACAAAAAAGTAGTTCACGAAAACAAATCCAGAACGTGTCGGAGGCGTGATTTGCTGAGGCAATTGCCGTGTCAAAATCGTGCTGTCGTTGACTGGAAAATTCATGATGTAATCTGCAGAACCGCAGTTCACGAAAACAAGCGGAAATCTTGTTTGTGCAAAATGGGCACGTGCGGGAGTTTGAATTTGCTGATTTAATAATACTCCAGTCCATGTTCGAGTGCCAAGTTCGTTAAAATATCGAATGCCTAAACCTCCTAATTGTGAAAAATATCCCATAAACGTATATAGTGAATTTGGCGATTCGGGCGGTGTAATCTGCGGAGGTAAGTGCGGAAAATTTATCTCAGCAGTTGTAATAAATCCCGAAAATTCAAAATCGCCAGTGCCGTTGTTGTGATGTAAAATCATTTCAATCGGCGAAGCCCACCGTGCAAAAAGCGTGATATTTTCTGAGCCGCTCCACGGTTCATGATAAACACGATTGCCGAGTGCGTTGAAGATTCTTTGCCCTTGAGGTGAAGTGACGGCAGAATTAGATTGTGTAAAATATCCTGCAAAAATTCCATGACCAGTACTAATTGGTGGTTCGATTCTGGACGGTAATAATTCTCCAACCGTCACCATGATGTAGTTTGTCCCACCGATTCCGCCCACTCTGTCGAACACGATCGTGTGCGTGTTAGCAGTAGTCGGAAATGCGAAAATGCTAATGATTAGGGTGACCCCAAGGGTTAATGCGAGTAGTCTTTTGAAATTCATGATTTTTTCTCCTTTTTAATTGAAATATTGTTGACATTGCGGTGGTTTTGTGCTACAATGAGTCTATAAATATAAGAAATGAGGTATTTACTATGAATACAACTTATAATATTCGCATTGACAAGAACATTCGGGAACAGGCAGACGCTCTTTACAAAAGCATGGGGCTTTCTTTGTCGAGTGCAATCAACCTGTTTTTGACACAGTCGGTAATTCAGGGAAAGTTGCCGATTAACGAGGTAGTCGCTAAACCTGAATCCGCCAAAACCTACGGCGAACAAGTGCTTGATTTGCTCAAGAAAAAAGGCGTTCCAAACAAGTCGTTAGAAGTAAACGCCGAGGGGCATATAATCGTTGACAAGGACAAAGACCCTGAGCTTTACGATTGGGCGGTGAATGGTTAGTGAACATTTTCGATATTTTTATTGCGTATGTTTCATGGGGTGATGGTGGTAAAAAACGCCCCATGCTGATTCTTGAAAAACAGGGTAATGTTGTTTTTGTGTTTAATGTTACCACGCAATACGAAAACAAAAGCGAAGCCGTCCGTGCGAAATATTTCAAAATCAATGACTGGAGGCAAGTGGGGCTTGCACGACAGTCTTATGTTGACACTAACACAATACGTGATTTGCCAACAGAAGCATTGGAGGGCAAGCCGATTATCGGAGCGTTAAGCGAATCTGATGTGAAAAGGTTACTTGATTTCTTGTCGTAGTACCTATTCATCACGCCTCCCGACAAGCTCATCTAAACTTACATCAAAAAAATCGGAGAGGGCGATGAGCGTATCATAGACAGGTTTACTCCCCGCTTCGAGTCGCTGATAATTTCGTTCTGTAATTGAAATAGCTTCCGCTACTTCTTTTTAAGTGGCGGATTTTTCTTTGCGTAAAGTTCGTAACCTCTCTGATAACATGATTTTTTCCTTTCTGTGTTCTTGGCTTGACACGACCGTGAAGTCGTGCTATAATGAAATTGTTGAAATTTGAAAGAGGGGAAAAACGATGTCAAACTTAAATAAACAACTACTTGCGGAGTGTTCAACTGTAGTCAAAGGTTTTCACGCAAATTCAGGTGGTTGTGAAATTTATATGACGCACAATGATGATAAGGTTATAACCTCAAGAATTCACTTCCATAACGATAATAGACGGCACATAAAAATCGAGAGATTCGGCATTTGTAAAAACGATTATTATCGCCGTGGATTAGGCACAGCCCTGATGAAATATATTTTGAAATGGTGTAAACGAAATCAAATTATTACCATACGTGTTCGTCCTTATGCAAGCACACATCGAATATCTCAAGCAGACTTAGTTCTTTTTTATGAAAGTTTTGGATTTACTCCAATTAACAACAATTATTTGTGTAAAAATATCCGCAGAACTTTCTTTGCAAAACCACCCTCATGGTGACAACGCTTTTTGAAATACCTACTTTCTTTTGCTTTGTGTTCGGCATCGGCTACCGACTCACGTGCGAGAACTTTTTCTGCAATGATTTTATCGGCGAAAATATAAGAATTCCAACTTAGCTCGTTGAAAGAATACCAACCGCCTTGGTCGATTGCAATCCAACCTTCCTCTAAAACGTCTTCTACTAAAAACATTGAGTTTGCTACATCTACTGCGAGTACTTTAGTTTCAATAAGGCGTATTTGGGCGTATTCCATGTAGTACATAGCCTGCCCGACAACAGGCAATAATGGTAAATTTTTAATGCACTTATCAAACATCACATCTCCCCCTTCCGTGCCACAAATGGCACAATTCTATCCCCCGACCTCCACACTCACAATCGCAGAATGCTCGCTCCAAATCCGAATGCCGTCTACAGTCCAAAAAGCTCTCACGGAGTAGAAGTAAGTCCGCCCTGAACTCACACCGCCGTCAATAGCCCGAACCTGATTTCCCTCCTGAGTAGCGACTAAATTCACTACTGCGAATCCGCCTACCATGCTTCTACTCCTGCTGATTTCGTAGCCGTCAGCGTTTGCGACTGCGTTCCAGATTAGCACGACATTCCCCGAAGCATTTACGCTCGTTCGGAGGTTGGTCGGTGCTGATGGCAGTTGTGGGGCAGGCGTGGTTCTCGAAGTAGTTGGGGTCGTGGGTGGTGTAGTTGGGGTCGTGGGTGGTGTAGTTGCGGTCGTGGGTGGTGTAGTTGCGGTCGTGGGTGGTGTAGTTGGTGGGGTTCGAGTTGTGACGGCGGTTGTAGTCGCAGGACTTGTCTGCTCTGATGTTGTTTCAGGAGGCTCGGTTGTTGTGGTTACTGGCGGGAAAGTTGTAGGAGTTGTAGTTCGTGGTGACGGCGTTGCAGGAGTAGTTCTTGGTGGTAATGCCGCTGTTTCTGCGGTTGTCGGTGTTGTTGTAGTCGCTTCGAGAGTTGTTACATAAGATGTCGTTGTGTAATCAGAGGTTGCTTCATAAGATATGTCGGAATTTTCAAACTGTTCTGAAAAAAAGAAGAGTACGGTGAATCCTACAATCAGCACTAAGCCTACAATTGCAGGGATTACAATCTTCTTTTTATTCCCAAACTTCCAGTCAAATCCGATTGTGTAGTCATCAGAGTTGATAAACACCACAGCATTCATAGTATCGCCGTTTTCATCAATAAAGCCCTTGATTAGCCCTGTTTTGCCCTTATTTAGAAGCTGTATAACTTGCTTTTCGGTTAGTTTCTTTTCAGATTGGATTTTAGTTATTTCAAAATCGCAGTCTACCGTTTCACAAGCGTATGTTTCTTCAGAACGAACGACTTCGTTACTACACTTCGGACATCTACCTATTACTTCGTTCACAAAATTTCACCTCCGCAATGTGGACATAATTTCTTTTCGCTATCCAAAAAGTTATCATTGTTGCTCACTTTTTGAGTTTTCGGAGGTTCTGGTGACTTTTCTGGTTTTGGCTTATCTGATTTCACCGACTTTTCGGCGGCGTTAATCGACATTTCGCCTTTTGAAACCGCCTCCTTGACCTCATCAGTTGCGTATTTGTCGATTGTCTGCAACTTTGCGGTCTGACCAGTAGAAATTCCAAGTACCTCTGCAAGCGTTTTTTGCACTTGACCGAATTTTTTTCCGTCTTTTTTGAGATTTTGCAACGCTTCGTTAATCACCTCGTAAGATTTGAACAACTCTGCATCGTTAATCCGACGTGTCGAAACATTCATAAGAATCAAGTCGAGATTTTTCTCGTGTTCTGTGGCGTAAGTTTGCACTAAACAGGGGAGAAATCGTGAAACACTCTCACCTTGTTCAAGCAAAAAGCGGACAGCCGCTGTTCGACGGTGTCCGCTAACAATTTCGTATTTTCCGCTGTCGTCTTCGAGTTTGCGAACAATCAGGTTTTCCTTGACACCGCCTTGCCCAAGAATCGTGTCAGCCAATTCCTCGACACGGTTGACATCGAAAAAGTTGTCAGGCGATTCTTTCAGACAGTCAATGTCAATAAGTTTAACATCGAAATTCCCGGAGGCGGCAATTTGTATGCTCCCCATGATTGTTGGGTCTAATTCTCGTTTAGGCATTAGCTCCCACCTCCTCGCAGATTGTAATAATCTCTTTTGTCAGTTCTACATACGCTCCTGCGGCTTCTGTCCATTCCATGTACTCGAACGCAGTCTGGCGGTAATCTATGCTGTTCTTGATTACCCTCGAAATCGGAATTCGAGTTTTCATGGTTTTGTCACCAAGCGTATTGTGCAGTAATTCATTGAGCTTGTGTGAAACAGGGTTTTCACGGTCGAACTTGTTTACAAAACAACCGCCGAATGCTACTCCGGTTGTTGCAATCGCTTCCGTGACTTTCGCAATCCCTTGAATTGCAAACTTGCCTAACTCAAACGGCACGAACACATAATCGCAAGCTGACAGAATTCGCAGTGTCCGTTCATTGAGGGCGGGCGGGAGGTCGGTTATTGCATAATCCCACTCGTCATAATCCATAGACCACGAATCTTCCAAAATGTGCAGATTCTTGTAGCGTGTTTCTCTCTGTAAATTGTAACCCTCCTCATTTTTGTCGCTAAAAAACAGAAACGTGTTTTGCTGATTGTCACAATCGACAACAAGTACCTCCTTACCAAGCCGTGCCATCGCATGAGCGACATTGATTGTAGAAGTCGATTTACCGACTCCCCCTTTGTTGTTAAAAAACGCAATTTTTTTCATAATTGATAGCCTTTCTGCCCTTGTGGGCGTTCAAATTTGATAGCCTGTTTATTATAGGCACAGAGAAAGGGCGGTAGGCTATCTAACCGCCCTCGGAGAGCTACTCCGTCTATACCACAAGCTCTTCAAGCGACAAAGTCGCTCTCGTCTTGCACTAAAGCCCGAAGGCATTTAGCCGATTATTTCAAGGCAATACGCCTTGCCGTTACTCACCTCGTTCATTCTTATTTTTACTGGTATTCCATTTTCCCATTGTGAAACATCGCCATAAACGTACAGAATGTTTATCAGCGATTCGTAAATTTTATCGGAAGCCGACCAGTACGCACAAATTCCTTTATCGCTCGTGCCGAACATTACCGTGTACATTCCGTCACGCCCGCTATTCTTGAATTTAACTTTTTTAGCGTGAAATCCGTATAGAGTAAACCCCTCACCGACACATTCATTGACTTTTTTTGCAGGGACATTCCCGATGAGAACATTCGCAGCGTATGCTTTTAATTCCCCGCTACCTGAACCGAGTGCTGACTGGAGTTTCTGCATAGCTCCGAATGGAATTTGCTCGTCTGAATAAGAAAGGTAAGAAAGAGCGAAGGTGTCGGCAGCTTCGCTGTCGAGCAGTCCGCTTGACGTAGAAAAAGCGAACTCGTCTGTGTTCGCTAAAGTGTTATTTTCCATGTCTTAAAACTCCAATCCCACCGAAAAATCGCTTTTCAAAACAAGAAACGCATCGTAACTTTTGCTCGTTTTCTTACTGACAAATCCCTTGATTTTATCGGTTTTGCCTTTTTCTAACAGCTTTTTCGCTTGCGTAGCAGAAAGTGCGTTTGGCTTATAAAACTGCGATTTCCATAAAATAAACTTGCAATCACCCTTGCCACCGCCACACGAGAACGCTTTCAATGTTTCAATCACATCGCCACCGCATTTCGGACATTTCCCGATTACTTGAGCATTCTGCGGAGTATGTGAAAAAGAGCTTGCGTGTTCGCTTGAAGCTGTTGCATTTTCGCTAACAAGGCTTCGTGTTAGGCTTTCAATATCCGCCATAAACGAATCCGCATCAGCTTTGCCACGTTCGATATTTTGCAGAACCGTTTCCCATTCTGCGGTGAGCTTTGCGGATTTTACGCTTTCGGGAGCAATCTTGATTAGATTCGCTCCCTTGTCGGTGCTAAGAATCAGCTTCTTTTCACGGCTGATAAAACCCTTGCGAATCAGCGTTTCAATCACACTTGCACGAGTTGCAGGAGTTCCAATGCCTTTCTTCTCAATGTCCGAACCGTGTTCTAAAAGCTCATAGTCCTTGTTTCCTGCTGTTTCCATAGCCGACAACAGGGTGTCCTCAGTAAAATGTTTCGGCGGAGAAGTCCACTTTTCGAGAGTATTGCAAGTGGGATTTTCAAAGGTCTGTCCCTCGGTAACCGTCAGCGATTTGTCGTCTTCATTCTTATCGTTGTTGTTCACTTTCATTCCGAGTGCAGACTTAACTTGTGTTTCGATTTGTTTCCAGCCAGTGGAGATTACGCTCTTGCCTTTTGCGGTGAAATCATGTCCGCTACACTCGATTTTAGCAGTCACAGCCTCATAAATATACGGCTTTGCAACTGCACATAAGAGCTTCAGCGTTACAAGTTTCAGGATTTTCTGCTCATTTTCAGGTAAAGCACTCAAATCAGCTTTCAGCGATTCCGACGTTGGCAAAATCGCATGATGGTCTGTGACTTTCTTGTTGTTTGCAACTTTTGAAACGTCAACATCATAATCACTTACACCTAATTTGCTGTAAATGTCGCCTACAAGAGCCGTTGTAGAACTCACCATATCATCAGTAATGAACTGGCTATCGGTGCGAGGATAAGTAACGAGCTTTTTCTCATACAGTTTTTGTGTAGCGTCAAGTGTTTGCTGAGCTGAAAAAGAAAATTGACGGTTTGCTTCACGCTGTAGCGTAGTTAAATCATAGAGTTTCGGAGGATTTACTGTCTTTTTCTCTTTTTTCAGTTCGGTGACTTTTGCTGATTTCCCCTTACAATCGTCTGTAATTTTTGTAGCAGTCTCTAAATCTTCGATTTTTTCGGAAAAAGCGACAAAATTACCGCAATCGAGTTCAATTACGTAATACTTCTCTTTGACGAAATTCTTGACCTTATAATCTCGCTCAACAATCATTGCAAGGGTAGGGGTCTGCACACGACCGATTGACAGATTAGCGTTGTACAAACTCGAAAACAGACGAGAACTGTTCATACCGATGAGCCAATCCGCTTTGGCACGGCATAACCCAGACTGAAAAAGAGAATAAAAATCACGCCCATCTCTGAGCGTGTTAAGTCCATCTTTTATTGCTGATTACTCCAGCGAAGAAATCCATAATCGCTTGAACGGCTTTTTGCACTTCGCATAATTGTAGACGTTTCGGAAAATGCACTCACCCTCTCGCCCAGCGTCGGTTGCACATATGATTTCGTCCGCCCCCAGCATGAGGTTTTTTACGACTTCAAACTGTTTTTTAACACCGTCATTATTTTGTTTGATTTTGTCGATTTCAGCTTTGGAAGCCCCTTTACGAGGTTTAGTCTGAATTATCTCATACTGCCATGTGTCTGGAATTAGCGGTAACGCTTTCAAGTCCTGTGCGTATGGAGAACAGTCGTAGGCTTGTCCGTACTTTTCGGGCGGGGATTGGCTGATTAAATGCCCGAAGCACCACGATACAGCATATCCGCTTCCCTCGAAATATCCGTCTCTCCGTGCATTCGCTCCTACTATTTTCGCAATCGAAGCCCCAACAGATGGCTTTTCTGCTATTATTACTTTTCTCATTTTCTTTTCCTGCTTTCTTGGATTTTTACTTTTTGTTTTTTATCATTGTTGATAACTTTGATAACACTTGAATTTATGCGGTCTTAGAATAGTTTCCACAGTTTATGTTACTCCCAGGGAAA
>JGI24703J35330_11748236_pt1 | contig 12370 bp, 11 predicted proteins | sample TergutNt197P1_FD_35330 | JGI IMG/M metagenome (IMG submission 35330) | reverse complement strand
AGGGGCTGGCAAAGATGCATGAAATAGACAGGGAATACATGGTAATTGTAGACCCTGCTGTTAATGATAGGATGTACGACCACTTTGAATTTCTTGCCAGAGTGAATGAATCAGCCGCCGAAAGGCTTTTAGACCAACTTGCTGATGATATGCAATCGCTAAGACATTTACCATATCGCAATCCTGTTTTTAACAGACCTTATTTGAAAAGCGGAAAATATCGGTATATGGTGTCATGCGAAAAATATCTTATCGTTTATCAAATCGTTGACAATACCGTGTTTATTGACGATGTACAAGATTCCCGACAATCTGGTGATAAATCCTTGCTTTTTTACTAACATAATAGAATTCGGAAGCAAGAAGGAAACCATAAATGCGCACTTGTGTACCAATGAGTGTAATACGTGCGTAAAATTTATTTTTCGGAGGCAAAGAAAATAACAATTGAAAGTGCGATTTATACGAGTAGAAATGAAGAAGCAGTCGAAGTTTATATTAAGGCTTTCGGTTTATCGAAGGGGTACACTGCTCACAGTGCTGATGGAAAACTAGTATATTCTAAACTTATGAATGGCGATGAACACTTTATTTCCTTACGTTCCCTTATCTGTTGATGGTTTGGGGATTGATGGTGTGAGAAACGCATATGAAATATTAAAACAGGATGCTATTCGTGCTGAACCTTTAGGCGCGCTTGATTGGGATGACACAAAAATAGTGAGTGGCATAGTTGATAAGTTCGGATATTTGTGGTGGATTTCTGAATAATTATTGCATAGCAAAAGCATCCCTAACATTATTTACACCCCAGATTACATCCTAAGTAGGGGCTGCGAAATCACGGAGGAAATCATAGACAAACTTCCGTGCCAAGACTGGGCCGACCGCTAAAAGTGACTGACCCGGAATTAAAACAGCTAGAGCGCATGGACGCATCAACACGCAATGCAGTGGAAGATTTCTCAGTTATTTTTTCGTAAGCCCTACATAGCTCTTGGTCATGGTTTGAGCCACATTTTTATTCGGTTTTTTTCTTGCTCTCGCCCTCACCGGAAGGTTAATCTATATTTTAATCAATAAGATAGCTTGTACTTTCCTAAAAACACAGGGATAATGTTTTGGGTGGTGTGGCAGAAGTGAAAATAAGCATTAAAGGAAACGAGAATGTATTGGAAGCCCTTCGCAGAAACGGCGTTTATATAAACGCGCCTTGCGGAGGGAGGGGTATTTGCGAAAAATGCATTGTGCGTGTGAGCGGAAAAGAATGTATAGCGTGCAAAACAGCACCCGGCGAAGGCGAAATTGACGTAGAAGTCACCCCCTACGGAATAGCCATCGACATAGGCACGACTACGCTTGCGTTCGCGCTTATAGACATGGAAAGCGGCGCGCAAATTGCCTCGTACACATGCATGAACAGCCAGCGTGCATTCGGCGCGGATGTGATTTCACGGATTTCTTTTGCTAATTACGGAAACTTAGCACAGCTTCATTCGTATATAATTGAAGACATTTTGAGGGGAATAAATGTGCTTTTACCGGAATGCTCTCTGATTGTGATATCCGGAAACACAACTATGCTTCATTTTTTGCAAAATTATTCCTGCGAAACATTGGGGGTATATCCGTTTACGCCGATTTCGACGGAGCTTGCGCAGACCAAAGTCGCGCCTTACGCGACCTTTGGTCTACCTTACTTGTCGGCAGGAAATTGCGAATGCAATTTCCTATGCCATAACAAAGTCGCGCCTTGCGTGACCTTTGGTCTACCTTACTTGTCGGCAGGAAATTGCGAATGCAATTTCCTATGCCATAAAAAAATCGCGGGCTGTAATGCCATAATTCTTCCGGGGGTTTCGGCTTTTATTGGCGCGGATGTTATTTCGGGAATTTTCTTCTGCGAACAACCAACGCAAGAAAATTTTAATTTACTCATAGACCTTGGCACAAATGGCGAAATCGCATTGTTCTCTCGCGAAAAAATTTATGCAACTTCCGCCGCGGCAGGGCCCGCATTCGGCTCTTGCGCCACAAGAATCATAGATATTTGCGCAGAATTAATCCGTAATAAATTCATAGATGAAACAGGGCTTTTGCAACAAGAAACCGATAAATTCACCCAAAAAGAAATCCGCGAAATTCAGCTTGCGAAAGCGGCAATACGCGCAGGAATTGAAATTTTACTTGAAGAAGCGGGCTTAAAATGTGAAAATATACAAAAGGTCTTCCTTGCGGGAGGAATTGGATATAATATAAACGTAAATAATGCGGTAACGATTGGGCTGATTCCTGCCGAATTTGAAAGCAAAACAAAAGCCGTCGGAAATGCGTCACTGGGGGGATGCGTCAAATATTTGCAAAATCCATCCGACGAAATAAAACGGCTTGCAAAAATTACAAAAGAAATCAACTTATCCACACACCCGAAATTTAATGACTTATTCATGGAAAATATAAATTTTGTTTATCATACTAACGAAGTTTAATATAATATGTTTTGGTAATACTTTTATGTAAGGGGGATTTATAAATGATGTGCGAAAAATGTCAAAAAAATCAAGCATCTGTGCATATGCAACAGTTTTTAAATGGTCAGAAGGTGGAGCTTCACCTGTGTCAGGATTGCGCGTTTAAAATCGACAACCCTGAAATGCTTGTGTCTCTGGAAAATATTTTCAAGGGATTTCTGGACCAGCTAAACACGAAATATTTTCAGCCGGGCATGGCACCGGGCGGAGCGGCGGGAAGCGTTAAGCAAACGCGCTCTATTAAAGCCTGCTCTAGGTGCGGGATGACCTTTAACAAATTCAAAACAGGGGGACGGCTGGGCTGTGATGTGTGTTATCAGAGTTTTGCGAAAGAAGTTGAAGTTCTTTTGAAAAACGTGCAGGGAAGTACCCGCCACGAAGGCAAATATCCTCGCAGAATGGGCGCGGGAATTTTAAGCAAGCTTCAAATATCCGAGCTTCGCGCACAGCTGAAAAACGCAATCGAAGAAGAGAATTACGAAGAAGCGGCGAGACTACGCGACGAAATCCGCGAGCTGGAATCTTCCAAGTGCGATAGTGAAGCGAATCAGGAGGTGACGGAATGAGCATCCCATGGTATCAAGCTCCAATCACCGACGAAAATGAAATTCTATCATCCCGCGTGCGGCTTGCGCGAAATATAAAAAAGTATCCGTTTCGCCGAAAGCTAACCTCCGCAGATGCAACGGCAATGGTTGCAGAAGCGACCGATGCCATAACAATGGCAGGGAGTTATTTCCGCGAGTTTGATATAAAAACATTTGGCGTAACAGAGCAATCGGTTTTTTTAGAAAAGCATATAGTAAGCCCGGAATTTATTAACGGAAGCCAGCCTAAAGGGCTGTTAATCAGCGATGACCAAAACATCAGCGTAATGTTAAATGAAGAAGACCATGTACGCATTCAATCTATAAAACCGGGCGAAGGGTTAACCCTTGCATACGAAACCGCAGGGCAAATTGATGACCTAATCGAAGAACGTGTCGAGTTCGCCTTTCATACAGAATACGGCTATCTCACAACCTGTCCGACAAACACAGGCACGGGGCTTCGCGCATCATACATGATTCACTTGCCCTGTTTAAGCAAGGCAGATTTACCCAATAATGTTCTGCCCCATATCACGAAATTCGGCGTGGCAATACGTGGAATTTATGGCGAAGGCACAGCCCCGATGGGAAGCATTTATCAGATTTCTAACCAAAATACATTAGGCAAATCCGAAGAAGATATAATCCTGGGACTACAAAACGTAACCCGAAACGTTATTGCAAAGGAACAACAAACCCGCGAAAATATGTTAACCACCCGCAAAAGTTATCTTGAAGATACGGTATATCGCGCCTATGGAATTCTGGCGAACAGCCGCATGATTTCTGCAAAAGAGGCGATGGATTTACTATCCGACATTCGCCTCGGCTATATCACAAACATATTGGATAAGCCAAAACCTGCCAAACAAATTTATCAAATTATGATGGAAATTCAGCCGGGGCATCTCCAGCGCAGTGCGGGAGAAGAAATGTCTGAGCAAGAACGCGACAATGTCAGAGCTGAATATCTTAGAGAAATATTCGACAACTAAATATAAAAAGGAGGGCTACATAAGATGAAGGGTCCTTTTACAGAAAAAGCGAAACAGGCAATTCAAAATGCACAAGATGTAGCTAAAGAATTTGGACATGCACATGTAGGAACAGAGCATTTATTATTGGGGCTTGCGCGTGTGGCAGACAGTGTTGCGGCGAAGGCATTGGAAATGCAGGGCGTTACGGCAGAGGGAATTGAGAAAGAAGTTGAGCGGGCAATGGGTTCCGGCGGAACGCCAACCCTTGGCGGAAACGAACCTACAGATTTTACCCCGCGCACAAAGCGCATTTTAGAGCAAAGCCACCAAGAGGCTTTGCGGATGAAAACAAACTATATCGGCACAGAGCATCTATTAATTGCGACGCTTAAAGAAACAGAGTCGATTGCAAATACAATTCTGTCAGCATTAAATGTAAATGTGCAAAAAATGTTCGACGATATTATGGCAATGCTCGGCGAGGCAAATCAACATGGTTCGCCGCCGTTTCCATTCCCAATAAACCCGAATGCTCCGCAAAAGGGGCAAAAATCCACAACCCCTACGCTGGATAAATTCAGTCGCGATTTTACGCAAATGGCGAAGGAAAGCCATTTCGACCCTATAGTCGGGCGTGCGAAAGAAACAGAGCGCGTAATTCAAATTTTAAGCAGACGCACGAAAAATAATCCATGCCTTGTGGGAGACCCCGGCGTAGGAAAAACAGCGATTGCCGAAGGGCTTGCCCAGAGGATTATATCGGGCGATGTACCCGAACCTGTGAAGGACAAGCGTGTTGTTGGCTTAGATTTGCCGGGGATGGTTGCGGGGACAAAGTATCGCGGCGAATTTGAAGAGCGTATTAAGCGTGTTTTAAATGAAGTAAAGACGAACACAAATGTAATTTTATTCATAGATGAGCTTCATACACTAATCGGCGCGGGCGGCGCGGAGGGTGCGCTGGATGCTGCCAACATATTAAAGCCCGCTCTTGCACGCGGCGAAATGCAGGTAATAGGCGCGACAACAATGGACGAATACCGAAAATATATTGAAAAAGACGCGGCACTTGAACGCCGTTTCCAGCCTGTAATGATTGAAGAACCCACCGAGGAAGAAGCAATCGAAATTCTGAAAGGCATTCGCGATAAATACGAAGCCCATCACAGCGTAAAAATTACCGACGACGCAATTACAGCGGCAGTACATTTAAGTGCGCGTTATATTTCCGACCGTTTTTTGCCCGACAAAGCAATTGACCTTCTGGACGAAACCGCTTCAAAGGTTCGCTTGCGTTCCTACACCGCGCCGCCGAATATCAAAGCTTTAACGGAGCAAATAAACGACCTTGAAGCAGAAAAAGAAGCCGCAATAAAAATAGAAGAATTCGAGAAAGCGGGCTTGTTAAAACAGCGACAATCTGCCCTAAAAGAACGCCGCGAAGCCGAAGAAAAAGAGTGGAAAGAAACCCACACAAAATCCCACCACGTAGTAAACGGCGAAGAAATCGCAGACGTTCTTGCGGCAACAACAGGCGTGCCTGTAAAGCGTTTGCAACAAGAAGAAAGTGCGCGTCTAATGAAAATGGAAGATACAATCCATGAGCGCGTAATCGGGCAGGACGCGGCAGTAAAAACCGTTTCAAAGGCGATTCGCCGTGGCCGCGTAGGGCTGAAAAATCCAAATCGCCCCATCGGCTCGTTCCTATTTTTGGGTCCCACCGGCGTAGGAAAAACCCACCTTTGCCGCGCCTTGGCAGAAATCCTTTTCGGCGACGAAAATTCCATCATCCGCGTAGACATGTCCGAATTCATGGAGAAGCACAATGTTTCGCGGCTAATCGGTTCTCCGCCTGGATACATCGGCTACGACGAAGGCGGTCAGCTCTCAGACCGCGTTCGCCGCAAGCCCTACTCTGTAATTCTTTTCGATGAGGTCGAAAAAGCACATCCCGATGTATTTAACATCCTGCTGCAAGTCTTGGACGACGGACACATTACCGACTCTCAGGGCAGAAAAATAAATTTCAAAAACACTGTAATCATAATGACCTCAAACGCAGGAGCGCGTTCCATTGTAAACCCCAAAAAACTGGGCTTCGTAAGCAACGACGACAAAGAACGCTCTTATGAAGATATGAAAAAACTCGTGATGGAAGAAGTCAAAAACATCTTCCGTCCCGAGTTCATAAACCGCATAGATGACATAATCGTTTTCCATCCGCTGGACAACGAAGACATTCAAAAAATCACCCGTCTAATGCTAGACGAAACCGCCGAAAGAATACGCCAAAACATGGATATCGACCTAATCTACACAAACGAACTCGTTGAACACATAGCCAACGAAGGCTACGACCAAATGTATGGCGCACGCCCCCTGCGACGCGCTATCCAAAGCAAAATAGAAGACGAACTCGCCGAAGCAATCCTCGAAGGCCGCTTCAAAGAAGGCGAAAAGGTTCGCGGCGACTTCGTAGACGAAAAAGTTGTTTTTAAATCAAAGTGGAGTAAGGATAATTTCTCTACTTCTTGACGTTTCACTCTCCTTATGGTTAAATATCCTCTCGTAGGGGCATGTTGTTGCTGGTAGGAGAGTTATGGGGATATGGCGCAGTTGGGAGGACGGACTGGTCGGTAAACACCCCCGAAGAAATCCTCCGCATGACTGGCATTCAAAAAGTTTTTCCGCCGAATGAATGGCACACTAAAAATTGAATAAAATTCCCAGAAATGGGAATCTTGGGGAATTGGCGCAGTTGGGAGGACGGACTGGTCGGTAAACACCCCCGAAGAAATCCTCCACATGACTGGCACCCCAAAAGCAAAGTTCCACCAGATGAATGACACACCGAAAAATGATAATTCCTCCCATTTTTGGGAGATAAGGGGCATTGGCGCAGCTGGGAGCGCGCTTGAATGGCATTCAAGAGGTCAGCGGTTCGATCCCGCTATGCTCCACTCTTTAAGCCTTGAAAATTCAACGTTTTCAAGGCTTTTTTCGTGTTTAAAATTCTTTACAAAGACAAGCTATCCTATCAAAAGTTAGCAAAAAGTCAACAAGCCACCACTTGCGCTACCTCCACCAAACTTTCGCATCATAACTCCGGGTCGCTCTTTCGCTTTTTTTGTTTGGGGGCTTTTTCGGTTATTGCCTCATACTCCTTATCAAGCCCAAGTTGCTTCTCGCTGATTTTGAAGTCTACCTCAATCTTATAATCTGCCGAAACCCGAACCGCACTAATTAACTGAGCGACAATCATTTTCCTAACATCTATTTCACTATCGGCAAAAATATCGGCCCAAGTTAAAACGTCTTGATACTGCCGTGAAACCTGCCCCTCCATGTCCTTACTGTTAGCAAGCTCTTGCTCAAGGGAATCAACGAGAGTTTGTTTTCCTTTAATGGACTCCTCTGTCTCCTCGTATTTTTTATTCAGCATTTCGGGTTTAAGTGCGCTTGTGCCTTGGATAACCTTCAGCAACTCACCCTCAAGCATGGCACGTACTTGAAGGTCGCTATCGAGTGCTGCCCGTGCCTGTTCGAGGTTCAGTTTAATAACAGCGATGCGCTCCTCAAACTGACCGGCAATTATTTCGTCACCCGGTTGCTCTTTGATTTTTACAAAGATAGATTCAACCAGCTTTTCAATAACACCATCCAGTTTAGATGTGGTGTAGCCCGTTTGACCATCGCATCTCTCAGGATGTCTTGTTTTATTATAGCAGACATAGCGAGTTTTGGGCGTAACCGTTACCTCGCCATCGGTTTTACGAACATACTTCTTTCCGTTGGTAGTAAGTGTAAGTCTGCCATTGCAATGACCGCAGAACACATTGCCGGAAAGAAGGGAATTCCCCTTGGTGTTCAAGGGAATACGACGGGAAGCAGAGTAATTATTTGAACGCTGTTGCATAATCTCTTTCGCCCGCTCGAATATTTCGGGAGAAATGATTTGTAAATCAGATATCACATCGGACTGTACGCCACCGCCAGAAAGTATTCCCACATATATAGGGCGTTTTAATATATTTTGAATGGTGGTGTTGATGAAACGGCTTCCTTCTTTTGTAAGCATCCCGTGGTCAGCAAGGTAGCCGCAGATGCGATGAGTGCCGAAGCCATGATTTACATAGCGGTCAAAGATAGTTTTGACAACGGCAGCCTCCTGTTCATTAACAACGAGGTCACCAAGAGGAAAGCCCTTTTTGCTTATGCGTCCCTTATGTTCCAGCTTATAACCGAACGGAACCGTTCCGCCACGGAAGTGACCGTCCTGTATCATTTGCGCTTGTGCAGTTTTAACGCGGGCTGATGTTTTTTCACTCTCACCCTGCGCTTGCCAGAAGCGGATGTAGTTAAGTAGCTTGTCAACGTGCTGTTCAATTTTTTGCTGACCTTCTTGGGTACTCCAAACCTCTATGCCCTTGTCGATGAACCATTGGACGATAAAGGGCGTTTCATCCTCACGCCGCCCAAGTCTGTCGAACATATACACAAGAAGAATATCAAACTTTTTCTGCATAGCGGCTTCTCGGATTTCAATGATGGCATCGCGGTCATGTGCGGAAACTTTGTAACCGGATACCCCCTACTGCCACCATTAGTAGGAGGTTGGTTAATAGTTGGTGCGATTATATTTATGCTTCCCGAAGCCACTGTAGCATTTCGTAAAATATCACCATTTGCGTTGCCCGGTGTTCCATCGGGTAAACTTATGAAAGCAAGGGAAACAGTGCTTATTCCGAGCGTGGCTGTTTGGCTTACATTAAAAGTAATGTTAGCTATTGTGCCATTTCCACTCCAATCTACAAGATTGGTATTAACCAATGGCACGGGATTTTTCTAACCCATATCGCTCATCAAAATTATTAAAAATTCGTTTTATGCCCGTTTCATGTAACGATGAATTTTGTTTTTTCAACTCCGCTAAATCCACAGCAACGTTCCCATCTATGGCGATTTTCAACGCATTAATCAATCTGTCATTTCCTGTAAACATATCGGCAACCAGGCTACTCAATGCACGTTTATCTTTGTAAAGTGAATCATCTTTTTTGTACAGATAGTTTTGAAAATCATTTAATTTATTTTTATCCACTCGCTGAGATCGTTCTTTTATTTGATTTGCAGAAGCTGTAGAGGATAACCCTAACAAGCCCGCATTAAATCCTTCTTGTCTAGTCTGAGTCTGAGATTGGTGGAGCAAAGTAGCCATTTCTAGAAGTCCATCTGGATCGGGAAATCCCAAGGCTTTTGCCTGTTCAAGCCAATGTATAACATTTTCATAATCATCTTTTGCTAAGTAAAATTGGCTGAGAATTACCATACCTGTGGGTGAGTTCTGTGCAACTGCTTTTCTAGCCCAATATTCCGCTTTTTCAAGATTTTTGTCTAATCCTAGACCGTTTATTAAGTTACCAGCTAGAAAAGCTTGAGCTTTGGACACGGCTTCCCTTTGCCGGGGTAGTACAGACATGCTTCACAGACACAGTCAGCCCTAGACCAATGCTCAAACTTATCGTAAATGCGCGTGTTGCTTCCCATGCAAAAACCTCCTACGGATTTCCTTGTTTTTTGTAAAACAAAAAACAGGAGTATGCCCTGCCGCTAAATTGAACGGCAGGGCATACTCCTGTTTTCAGTTAGAAATACTACTGTTTGGACGTTGGGTGGCGTTAGTTGCGAATCCACAGTTGGCAACATAAACTTCTCGTCACATCTTGATTGACGAGGCATTTCAAATATGTTATATTGAATATGTGAAACATTATTTCGTTTAGGAGTGGTTATTTTGTTGGCAAAATTTGAGGATTTTATTAAACAAAACCCAAACTGTATAAAATTTGAAAATGACGATGATATGCAAAATATATTTGAATTTCTATCTAGGGACTATGTCCTTATCCAATTACTTGAATCTAGCGATGCAGGCAAACCTGCCATTGCGCCGGTGGTTGACAATATTGAGCATTTCTTTGGTGATTTGACTAAAACACACGCCAATACGCTGGATGACAGCTTTACAAAGCAAGCCGTTGGGTTGATGGTAAAGACAATACTTGCGCCATTCGGCTATGAGGTTTGGAAGCAAAAGAGTCTTCCTAAAAACTCAAGGGCTACGAAGTTTCAAACAGCCTCAGTTTACCGTTACAGCCATACCGCACCTCGAACCATGAAGGTGGAAAAACGCATTGTTGAAATTTCGGAGGCAAGCCTATGATTCCGCTAAAACTGGAAAAATTACTTGAAGGCCGTGTGGTTGAAAGCGACCGTGTAGAATATAAAAAGGGTTGGAATCCCAACGATGTTATTCAAACCATTTGCGCATATGCAAACGATTGGGGCAATGTTAACGGTGGCTATATTGTGATAGGTATCGCAGAAAAAGATGGAATGCCTATTTTACCCCCAGAAGGTTTGCCGATTAATTCGTTGGATAAAACGCAACAAGAATTAGTTCAATATTGCAAGCTGATAACGCCCAGCTATACCCCGCAAATTGAGATAGTGGAATATAAAGAAAAGCATCTCATTTATATATGGTCTAGCGGTGGCGATGCTGGTCCGTATCAAGCTCCAGTAAATGTTTTCGACAAAAAGAAACAGCTCGAATACTGGATAAAACCCGCAAGTGTTAAAACGATTGCAAAAGGTTCCGAGATGTTTGAGTTATATAATAAATTTAACTCTGTACCTTTTGATGATAGAGTGAACAGGGATGCCAAAACATCGGATATTAAACGAGGACACCTTGAGGATTTCCTAAACGATAGCCAAAGCTCCCTTGCCACTGATATGGATTCAAGACCCATTACTGATGCGCTTTTAGCCCTTGAAGTTGCAAATGAAACCGATGCAGGCGTTGATGTTAGAAATATTGGGCTTTTAATGTTCAGCGAAAAACCAGAAAAATTTTTCCCTTATGCGCAAATTGATGTGGTCTTTTTCAAATCCCATGACAGAGAGGGTTCTGACGATTTCACGGAAAAAACATTCTTCGGCCCGATTCAGAAGCAAGTACGGGAAGCTCTTTCGTACATTAAATCAATGGTTATTGAAGAAAAGGTTGTTAAAATACCCGGTAGAGCCGAAGCTAATCGATTTTACAGTTACCCTTACGAAGCTATTGAGGAGGCCCTTGTCAACGCCGTATTCCACAAATCATATCAAATTAGAGAGCCAGTAGAGGTTAGGATTTACATTGATTGCATTATCATTATCAATCATCCTGGTCCAGAACTCTATATTGATATGGATAAGTTAAAACAAGGTAAAGCCATTAGTCGGCGTTACAGAAATCGACGTATCGGTGAATTTTTTAAGGAAATAGAACTATCAGAGAAAAAATCAACAGGCATCAAGAAGATGCTCCAAGCACTCGAAAAAAATGGATCGCCTCCGCCCATTTTTGAAACAAGCGAAGGGCGCGAATTTATGCAGGTTACTATAAAGATGCATGAAGGGTTTGACTTAGACCATTTTGCTACTAAGGTATCGTCAGACGAAGATAGAGCAAAAAGCAATCATTCAATCGGTCATCAATCGGTCATCAATCGGTCGCAATCGGTTACAGTTGCTGATAGAAAACAAAAGGTTATCTCTTATCTCGAAGAAAATGGGCAGTGCAAGGTCAGCGATTTAATTAGCTTAATTGGACTTAGCGATGGTCGTGTGCGCGCTTTGTTGCGTGAAATGGCATCCGAAGGGACGATTGAGAAAATCGGAAATAACAGACATACAGTTTATATCTTAGGAGATGTTTCACATTAAGAATCAGGAGGCAAAAAATGACTGTTAAGACCTTTAATAACAACGATATGGGGCAAAATGTGTATCTCTGCTATGACGAAAATAGCGGTGAAGGTGTTCTTGTGGATGCAGGGTGTGGCGATGCAGATGCCAAGGAAATCGCTTCGCTCGTTGATGAAAAGGGTATCACCATCAAAGCAGTGTTGCTCACGCATGGTCATTACGACCATATCATGGGAGTGTATCAGGTTAAGCGAATCACCTCTGCTGATATTTGTTGTCATGAATCCGAGGGTGAAGCATTAGAAAATGCCGAAATTAATCGCTCCGCTATACATGGGATAAATATAGAAATCAAACCAGACAAATTGCTCTCTGATGAGGACGAAATACGGTTTGGTAATACCATGCTCAAGGTTATCCGAACCTGCTGAAATAACAGGCTAATTTTTCAGCGGCAAACAAAAAATGCTATATGCTTTCGATATTGAAAACATATAGCATTGTATATTTTGGTTTT
>JGI24703J35330_11748237_pt1 | contig 12396 bp, 13 predicted proteins | sample TergutNt197P1_FD_35330 | JGI IMG/M metagenome (IMG submission 35330) | reverse complement strand
GGGCAAGCCGTTAGACTTTGCGGCTTGCGCAACTTCCCGCACGCGGTTTTCGCCACCAATATTGCCCGGGTTTAAACGAAGCTTGTCCGCGCCGTTTCGCACCGCTTCAAGCGCGAGACGATAATCAAAATGTATATCCGCCACAAGGGGAATGTGTATTTGTTTTTTTATAATTTTGATTGCTTCCGCCGCTTCAAAATCAGGCACCGCAACGCGAACAATTTCGCAACCTGCGTTGTGAAGCGCGTTAATTTGCGCCACTGTTGCATTTACATCGCGGGTGTCTGTATTTGTCATAGACTGAATTTTTACGGAATGCCCGCCACCCACGCACACCCCGCCTATGTGAACAACCCGCGTATTTTCGCGGGATATTATTTTCGCGCCCACTTCTTATCCCCCCGGAATCAGCCGCACAATGTCGCGATACGCAATAAATACGGCAAGCATAAGAATAGCCACAAGCCCAACCATATGCACCATTGCCTCTTTTTCCGGCGGGACGGGCTTTCTTCGTACTGCCTCAATCGCAAGGAAAACAAGCCTGGCACCGTCCATCGCGGGTATTGGCAGAAGATTCATAACACCAAGCGCGGCGTTAATTAAAGCGGTGATAAAAAGCATGGTCATCAGCGTAGTCAAAAAGCCGTGGGGGGCGATTTCTTGATACATTTCCGTAACCAACCCGCCTATTCCGATGGGCCCCATTATGCCGGCATCTTCGGGCATTGGGTCGCCGGCTGCCCATCGTGCAAGCAACCGAAACGGAGCGCGCACATGAAAAAGAATCATCTCGGCAGAATTCCGCAACCCCTCATGCACGCGCACACGTTGGAAGGGAATGGAGGGGTCTGCAGGGCGTTCGTGCAAAAGCCCGAATCTTCGTCCCGGGTTAAACCCGATAAAGTAACTGTCGCCGCGCCTTTCGGGGGTTATTGCAAAATTCAGCCGTTCTCCGTTGCGATTAACCCTTACGTCAAGCTCATGCCCGCCCGATGCATCCAGCATAAAAATAAAATCTTCATATAAACCGATTCTCGCGCCGTTTATATGTGTAATTCTGTCGCCCGTGCGCAACCCTGCCCGATAACCCGGCATTTCCGTATTTATTCCCGCAACCTCTGCCACATGATAGCCGTGAAGCATTACCCACAGGAAAAACAGCGCGAAAGCAAGAAAAAAATTCATCATAGAGCCGCCTGCCATAACAAGCGTACGCGCTTTAATCGATTTATTATTCAAAGCCTCCGGGTCGTCGGGGACGTCACCATCCATCCCGCGCATCTTGCAAAACCCGCCTATGGGAAAAAGCCGCAGCGAATACAAAGTTGTTTCGCCGTCAAGGCTTTTTTTCTTGCCCTTAAAGCCCAAAACCTTCGGGCCCATCCCCAGCGCAAACTCCTCAACAAAGATTCCGCCGTGCCTTGCCGCAAGATAATGCCCAAGCTCGTGTATAAAAATTACCACGCTCAGGATTAAAATAAAAATTAAAATCGGTATTACAGTGTTCATAAGTTATCCGGCCCTTCTATAGACTTCTTGCAGAATTAGCGAACCGCTTACAAGGCATAGGCGGGGCGTTATTTTCTACCCTTGATTCGCGTAAATTCTGCTGCCCAAGCTTCTGCCTCGCTAATGTCTTCAACAGAGGTTATATCCTTAACATTATATATGCCGAATGCGCGGGCAATTATATCCGAAATCCCATAAAATCCTATTTTCCCCTGAAGGAATTGCCCAACTGCCCATTCGTTCAGAAAGTTCATAACGGCAGGAAGCGTGCCGCCAATGCGTGCGGCTTCGCGGGCGAGGGCAAGACAGGGAAAAATTTCTTCATTTGGCGGCTCGAAAGTAAGCGTACCTATTTGTCGGAAATCTGCCCGGGGGAAATCTGTTTTGATGCGGTGGGGCGCGGTTAGCGCGTACAGAATGGGCAAGCGCATATCCGGCAAACCCATCTGCGCAATAACCGAGCCGTCAACAAACTGCACCATGGAATGAATGATACTTTGCGGATGCACGATAATTTCAATATTTTCAAGCGGTTGGTCAAAAAGCCGCATTGCTTCGATTAATTCCAAACCCTTGTTCATTAAGGTCGCGCTGTCTATGGTAATTTTCGCACCCATGTCCCAGTTTGGATGACGAAGGGCATCGGCGGCTGTAGTTGCTGATATTTTTTCTCGCGTCCAACCGCGGAACGGCCCCCCGGACGCCGTAAGAATAATTTTTTCAACATCGCCGGGTTTTGAACCCGCCAGGCATTGCAAAATTGCGGAATGCTCGCTGTCGATTGGCGTTAATTTCGTATTTTTTTCCCGCGTAAGAGACATTACAAAGTCACCGGCGGTTACAAGTGTTTCTTTGTTTGCAAGCGCGACATTTTTTTTTGCATTTATTGCCGCAATGGTTGGTGCAAGGCCAACGCGCCCTACAAGTGCATTTACCACAATATCTGCATCGCTTTCTGCGGCGGCAGAAATTAAACCATTTTCGCCCGTTAAAATCTCGCCCGTAAATTTTGACATCGCTTTTAATTGCGCCGCCGCAGTACCATCCGGCACGCACACTATCTGCGGCATAAATTCATCAACAAGCGGCGCAAGCACCTTCATGTTTGAAAACCCGCTTAATGCGGTAATTTTTGCATTCGGCAAGCATCTGACAACATCAAGGGTTTGCGTACCGATAGAACCCGTTGCGCCAAGCACCGCAATTGCGCAGTGTGAATCCTCTTTGATTGTTGCCATTAATACCAATATCCCTTCTAACGGTTGAAATATTTGCGAGAATTTTTGTTGCAAGACAAGGAAACTGTGACGACGCTTGCCCGAAGGCAAGCTAGGAGCAGTTGACGCAGTATTGCGACAAAAAGACCGCAAAGATTCAACTGTTAGAAGGAATATTGGTATCAATACGCCCCCAGCCAAATCAGAACATTCATCACCATGTAAACGGTGGGTGCCACAAGCAGAATACTGTCTACGCGGTCAAGCACGCCGCCGTGGCCGGGGAACACATTGCCAAAATCTTTAATTTCGCAGTGTCGTTTCACAGCCGAGGCGGTCATGTCGCCTATAATGGAGAAAAACGCGCCGATAAATGAAATGATGGCGGCGTTGATAATAAGTAACTCTATTGCTTCTTGGTGCGAGGCAAAGCGCGAAACAAAAAAGCCGTACACCAGCCCGATAATTGTCGCGCCGATAATACCGCCTACCAGCCCCTCTACAGATTTTGAAGGGCTTGGAGATTTTGCAAGTTTATTTTTCCCAAAAAGAGAGCCTGTAAAATACGCAAAAGTATCGCAACCAAAGGAAGCGATAAAAATAAGCCAAACATAATAAAAGCCCAAGCCAAGCTCGTGAGAATGCTCGCGAACAAGCACAACAAACGAGAGCAAAAACGGAACATACAAGAAACCGTAAACCGTAGTAATGCACTCGCGGATGGGCAGTTTACGAAAGAAAACCACAAGGCAAGTTTGCACGGTAATTATAAAGGAAGTAAGCGCGATAAGCAGCCAGTAACCCGCGCCGAAAATATAAATTGCGGCGAAGTAACCGGCCGTGGCAAGATAGCCAATCAAATGTATAAGCATGTCTCGTTTAGAAAACGCGATATAGAATTCCCTAAGCCCCACAAGCGCGAAAACCGCGCACGTAATAAGCATGGGAACGCCGCCGATGTAAACGATTGCAATAACAAGCGGCAAGCCAAAAATCACGGTAACAGAGCGTTTCAGAAACGAGCGTTCAAGCGTCATACGGTCATGATTTCCTTGTTTTTTGCTTCAACTTTTTTGTCAAGTTCGGCGGTGTAGTTGTCTGTTAATTTTTGAATATCTTTTTCGAGAATTTTTAAATCGTCCTCGGTTATATCACTTTTTTTCTCCGCCTTGGCAAATGCGTCCATCGCTTCGCGCCTAAGGTTGCGTATTGCCACTTTGGCTTCTTCGCCCTTTTTCTTCACGTCTTTTGTAAGCTGTTTGCGGCGTTCTTCTGTAAGCTCCGGGAAAACAAGGCGAATAATCTTGCCGTCATTGGTGGGATTAATGCCCAAATCTGATGACTGAATTGCCTTTTCAATTTCCTTCAGCATATTTGCTTCCCATGGGGAAATTTGCAACAAGCGTGCTTCAGGCACTGTGATGTTTCCCACTTGACTTATAGGTACTTGGCTGCCGTAATAATTAACCAAAACCCGGTCGAGAATGCGCGGGTTGGCACGCCCCACACGGATTGTGGTAAATTCCTCTTCCAACACAGAGATGGTCTTTTTCATGCGGCTTTCATAACTTTTAGTATCCATAAAAATCCTCCTGCGCGCTTACATGTATGTAAGTGCCTTTTAAATTGTAGGTTTTGGGATAGGAACATGCAAGGGTGATGCTGTTTACTGCGTCCAGCGCGAAAACATAGGACGGAATGCCCGCTTCCTGCGCCAGTTGAAGCGCGGTCATATCGGCGACGTTAAGGTTTTGCGAAATGGCTGTGTGATAGCTTAACGAACGGTACTTCCTTGCGTCGGGGTTTTCTCGCGGGTCTGCATCGTAAACGCCGTCGGTATTTTTTGCGTAAAGAATACAATCGGCTTCAAGCTCGGCGGCGCGCAATGCAGTGATTGTATCCGTGGAAAACATCGGGTGCCCAAGCCCCGCCGCATTGATTAAAACCGTGCCGCCCGATAGTTTTTCAAGCGCGGAGTCTTTATCATACAGCTCTGTGATGTTTCCGATTGTTATTGGTGTCACAACCTTGGCTTTTTGCCCCGCCCGCCGAAATGCATCCGCAAGATACAGCGCGTTCATTACTGTGGCAAGCATTCCCATTTGGTCTGCCTTTACGCGGTCCATCTCCGGGCAAGCCTGCCGCCCGCGCCAGTAATTTCCGCCACCAATAACCAACGCAACCTGAACCCCCGCTTGCACGACATGAATAATTTGCCTTACAATATCGTCAACAAAGGCGTCGTTGTAGCTGGACGCTTTTGTTTCACAACCGATTGCCTCGCCGCTTAATTTAATAATCGTGCGTTTTAGCATAGACATCCCCCGTTTATTGATATCTCAATTTATACCATAATTTATATGTAAAGGATAGACAAAAATGGAACAAAAAAAACTAAAAGCTGAATTGGCTCGCGGAGAGTTGCGAAAAATTTATCTTTTATTCGGCGACGAACGGTTTCTTGTAAAATTTTACTCTGCCGCAATAGAGAAGGTTGCAAAGGGCGAAAAAACCGTTTTCGACGGGGCAGTGCCTGTGGCAGAAATAATAATTGCGGCAGAAACATTGCCTTTTTTTGCCGGTGATTTATCAATTTCAGAAAAACGACTGATTTATGTCAGGGATTCAAAGTTGTTTGCATCAGGCCGAAAGGCTGAGTCGGAAGAAATTGCCGAATATCTGGGCAAAACCCCGGACGACACAGTTATTGTTTTTGTTGAATCGGAGGTAGACCGACGCACTCGCTTATTCAAAAAAGTAACACAACTTGGCGGCGCAATCGACTGCGCACCGCTTTCCTCGCAGAATTTAGCAAAATGGATAACCCGCACTTTTAAGGAAAGGGGCAAAACAATCAGCCCGCAAACAATAAATATTTTACAGCGCACCTGCGGAAGTGATATGTCAAACCTTGCGAATGAGATGGACAAATTATTTCATTATGTCTACCCCTCGATTGAAATTACCCCGGCTGATATTGCGGAAATTTGTACCCCCACTTTGGAGTCCCGTGTTTTTGATTTAACAAAAGCGGTGGGCAGCGGGCGTGTTTCCGACGCGCTGAAAATTTACCGCGACATGTTAATTCTGAAAGAATCCCCTATTATGATACTTACAATGATAATTCGCCAACTGAGAATCATGCTTTTATGCAAAAGTTATGCCGAAAAAAATACACCCCGGCACAAAATTGCAAAAGACTTAAACATTCACGAATTCGTAATACCCGAAGCCTTGTCTCATGCACGTCGCTTCTCTGCCGGTGAGCTGATTTCTGCCCTGGAAAACTGCCTTGAAACCGATGTTCGTGTAAAATCAGGCTTAATCGCCCCGGAAATAGGTGTGGAATTGTTAATTATTAAGGGAATGTAAGCATGACAACAGCATGAACAAGACCTTGAGGGCTTCGCCCTCAAACTCCCACCCGCTTTTTGAAAAAAGCGGGGCAAAAACTTTAATTAGGTTTTAATGTTAAAGTTTTGATGAAACTTTTTCAAAAGTTTCTGGGGTTTGGGGTGAAACCCCAAGGTTTTGACCTTCATGCGCTTGTCGTGGATTTTTCAACACTCACTATGATTAAAAAGTCCGTGACAGGGTATAATATTGTCCCCATAAAAACACAAAGTTTGGAGGACAACACATGGATATAAATTGTACCCATTCATGTATGTATCAGCACGATGGAAAATGTACATTGCGTGAACTTCCCGCCGCAACGCAAACGAGCTATTCCGGCAGTGGGGTTGACTGCCCGTATTATAGCGACACCGGTTTTAATTCATAGGGGTATAAAGTACTTTTACTTTATGGTTGTATCCGTTAAGATGAGAAATAAAAACGGGGGTGTTTTATATGCCAAGTGTGATTATCACAGGTGCAGACAGGGGTCTTGGGCTTAGTTTGTGCCGCGAATACTTGAGTCGCGGATGGATTGTTTTTGCGGGAAAATTCATGGACGATTATTTTTTTCTTGAAAATTTACGCGAAGAAAATCCAAATTTAAACATCTTGCGAATAGACATGGGGGCGGGCGAAAGTATAAAAGCGGCGGCGCGCAAAGTTTCGGAAATTTTGGGGGAGAAAAGCGCGTTAGACATGATAATTTCCAACGCCGCGCTGATGGAAAATGCAACGGATTCGGAAGCCCCTTGGCGTGCGTTTAACGTAAATGCACTGGGACCGTTGCGGCTTACAAAGGCTTTTCTGCCGCTGATGTCTCCTTGCGGAGGGCATAAGCCTTGCGGGGCTCCTTGCGGAGGGCATCTTCCTTGCGGAGGGCATCAGCCTTGCGGGGCTCCTTGCGGGGGGCAAAAGGCCGGAATGCGGCGGCTTTCATTTGTATCAAGCGAGGTTGCCTGCATCACTCTTATGAAAAATCGACAACCGGATACTTACGCCTATCCAATGAGCAAGGCGGCAATGAACATGGGTGTTCGGCTGATGTTTAACGAACTGTTTCCGCTTGGCTATACATTTAGGCTATTTCACCCCGGTTGGATGAAATTCCGAGAAAAAGACGGCAGGCTCACCGAAAACGGTCGTTTCGACCCGGACACAATTGGCAAAATTGCCGCAAAATACTTCGAGACGCCGCTTCCGGATGAACACAGGCTTGTAATGACTGATTACAACGGCTGTGAATGGCCGTTTTAGGGGGTGTTGAGGCATGTCAAAAAGCATGAAAAACATTTTGATTACATGCATGAAGAATCCATTTGCCCAGAACCTTGCAGCGGTATTTTCGCGTGAGGGGTACGAGGTTTTCACGCTTTTCACGCTTGACGCGGATACGCACCCTTTGCGCGCCCGCAATATTGACCCCCCGATTGAAGTTTGCCAAGCAAACTCCAATCACCCCCCTAAAAGGGGGGATTGCGACACCAGCATTGCGGAAAGATTTAATTGGTGTCGCAATATCTTTAAAAAAACGCAAAAGTTGGACTTTTTGGCAGACACTTCTGATTATCATGATGATGAAGATACATTTGCAATTTTGTCGGGTTTGTGCGCGCACACCACCCCGATTGCAGTTTGCAATGCGAAATCCGGCATGGAAAAAACTTTCCGTTACAATGTTATACAACCGCAGGAAATTCTTGAAGCATTCAAACCATTGTTGGATGCGGGTGAAAACAAACGACTTTTTTATGTATCAAGCGCGAGCGCGTCCATCAACGAAACCTATGAAGCAACAGGCTATGCATACAAAATGAGCAAAGCCGCTTTGCATCAATTCTTGCAAATGAAACGAAATGAGCTTGCGCCTTTTGGTTATACCTTCCGCGTTTTCGACCCTATGCCCGGCAAAATTGACCCTAAAGCGGCGGCAGAAAGCGCGTTTTTGTATATCACGCGCCGGCGCGGCACGGAAAATAACGACCCCAACCGGGACGATGAAACAAACCTTGTACTTCGTGACGCCATGGGACGCCAGCATTCTTGGTAAGGGACATTCCCTAAATTTTACAGTGTGAAGTTTATTTCCTTGCATTCCCTAAATTTTACAAACATAATCGCACCTGCTTTTCGCAAGAATAAAAACGAATGAAAAGGAGACGTGCAAATGCAAGAATTTTGGCAAAAAAGAAGACTTACGGTTTTGATATTCGCGCTTATTTTCGCGGTGGGCGCGCTCGGATTTACTGCGGCAAACAACTATTCTGCCGGGCCTGATTTGGGACGCGCAATACGCAGCATTACAAACACTTCGCCCGTGCCGCCGTTGCCCGTGCCGCCGTCGGCAGTGCCGTACACAATCATGGTTTACATGAACGGCTCGGACTTGGAAAGCGAATTTGGCGCGGCAACAGACGACTTGGCAGAGATGCTGGATTCGGGATTGGACTCACGGAACGCAACTGTTTTGATTCTCACGGGCGGTGCGAAACGTTGGCAAAACGACGCAATTCCCGAAACAGAATGTATAATCTGGCGGCTTGCCGACGGTTTTTTATATGAAACAGAAAACTTAGGCAAGGTTAATATGGGAAACCCCGATACTTTGCGCGACTTTGTAAAATACGGAATGGCACGTTTTCCTGCGCAAAAATTCGGATTAATAATGTGGGACCACGGCGGCGGCTCGATAGCGGGGTTCGGGCATGACGAAAAATTTAACGATGCCGCTCTCACTTTAAGCGACATGGACAAAGCCTTTTATGAAGCGGGTTTGGCCGATACAAAGCTTGAATTTTTGGGCTTCGATGCCTGCTTGATGGCAACGGTTGAAATGGCAGTTATTGCGTCTGATTATGCGCGTGTTTTAATCGCGTCGGAAGACCTGGAGCCGGGAGAAGGATGGGATTATAATTTCCTTTCCGCGCTGAACCACGCCCCGGCGATGGACGGTTTTGCTTTAGGCGAAATCATAGTTGACTCTTTCATCGAATTTTTTGAGAACATGGGCGTTGCCGACGAGGAAATGTTAGCCCTTTCGGTGATTGACCTATCAAAAATCGCGCCTGTTCCGGAGGCAATGGGACGCTTAATGTCAAGAGCTTCCTCTGATTTAAAACAGACAAATGGCGGTGCATTTTACAAGGTTGCCGCCCGGCGCGCAGATACAAGAACCTTCGGAGAGGGCAGCCCGCGAGACAACTACGCCGATATGGTAGACATCGGCGATATGGCAATTCAGCTTTCAGATATGTACCCCCGCGAGGCCGCAGACGTCCTTCGTGCTTTGGAAAACTGCGTAACGTACAACAGGCACAACTCCGACGTAGAGCTTCACGGGCTGAGTACGTTTTATATCTACGGCGGAAAGTCCGAAGGTGTGCCGTCACTTCGCACCTACTCCGCGCTTAAAATGAATGGCGACTATACCCGCTTTTTGCATCATTTTTTCGACAGGCTTTTGCGCCGCCATCACGAAAATCACGATACCCCTTTAATTCGTACAGAGTTGGTTTTGTGGCAACCCGTCGGGGATGAACAAACTTATCGTATGGCGGGCTTGTTGCAATCTCCCACGAAAAAAGAGCTTCTTTGGCCCAGCATAAATGGCGAAAATGTAAGCCTTTTTCCCATATCCGAAGCCGAAAACGCCCGAAGATACGCCATCCCCGCGTGCGTAAACAACCGCGATGCAGATATAATCGTACTTTTTTCCACCCGTTATCCGGAAGGAAAAATTCTTGGCATTCGCAATTACTCCGGCCATGTTTTTCAAAAAGGATACGACCCCATCACCCCCGGCGATGAAATTTCTTTCTACCGCTTAGAAACAGATTTCGCCAACCCCTCACGGGATAAATGGCATAAAAGCCCATCCTTCATCGTATCCGACACGCTTTTTCTCACTTGGGAAACAGCCCCCCTTCACTACAAACAGGGCTATCGCCACACCGATATTTGCCGCAACATTACCCATACACCCCCGTTTTAGGGCATCTTGACACCCCCTTGCCGCTATATTAGAATCAGCTCGTTGCGGTGTGTAAAAAATTCAACACACCCGTTGCGGCTGTGGCGGAATGGCAGACGCGCATGGTTCAGGTCCATGTATCCGCTTGGATGTGGGGGTTCAAGTCCCTTCAGCCGCACTCCTGCGGAGGGCAGTTGCGCTTCGCGCAGTTCGTGTACCAAATGGCGAATTGCAGTTTACCCTTTGAAATCCGAACACGGCGGAATTATCGGCGGACGTTGACTTTTCAGCGTTTGCGGTAGTTTCGCCGTTTTCGTTTTCGGCAAGTCAATTTTGGTAAGGGGTGAAATAACGCTAGGATTTATGATGTGAAGGGTACTTTCTGAAAAAGGAGTACACTAAAATATACTCAACTGCCCTGTTTGCGGTAAACATCGGTTTTTGAGAAGTAAGTGGAAGGAGGGTGGCATATTTTCAGCTAGTGGGGGTTTTGCTCTTGTAGGAATGATTTTGATTTTTACAGGAGCGAAGCTCCGCTGTTTTATTTCCCCGAAGGGGCGCACGACGGTATCAGCTTTGCTGGTACTGTATAAGTGCGCTCGGTGGAAAAAATGCTTATACTATTCATCTATCTTCATTGCTTCGATAACTAGGTTAGACGGAAACCGTGTACGCACCGCAATTTCGTTTTCGTCAAAATCACAGTCGGCAGGCAGCGGCGAAACGGGAAATAATTCCTCCATACGCTTGATGTATAATTTATTCACTGCCAATAAATTTACATAATCGCTTACTTTCATGCGGTAAGTTGTAAAAACAAAATCATCTTCCTCGTTCCACTTCCATTGTATTGGGCCAACATAGCTGTAGTTTGGGTTTGCGTTGTCCTCTGGCCACAAATCCGTTGCACCAACACACGCCATAACAGGGTGCGTGGCACTAAAAACAAATCGTCCGTTTGGCTTCAGTACACGGTTGACTTCCTCACATACTTTGCCAAAATCTTTTGCATACACTATTGCGTTCATACAGATAACTAAGTCAAATGTCGTTGATTTGGCGAATGTCAAGTCAACCATGTCGGCACAGGCGGTTGTAATATTAACCCCTGCTTTTTTAGCAACTTGTTCCCCTATCTTTAATTGCTCTATTGATATATCGGAACACTTGACCGTTGCGCCTTTCTTTGCTAACACTATCCCGCAATTACAAGTTCCCGAACCAATTTCAAGAACAGATAATCCACTTACATCTCCAAATATATTCAAATCTTTGTCGGTGGGATAATCGTAACTCTCGAAATCAATATCATCTAATGATAAATAATCCTCTTGATAAAACCTTGATGCGTGTAAATCCCATGATTCCCTGTTCATATCATTCATTATCATATCCCCTAACAATTATATGTTTCGCTTGAAAATATTTACGATTTCGATTTTATTTTCGATAATCTGCCCATCCTGCAAATCTTCACTGAAAATATAATCGCAACCGCTGAAAACTGCGGTAGCAAGAATAAGGCTGTCATAATACGAATAGCCGTAAATTTCTTTTAAGTTAAGTGCTTTTTGCACGGTTTCATGGGTGATTATGCTTACTGCGCAACGGTTATTTATGGCGGTGATAACTTGCTTAACCTCGGCTATCGGCATTTTCAGTTTTTTAATCATAACATTGCTTACTTCGTTAAAAACTTGCGTACTGGTGTAACAGTCGTATTTTTCAATTGTGTTTAATGCAATATCGCGCTTGTCCTGTTCGACTTTGCTCTGCGTGTACACAAACACGTTAGTATCGAGGAAAACCTTACCGCTCATTGGCTTCCTCCCTGTCGAAAACGTACCCCGTCGTGTCAACTGCAAAATAAGGAAACGGTGCTGTTTCATCTTTCTCTGTCTTATCCGCCAACACAATCACTTTAATTTTTCGCGGCATTATCTTTGCGTAAATATCAGGAATACGGATAAACCCATCTTGTGTCGTGGCTTGAAATTCAAATGCTTGTTGCATTGCATTACCTCCAGTTTAGCTTGTGCTGTTTGCCTTTCGTACAGATAATTATAGCATGAAAAACTGCAAGCAGTAGCGAAAATTTTTGCCCCATTGATACCTTGAGCGTTTAAGCGTTATTGTTATTTTTTTAAGCATCCTTGACAACACAAGTGCCACTACTGCTCAAACTATTTCAAAATCTTCATTTTGTAAGGAACTGTTCAGAAATAACTTGCGAATTTTCCCGTAGGATTTTTGTCGCAAGACAAGGAGCAAAAACCGCCGCGTGCTGGAGGCACGCAAGGC
>JGI24703J35330_11748238_pt1 | contig 12405 bp, 9 predicted proteins | sample TergutNt197P1_FD_35330 | JGI IMG/M metagenome (IMG submission 35330) | reverse complement strand
AGCGACGACGCGCACCCGAAGGTGCGCTAGGAGCAAACGACGCCGTATTGCGGCAAAAAGACCGCAAGTCACTTTGCTTTTTTGCAGGATGGAACACCAGTGAAGGGGAGTGATGGTGTGAAAAATAAATTACATGAATCCATTTGTGCCGAAGGTATGTCAAAAAGAATGCCTTATCGCGACGATAAAATTTCCGGAAATAAGCTTTCTGCACTGGGCTTTGGCTGTATGCGCTTTCCGTCGGACATAAAAGAGACAGAGCGGATGATTCTTGCCGCAATTGATGGCGGTGTAAACTTTTTCGACACGGCATACATTTATCCCAAAAGCGAGATTACTTTGGGGGAAATTCTTGCGAAGCACAAGAAGCGAAAAAAAGTATACATTGCTACAAAACTGCCGCTTTCGCTATGCAAATCTTATGAAGACTTTGACAGATTTTTTGAGCAGCAACTGGCACGCCTTAAAACAAATTATATAGATTACTACTTCATGCACAGCATAATAAACTACGCGCAGTGGGAAAAAATGTTGGAACTAGGCATAGAAAAATGGTTGGACAAAAAGAAAAATGCAGGGCAAATTCGCCATGTCGGGTTCTCGTTTCACGGCTCAAGGGACGAATTTTTGAAGGTGTTAAACAGCCGCGAATGGGAATTTTGCATGATTCAATACAATTATTATGACCAAAATTATCAAGCAGGGAAAACAGGCTTGCTGGCGGCGGCAGAAAAAGGCATACCCGTTTTTGCGATGGAACCGCTGCTTGGGGGACGGCTTGCAACGGGCTTGCCGCAAAAAGCTGTCCGGCTGTTTGCCGATGCAAACCCCGAACGCACACCCGCAGAATGGGCCCTTAACTGGCTGTGGAATCATCCGGAAATAACGGTGGTTTTAAGCGGAATGAGCAGCCTTAAAATTACCGAAGCAAACCTTAGTGCCGCCCGCGCATTTGAGCCGCTGAGTGAAAACGAACTTGCTGTATACGACGATATTATCTCTTTGTTTAAAAAATCATTTCGGATACCCTGCACCGCTTGCAATTACTGCCTGCCTTGCCCGAAAGGCATCGACATTCCCGCTCGTTTTTCTGCCTACAACGCAAGCTATACCCAAAATTGGTTCACCGGCATCATGATGTATATGACGGGCATTGGCGCGTTGTCCGAAAATCCCATTTCCGCAAAACTTTGCAATGCTTGCGGCCACTGCGAAAGAAATTGCCCCCAAAATTTACCCATACGCAAATCATTAAAAAAAGTCACGGGGCGTCTCGAGCCGCTTCCCATTCGATTAATAATGAAACTTGCGCGAAAATTTATAAAATAATAAACCTTGGGGGTTTCACCCCAAACCCCAGAAACTTTTGAAAAAGTTTCATCAAAATTTTAACATAAAACCTAAAATCATGCGTACGCACGATTTTGGATTTCAATGTTAAAGTTTTTGCCCCGCTTTTTTCAAAAAGCGGGTGGGAGTTTGAGGGCGAAGCCCCCAAGGTCTTGTTTATGCAGTTGCCCGCATAAGCGCGTCAATAATTTCAGGGAAGGGGAAGGTATTGGTGCGCCGGTCGAAGATGGCGAAGTTGTCAAGGTCGGCAGGGACAAGGGATGTGCCGAAGCGGCCATTATCCCACCAGATGCACAGAATCTCGCGGGAGCGTGCTTCGCTTGTGTAAAAATATGTCCAGTCAGTGCGAGCCTGTAGGTTATCGCGATTTTGCGCACCCATTTCGCCCATTATTACGGGAATCCCGCGGGAAACGAAACGCTCGTATGCAAGGTCTAACCCCCAAGTTATGGGGCTTGTGTCAGCTTCAACATCGGGCGACCAGTAATCGCGGCGGCCCGAACCTGTTGTGAGGGCGAAGCTGTACGGCGCGTACATATGAAGAGAGACAATGATTTTGTTTTCATCATTGGCCGGGTCTTCGGGCATCCTGAAATCGCGGACGGTATCGTTTAAAACAGCGGCGGCGTAGGTGGGTACCATCAACATTCGATTCAGATTGTTTCCGCCGATTTCGCGCACTGTGTCTACAAAAACTTGGTTCAGAACATTTACATTCATGCGTTCTTCAAGCGTTCCGCCCTGCCATTCCCGTTGGCTTCCTATGGTTCGCGGCTCGTTAAGCCCCTCGAATATTAACATGTGATTGTAATCGCGGAAGGTGTACGCAATTTGACGCCAAAGGCTTGCGATTACATGGGCAGATTCTTCCATATAATCGTCGTAAAGGCTGAAAAGTCGCTCGTCGTGGTGGATGTTTACGATAACAAACATTCCCGCATCCATGCCGTAGTCGATTACCTGAACGACCCGTTCCATCCAGTCTTCGCGAATGCTGTAGTTGGGGCAGTCTGCCATAAGCCGCGGATACCATGTTACAGGCACGCGCAGTACATCAAAGCCCGCGTCGCGGATTGTTTCGATGTTTTCCCGCGTGGTTATCGGGTTGCCCCAAACGGTTTCGTGCATGTTAATCGGCTCACCTGCGCGTGCGGGATTATGCGCATCCAAAGTGTTGCCCAGGTTCCAACCAACGCGCATTTGTGCCACCATTTCCGTTGCCGTTGCCCACGGGGAAAGCGCGGGCGCGGGCGCGGGCGTGTGCGCAACGGCTTGCTCGCACCATATACAGCCTGCTTCAGGGCTGTGGGGCAGTACGTTGTCGACGTTATTTTCTGTAAGTAAGTCGTTTTCGCCGGTTTCTTCATCCTCATTTCCACTGCCGCAGGCGGTAAAAATTATCAAAACCGACAGCAAAAACACAAAAGTAAATTTTACATAGTATTTTTTCATGTTACGAAACCCCTTTCGTAATTTAATTTGTACAAATTACACAAATATCCTTCATTTTACCCGCAAAATATTGCCGGTGTCAAACGTAATTCCGCCCAAAAATTTATTCCACTCATTAAAGTGCTGTGATATACTTCCGCCAAAGGAGTGATTAATTATGCATTACGGACATTTTGATTCAGAAAATAGGGAGTATGTAATAACTAAACAAAATACACCCGCACCTTGGGCAAATTATCTGGGTTCGCCGGAGTACGGGGCAATAATTACAAACAACGCAGGCGGCTACAGCTTTGTAAAAAGCGGCGCGAACGGACGTTTAACCCGCTACCGTTTTAACGAAAACGACAGGCCGGGGCGATATATTTACCTTCGTGATGATGCAACGGGCGATTACTGGTCGGCATCGTGGCAACCGGTGGGCAAACCCCTTGACAAATATAAATCCGAATGCCGCCACGGCACGGGCTACACGCAAATTTCAGCCGAATACGGCGGGATTTCTTCCGACGTAAAATACTACGTTCCCATGAACGCACAGCACGAGGTTTGGCATGTTACGGTAAAAAATACCGGCAGCACCCCGCGCAAGATTTCGCTTTGCGGTTTTGCAGAATTCACATGCGACGGCAACTACGAGCAAGACCAAGTTAACCTGCAATATACGCAATTTATCACGCGCACATATTTTAAAGAACCAATGATTTTGCAAACAATCAACGAGAACAATGCGTTGTTTAACAATCATGCACCTGTGACGCGATTCTTTGGGCTTGCAGGCGCGAAGGTCGAGAGTTATTGCGGCGACAAAGCGGCGTTTATCGGCAATTATCGTGACTACGGAAACCCTGCGGGCATAGAAAACGGCAAGCTTTGCGGCACGCTGAACTATAATTTAAATTCCTGCGGTGCATTGCAAACTGCAATGGAGCTTTCGCCGGGTGGTATAAAGTCTTTTACCTTTATACTCGGGCAAAAAAATGAAAAACAAGCGCGTGCAATTTTGGCTGAATACGAGGCTTCCGGCACAATTGATAAAGAAATTTCCGCGCTTAAAAAATATTGGCACACAAAACTTGATAACTTATTGGTGCAAACCCCAAATGAGCATTTTAACAATATGTTGAATTCTTGGCATTCCTATCAGTGTTTTATCACCTTTATTTGGTCGCGGGCGGCGTCCCTTTCCTATTGCGGCCTGCGCAATGGTTACGGCTATCGCGACACGGTTCAGGATATTCAGGGCATAATCCACCTGGCCCCTGATGCCGCATTGGAAAAAATAAAATTTATGCTTAGTGCGCAAGTGCATCACGGCGCGGGCTTGCCCCTTGTAAAATTCAACCATAATCCCGGACATGAAGATAAACCCGAAGACGCTTCCTATCGTGAATCCACGGGCCACCCGTCCTATCGCGCCGATGACATGATGTGGATGTTCCCCACCATTTGGAAATACATTGCGGAAACGGGCAATACTGCATTTTTGGACGAGGTTATTCCCTATGCCGACCACAGCGAAGATACCGTTTATGCACATTTATTAAAGGCCATCGACTTCACGCTTAATCATTTGGGAATCCACGGCTTACCCGCCGGGCTTCACGCAGACTGGAACGACTGCTTGCGCATGGGTGCAAAGGGGGTATCGGTGTTTGTCGCGCTTCAATTTTATTACGCCTTTGAAATAATGACGCGCCTTGCAAAGCACCGCAACGACACCAAGGTAACCGAAGATATGGCAAATCTTAAAAATCGTTTCCGCAAAATAATTGAGGAAAAATGCTGGGCAGGCGACCGTTTTGTGCGCGGCATTGCCGAAAACGGCGATGTTATAGGCAAGCCCTCTGACCCTGAGGCGAATTTGTGGCTTAACCCGCAGACATGGGCGGTGCTTTCGGGTTTTGCCGGCAAAGAGCAAAGCAAAGAAATACTCGACCTTGTTTATCGCGAGCTAAACACAAAATACGGTGCCAGAATCATGAGCCCTTCCTACGAAAAACACGCCTTTGACGGCGCGCTTGCATTACTTTTCAGCCCGTCAACAAAGGAAAACGGCTCTATTTTCCTGCAAACACAGGGTTGGCTCATACTTGCGGAAGCTTTGCTTGGGCGCGGCGAACGCGCAATGGAATACTATCTTGAATCCTGCCCTGCCGCACAAAACGATATTGCAGATATCCGCAAAGTCGAACCATATGCATATTCACAGTTTACCGAAAGCTGCGACAGCCCGTTCGAGGGCCGCTCGCATGTTCATTGGCTTACAGGTACGGCATCTACCGTAATGGTCGGTTGCGTCGAGGGTATTCTCGGCCTGCGGCCCGCCATCGACGGCATCAGTATTTCACCCGCAATCCCCGCCGGCTGGCAGGGGTTCACAATGAAAAAAATATTCCGGGGCAAGCTCTTAAACATCACTGTAAAAAATCCCGACGGCAAACAATCCGGTTGCCGCAAGTTAACACTTAACGGCAATACTATGCCCGGCGACTTTATTGCCGCAAATGCCCTTTTGCAGGAAAATGAAATAGTCGTAGAAATGTAAATATGAGTAATCTTGAAAAAGCCGAAGCCCTGGAGGGCATGATAGAGGGAATCATATATCACAACGAAGAGAACGGATATACCGTTTTTATTTTGCGACCCAACGATTTGCCCGGCGACAAAGCTTCCGGCGGTAAAGCTTCTGATGACAAAACCTCCGGCGGCAAAACCTCCGGCGATGAAGACATTACCTGCACCGGTTTTTTGTCCAATCCCCTTGAAGGTGAAAGCATAAAAGTTGTGGGTTCTTTCGTTACAAACCCAAAATACGGCAGGCAATTCTCTGTAACCCGTGCCGAGCGTGTTCAACCAAGCACGCTGGCGGGCATTGAAAAATATCTGGCTTCCGGCGTAATTAAGGGCGTGGGCGCGAAAACTGCCAAGCAAATTGTTGCGCGCTTTGGCGAAAATACCTTCGATGTAATAGAAAATGACCCGGAAAAATTATCTCGTATCCGCGGTATTTCTCTCAAAAAAGCCATAAGCATCTCCGAATGCTTCCACGCCCAGCACGACCAACGCCGCGCAATGCTCTTCCTTCAAGAATACGGCATCACCCCTGCTGCTTCAATGAAAATCTACAAACGCTACAAAGAAGACACCATCGAAACGGTAAAATTTAACCCCTACCGTTTGGCTGACGATATCGACGGCATTGGCTTCAAAACTGCCGATGCAATCGCATATCGTCTTGGTGTATCCCGCGACGCGCCCGAAAGAATATCTGCCGGTGTCAGGTTCTGCCTTTGGGAAGCCACAAACGACGGCCATACATACATGCCCACCTCTGCGCTAACCCGCCAAGCTTCTGAAATTCTCATCTGCGACCAAGCCCTTGTTGAAAACGAACTCTCGCGTATGCAAATGGAACGCCATATTATTCGCGAAAAGCTTGACGCTGATGACGAGCCGCTTGTTTTTGTAAACACATTGTATTACGCCGAATTGCGCGTTGCGCGTAAGCTTATCGCCCTTAACGCCGCTTTCGCGGGGGGCTTGCCCGAGCCTTTTAAACAAGTTGATTCAGCCAACGGGCTTTCGTTGTCTGAAAGCCAGCACGAAGCAGTAAAATCCGCGTTGACGCAGGGGGTTCTTATATTAACGGGCGGGCCGGGAACGGGGAAAACCACCACAATTAACACAATAATTACGCTGTTAGAGCAGAAGGATTTAAAAGTAATGTTGGCCGCGCCCACGGGGCGGGCGGCAAAAAGGATGTCGGAGGCTACGGGGCGCGACGCCAAAACCATTCACAGGCTGCTGGAGGTTTCGTTTATTTCGGAAGATTCGCGCAGGCAGGTTTTTCAGCGAAACGAGGAAAATCCACTGGAAACGGATGTTCTTGTGGTTGACGAGACTTCGATGATGGACATTCTGCTTATGCACAGTTTGCTGAAAGCGGTTGCGGACGGAACGCGATTAATTTTGGTTGGCGATGTTGACCAACTGCCCTCTGTGGGCCCCGGGAATGTTTTGAAAGATTTAATCAGCAGTGGGTGCTTGCCTGTTGCGCGGCTTACGGAAATTTTTCGGCAGGCGGCGGAAAGCGCAATCATTACTAATGCCCACCGCATAAACAAGGGCGATTATCCGGAAATTAACGACAAGGAAAAAGATTTCTTTTTCATGCGGCGTCAAAACCCGGAAGATGTTGCCGGGGCAATTTTAGAGCTGATTGCAACACGTTTGCCCGCTTACAAAAATTTTGACACGCGGTATGATATTCAGGTGCTTACGCCAATGAGAAAGTCGGCTTTGGGTGTGGTGCAGCTCAACAATTTATTGCAAGCGCGATTAAATCCGCGCTCGGTAAAAAAACGCGAGCGCGAATACGGTGCGGTTATTTTCCGCGAGGGCGACAAGGTTATGCAAATACGCAATAATTATGACGCTACGTGGGAAAGTTATAATGCGGCGGGTTATCGCACAGATTTTGGCGAGGGCGTTTTCAACGGCGACATGGGGATTGTTTACGCAATAAGCGAAGAAACCTTAACCGTGCAATTTGACGATAACAGGCGCGTTTCCTACGATTTTTCGCAACTGGACGAGTTAGAGCTTGCATATGCCGTAACCGTTCACAAGTCCCAAGGCAGCGAGTATCGCGCTGTGATAATTCCCATTTTCAGCGGGCCGCCAATGCTTCTTACCCGAAATTTGCTTTACACTGCCGTAACACGCGCAAAAGAGCTTGCAATTCTGGTAGGCGTGCCGGAAACAATGTTTCGTATGATTGACAATAATCGCGTTACAAGCCGTTACACCGCACTCGCACGGCGTTTGCGCGATATTCACGGGGCGAGTGAAGCCTTGGAACCGGGCGAGGGTTAGGGCCAGGAAATTTTGACATTCTTTACAGCGCGTGATAAATTGTCTGGGTATTGCTTCAATACTTGGTAAATGGAGCATTAAATTGTATCCGTAGCTCAGGGGATAGAGCGTCCGCCTCCGGAGCGGAAGGTCGTAGGTTCGATTCCTATCGGATACACTCCTGCGGAGGGCAATTCGCCTTCGGCGCAGTTGACAGAAGCATGGAACACCCCGGAGGTTGCCAATAATGTCTCGTGTTATGAAAATACTTTGGCCGGTGCTTTCTGTGCTTTCGGCGGCGGGGATTTTTTTATCGTCGTCTATAACGGGGGAGTACTCCGGGCTTGCAAGCTTGCAAATTGCAATTTATGTACAGAATATAATTCCGCTGGCAGACGAAACCTTGAATTTTTTGGTGCGTAAAGCCGCGCATTTTGCGGTATATTTTGTGCTTGCTTTTTGCATTGCGCAGTCGTTAAAGTTTTACATAGTTTCGCGCAAAAAATTGCTTATTTCTGCATGGGCCATTGCCTCAATTTACGGCATCACAGACGAAATGCATCAGTACTTTGTGCCGGGCCGCGTAATGAGCGCGCTTGATATGATTATTAATGCGGCAGGGGCATTGGCCGGGGCGGCGTTGGTGGCTATGCTTATCAGGAATAAGGCAAACCTAAAAGCCCCAACCGGTTGATGTTTGGGGCTTTTTTCTTAATTTTGGATAATTTTGAGCAGCAAAGCGAGGGGGGTTAATGCATTTTTAACCTATCATTTTCGGCCAATCCATGAAAAGGAATGGCATATCGTTCTCGCTTTCCCAATATTCACGGATATACTCTGCCAGTGGTGTATTATCGGGGGCAACCTTAGCAGTGCCGATAGTACTGTAAAAGATACAGATTACTTCGGCGGCGACGGCGTAAAGTTTGTTTTGTGTCGCCCAAGGGGTGTTAAGGATAACATACGTATAAGTTGTACGCTTCCCGCATGGTATTCCAAGCATCTTGTAAGCGTCAATAAGTGGAATTTCCCTGCCGCGGAGGTTGTAGCAAGTATCTAAGTGTTCCTCCCCCCAGCAAATTTCTTTGACATTGGTGATAAGTTCGGTAACGTATACCCCGGCAATGTTTAGCAATAAGAACCCCTTGCTTTCGTTAACGGATTTAATTCTGTCTTTCGTAATCGGCGTACTGCCGTGATACCCGGATTCCTCTGTTTTGTCCTCATCAAACAGAACAGATATGTCATAGGCAAGATTGCGAATATCCTCTACGCAAACAGCCGCAGGTTTACTGCGCAAGCCAATATTTTCACATTCAATGGCACTGTTGAGTGCCAACAAATTCAAATGAAATGCGGCTTTGCGTATAATATCCGGGTTGATTTCCTCGCCCTCGAACAATGAACGCTCGACTATTTTTTGATATTTGTTTGCCATTTTTCGGGCCTCGTCTGCTACGACAGCAATCCCCCTGCCGTCACTTCCCAAAACGGCGGCTTGCTGTGCAATCATATTCGACATCAGCCATAATCTTTCACCTGTTGTTTGCAATTTCCACAATGTTTTATTCATAATCTTCTTCCTTTCCATACCCTAATGATTTTGTGAGTTGCGGGCGCATCTTGCTTAATGCGCGCCTGTGATGAGATAAAACGGTATTCAGTTTTAGTCCGTTTGCCGCTGCAATTTCGGCAAAAGAAAATTCCCCGTAGTAGCGTTGGGTTATAACGACTCTTTCAATGTCGCGCAGAATTTTAAGCGATTCAAGAACGGCATCAGCATTTTCAGCATGTATAATTTCAACCGCAATGTCCGTTTCATCAATAAGGTCTGTTTCCCCTGCGTCCAAATATACTTGCTTAAAATCCGCTGTTTGTGCCATGAATTTCCTATATGCCAAGCGAATACACGCCACGGACAGGTAGCCGTAATTTTCCTTTTCCGGGTGATAGCTTTTGCTTGCCCGAAATCTAATATATGCATCATTTACGATGTCATCTGCCAAAGATGCCACATTGGGATATCCTGCAAATTTTTTCTTTATAATCCGCAGTAGTGCAGTATACAACTCTCTGTCCATTGCCTCACCTCCCATCGCATTTTGTTTGAAAGGCCTTTCACTTATATAAAGGCAATAGGTTGATATTTTATTGCAAAAATACAATTCCCGTCCCATCGCTGCGTGCAGAAACACCGCCATTAATCGAAAGAAAAATCTCTGTGCCGATTTCGTCTAAAATTGAAACAACTCGTTCGTCTATGGGCCGGTCGAAACAGCAGGTTGACACGGCGTAGCGCGGACGAACGATGTTTAAAAATTCCTCCGTCAGACGGTTGTATCGTCCGTGATGGGGCAGTTTTAAAAAATCGAAGGGACGGGCGTAATCTGCCAAAAACTCACCAAGACGCCCCGCCATTGCATCCCCCGTAAACAGGAAAGAATTTTCGCCATGCACAACGCTTACAAAAATGGAAAAATCATTCTCACGCGGGGCGATAATTTCTTCACCTGTATAGGCATCATAGGCTTCGTCTTCTTCGTTTCCGAAAACAAAAAAATCCAACGCCGAAGGGTAAATCCCAAAAACAGCATCGTCAAGTGTAAACGATAATGCTTCGGTAATTACATAAGCTTCTATTTCTGCGCGTGCCTTAGCCTCTCTGAATCTTTCTGCCGAGTTGGAGTATCTGCGATAATTTGGCACTATGATATTTCTCACATTCAAAAACCGTATTATATCGTATGCGCCGCCAACATGGTCGCGGTCAAAATGTGTGATAATCAGGTAATCCACATGAAAAATGCCGCGCTCAAACAACTGCTCGGCAATAGAGCGTCCATGCTGTCGCTCGCCCGTGTCAATAAGCACGACGTAGTTTTCTGTCGTAATCAAAATCGCGTCCGCGCTTGCAATCCCGAAAACATGAACTTCAAGCATCCCGCTTTCTCTGCGGCGCGCTTCAAGGATATATTCTGTCGCGGTTTCTTCGTCCGGCGGAATGTTTTCGTAGTATTGCTCCTGATACTGCTTATCGAAAATTTCATCAGACGCGCCGCATCCCGCTAAAAAAGCCAATATACATAATAAAAATATCTGTTTTTTCATATGCTCACAACCTGATTTAAATTTACTTGCAAACCATATTATAAACATAAAATCGCAAAAACAGAAGATATGGTATAATTTAGGGGGTAACAATATTTGAAAAAAAACATAAAATTTAAAAGGGCCACACCCCCTTGGGTGTCAGGAGGAGAGAATGGGGAAATTATTTGGAACGGACGGAGTGCGGGGTTTGGCGAACGTGGAATTGACGCCGGAGCTTGCATTTCAACTGGGCAGAGCGGGCGCGCATGTACTTACAAAGAATGTTCCGGGAATGCCGAAAGTGCTTCTGGCAAAAGACAGCCGGCAAAGCGGCGACATGTTGGAAGCGGCATTGACAGCGGGGTTGTGCAGTGTGGGGGCAGAGGTTTATCACGCAGGGGTAATACCCACGCCGGCGGTCGCATATATAGTGCGTAAACACAAAATGAACGCAGGGGCAATGATTTCTGCCTCACACAACCCCATGCCGGACAATGGTATAAAATTTTTCAGCGGCGAAGGATTCAAACTGCCGGACAATTTGGAAGAAGAAATAGAGCTTTCTGTACAAAACATTAAAAGCGGAAACGACACTTTGCCGCGCCCGGTGGGCAAGGAAGTTGGTGTTGTAAAACAGCTTTCGAGTGCGTTGGAAGATTACGCTTCCTATTTAATATCCACCGTACCCGGCCTTAACCTTGAGGGCATGAGAATAACAATCGACTGCGCCAACGGCGCGACAAGCGAGGTCGCGCCCTTGGTCTTTGAAAAGCTTGGCGCACTTGTAACAAACCTGTATGCCTCGCCAAACGGGCTAAACATCAATAAAAAATGCGGCTCGGCGCATATGCAAAGCCTGATTGCTCACATGAAAGCGGAAGAATCCGGCATAGGAATTGCTTTCGACGGCGACGGCGACAGAATGCGTGCGGTATGCGAAAAAGGTAATTTAATTGACGGCGACGCAATATTGGCAATCTGCGGCTTGGATATGCACGAGCGCGGAAAATTGGCAAAAAACACAATAGTTTCCACGGTGATGAGCAACCAAGGGTTTGAGGTGTTTTGCAACAAAAACGGTTTGCATCTGTGCCGCACCGACGTTGGCGACAGATATGTTTTGGAAAAAATGCTTGCAGAAAATTATTCCTTGGGTGGCGAGCAATCCGGCCATGTAATTTTCCCGGAACACAGCACATCGGGGGACGGAATTTTAACAGGCTTGCAACTTCTGGACGTTATGAAACGAAAAAATAAACCACTTTCTTTGCTTGCAAGCGTTGTCGAATCCTTTCCGCAAGTGCTTGTAAACGCGGCAGTTCCCAACGTCCGCAAACCCGAGCTGAACACAAATGCCGAAATTAAAAAAATTCAAGCGGAAATAGAGTCCTCTTTATCGGAAGAAGGACGCATTCTGGTGCGGCCGTCCGGCACAGAGCCCGTTGTCCGCGTGATGATTGAAGGCCGCGACGAAGAAAAAATTAAATCTCTTGCACAAAAGCTTGCAGATGTAATAGAAAAAAATTTGGCAGAATAAATATTGGAACGCGAATCAATATTTCAAAAATAACGGCACGCCGTAAAATGCCTTGTGGTGAGCGATAGGCGCACAGTGAGCCGTAGGCGAACGTTTCCCGTGCGCAATTAGCGAACCGC
>JGI24703J35330_11748239_pt1 | contig 12408 bp, 12 predicted proteins | sample TergutNt197P1_FD_35330 | JGI IMG/M metagenome (IMG submission 35330) | reverse complement strand
TTTTTTTTCTTGCGATTTCAAACTTCAATTGCCTTGAAACGTGCTTAATAACAGGGCTTGTAGGAGGTTGGGTTTTCAGTTTTGGGGAAACTCAAAAGAAGTCTACCCCTTGAGGCTACTTTCAAACCGTGTATTGTTATCATTGACGCTAAAATTGATAAATCGTCGTTTGCGTTTTGTGTGAGTTGTTGCTGGAGTTTTTTTGCTTGTTCTTCAATTTCCATTTTTGAAATGGTTAATTCGTATTGCTTGCGTCCATTTTCTGCATTGTTGGTGTAGTGGTTTAATTGTTGCGTTGTGCTTGCTGATTTTTCGGAAGCGTTTAATACTTCTTGTGATAACCTTGCGTGTGTTGTGTTAGTCATTTTTATGACCTCCATTTTCTGATTTTTGCGCCGTGGCACATAATCAGAATAGGAAAAAACGCAGTGCGATTTTTGCGGCGTTGGTACGTTTTCGCACGAAATGACACAAGACAACAAACGCAAGCATAATCATTTTTCAATGTCATAGATGATAATACCCAACATAGAGAAAAGCCCGGAATAATCACGTTTTCCGGCGGTGGGGGATAGTTCACATCATGGAGCAAAATGTCAAAATCGAGCGGCGGGCAGCCATTTTATTGCACTCACGACTCGGTTTTGCATTCGGTAGAACACAGATTTGCATGAGAATGAAATCCATACAAACCCAGTAACTATGCGGTGTTACCGACTTTACGAGAAATATGCCTAAATCGTTCGACAATCATGTTTTGACCCGAAAAACGAGCGTTTTGACTACTCTTAACCCCGCAAACCCGCATAAACACTGGCTTCGCCCGAAGCGTCCGATTTTGACCAAATTCACAAAAAAATTGACCGAATTCATCCATGAAAAAGCCGTCGCAATTCTTGCTCAACCCTTGATTTTACTGCATTCTCCCGAAGTCCGATTTTCAAATTCCCCGAGTGCATATAAAAATGATTCCGCTCAAACTTGCATTTCCCGATTTGTGTCTCATAAACAAAAATGGTATAATAATCTTGAAATAAACGCCGAAATCGTGCGGATGAACACGAACTATACAACACGAAAGTTAGAGGGGTTATGTCTTATGATTAACGTAGTATCTTATCGGAGAGTCAGCACTGAAAAACAGGTCATTGAAGGTGAAGGTCTTGATATCCAATTAGACCGCATTAAAGCATTCTGCAAACAAAACGGCTACAACCTCATTCTCGATGAAAATACCGATTTTGTTGACGAAGGCATCAGCGGAGCTAAGGAAACCGTAGACAGACCCGGAATAATGAATCTGCTTGCGTATTGCAAAGAACACAGCATTCAGTACGTAGTCATCGACAAGGTAGACCGCCTCTCCCGTGAGCTGTTCCAGCAATTATTTATTGAGAAGCAGCTACTCGTATATGGCACGGAAATCATTTTCTCCGCGCAGGAAACACTGAACAGCACCAGCGAAACAGATAAGGCGATGATTACGTTAATGCGGCAGATGATGGGAGCTTTCGCAGAATTTGAGCGCACCTTGATTAACCAGCGTTTAACGGATGGGAAAAATAAAAAAGCCCACAAAGGCGATAAACCAGCGGGCAGGCAACCATTTGGATATTCTTATGCAAATGACAGGAAAGCCACTGTTATCAACGAAGCAGAGGCGAAAATCGTTCGTGCTATGTATAATTATCGTGCGCGGGGATTCTCCCTTGAACAGATTGCTATGTACTTTAACACTGTGATTACCGATGAGCAGAGGGATGGATTTAATGTTGTGAATAGAAATCGTAAATGGTCGCATCGTTCTGTACACGCTATACTAACCAATGATTATTACCTTGGCAGAATTACGCATAATGGCAAGAAGATTGAAGGTAATCACGAACCCATTGTTGATTTGGTGACTTGGAACAAGGCGAATTGTAAGGCGATGCGGGGAAAGGTTGCGTAGCGTTGGCATCAAGCGTCCAGCATCGCGTAGAACGTGTTGAATTTGTTTTTATGGGTGTGAGATGGTGCTGGGATTTGAACTCGTGATACGATGCGTGAGGCAGCTTAGAATGAAATGATTTTATTCGATGATTGTTATTCTTGCTATTGGGATGCATCGTGGGACTTTAAGAAATTATCGCACGTAATAATTCATCGGCAATGCCTATGCTGTCTATGCGCATGATGCTTTCTTTGGATTTCGTGCCATAGCTCAATAAATTAATACTGCCATACCACACGAGTCTCTGGTCAAGAACAGCAAATTTTTGATGTATATGGTCTTTCGTTTTAATGAAAATTCCATTGTCAGCAAGAGTTTTCAAGCAATGCTCAACAGTCCCTCTGTCTCTTTCGGGGTAGTTTTCGCTTGGCTTTGTGATGACTGTAACTTTTGCTGTAGCCTGCTTCAAAATGGGTAGCGCTTGGTTTAATCGCCACGTTTTCAAAAACGGACTGACAATCACGATTTCCATTTTTGCCGCCATTATGTCAGCAAAATAAACAGTCGAGAAGGATTCGCTATCAAAAATTGTATGCACTTCTTCAATCGGAGTGGCTGTGTCCTTTGCCTTGTATCCAATGGAGGCGTAGCTTTTCAGCCGCTTTTGATGCATTCTATCCATGTAGGGTACATGAATATCTACATAGTCATAAATTTGAACTTCGTTTTTGCCTTCAAATAAGCGGTGCAATCTGCCTGCATACTGTTGAACTGTACCAGTCCATGAAATTGGCATTGCTAAAAATAGCGTATCAAGCCGAGGCATATCAAAACCTTCGCCAATGTATTTGCCTGTTGCAACAAGTACGAATGGCTCGTCGATGGGGATATTGGCGACGCTTTCCAGTGCTTCTCGGCTTTGTTTTGACTTGCCTCCTGTCAATGCAATAACATTTTTTAATTTTTCATTCAACGTAGCCGCCAAATATTGAACATGAGAAACGCGTTCGCTTAGAATAATTGGATTTCTCCCCTGCTTAACTGCGAAAATTACATCGTTGATTATCAAGTTGTTTCTGTTTTCATTTTCGCATATATCTGTGCAAATAATTTGATAGTTTTCGTAATCACCTTCTCTGTGCATGGGCTTCTGAAACTGCGTGAAACGTGGAATAATGTAATGGTCGAAGGGGCGTTCTTCGGCTTGTTTTTTTGCATCAACTTTGTAGCGGATTTTTCCACATTGCATATTGATTATCGGATGGTGTCCATCTTTGCGTGTTGGGGTTGCCGTTAGCCCGTAAACGTATTTCGCGTTTACGGCTTTCATAATCTGCTCAAAACTGAACGCTGATACATGATGACATTCATCTACTATCACCATGCCATAATTTTTGACCAATTCCTTGACTTCTTCGCCTGAAACTAATGATTGCATCACGGCAACATCAATAATGCTACTAATGCTCGTTTTGCCATCACCAATTTGCCCAATGATATTTTTTTTGCGCAAGCGTCCTGTTGGTGTATATTCCGGAACAGGTTCTTCATTTATGTTCAAAAATTGCTGCAATTTATCAACCCATTGTTCCATTAAATTTCTGCGGTTTACGAGAATCAGTGTATTTACCTTGCGTTCGGAAATCAAAAACGCCCCAATTACCGTTTTTCCAAATGCAGTTGTGGCAGACAAAATACCGTTATCATGCGCCAAAAGAGCGTCCGCGGCGGATTGCTGTTCCCCTCGTAATTTGCCCGCAAAAATTACATCTATGGTGCGTCCATTGTTTCGCTCATCGGTTACATCGAAGTTTACATCATATTCATCAAGCATCGCAATAACTTCGTTTTCAAGTCCACGTGGCAAACAAATATATTGCTCTGTTTCATCGGAGCAGGAAATTATGCGTGCTTTTTTGTGTGTGGAAAGCCGCATGGCTTGCGCTTTGTAAAATTCGGGATTGCGGAAGGCGGCAAGTCTTTTAAGTGCGTTAAGTGCAGGGCTTTTGAATCCTGCTTTTTCGATGTAGAGCATATTCGCTTGAACAATTCTCGCGCATTCTGGAAAGTATGATTTTTGCAAATTTGATTTTGATGCGGGCTTTTTCTCCCATGGTTTTTCGTCAGTGTGTTCAGAAGCTTGCAGCAAATCTCCAATATCACTTGTGGGTGATAATTGCCGCGTTAGTTGCTCAATTTCAGATAAAGAATACCTGTGGATTTGTGCCAAGTATGTCCATTGGTCATCGTAGGGAGTGAAATTTTCATCGAGAAAGACGGTATTTCCTTCATTTCGCGGTTTATCTTGAAATGGTAAAGCTATTAAATTTCCAAAACCACCTTTGGGCAAACTGTCTTGAGTCGGAATCAATCTGTCATAAGTTTTGAATGGTAATTCGTGATGTTTATTCATTGTGTATGTGATTAAACTGCTACCAAATTTTCGCGCAACTGCGGCGGAAATATATTCCGAAAAGAATATCCAAAAATGAATTCCCTTACCTGAACGCGAACGCTCGACAGCCATATTTATACCAATTTCATCACATACACTGCGAATTGCGGAAACATCACGCTTTAATTCTTCCGGAGTGTAGTGCTTTGCATCGAAATCAAAGGCAAGGAATTTGCACGTTTCATCGGGAAGCATCGGGTAAACCCCTGCAATTAAACTTCCCTTGAAATGTTTTTCAATTGCCTTATCATCATAGGGAATAAAACTTCGGGCAGAACATTCGCTGCATTTTATTTTCTTGCCACTCTTTTTTGCGCAGGTATACGACCACGCATTAGAGCAATCAGGAACATAACCAGCGATGCCCTTGCCTGGATTTTCCCAACGTTTTGCGTAAACATCTGTGCGTCCTGTGAACAACGATAAAAACAAGTCAATTTTTTCAGCTTTCTTGCTCCGTTTTACAGCAATTTCATCTGTTTCAATTTCATCGAAAATCGGTTTTATGTCGTCTTCATGAATAAATCGCGGCGATTTTCTTCCGTTATGCTCAACTATTTCATTCCATACATCAACGGGGCAAGCCCATAATTCATCAGTGCCTGATGGTTTGTAAAGCACCATGACATCAAAAGTTTGACTGTGATTAACCATACCGATTGCTTCGTAATTATTGCCTTCGTAGTGGATATATTTGCCGAGTTTGATTGTGTTCATGTTCATGTAAAACATTTCTCCAATTCATTGTGAGTAAAATCAAAATTCGATTATTCCTAGCAGCGTGGTATTTCATATCATGCCTGTTGGTATTGGCGTGAAGGGATATTATCGGGATACAGGAGTATACGGGTGTTTGATATTTGAATTGATTTGCCTTTTACGTGTCATACATTGCGTATAACGTGTTGAATTTGTTTTTATGTGTGTGAGCAGGTGCTGAAATTTGAATTCGTGATACGAAGCGTAAGGCGGCTTAGAATGGAATGATTTCATTCGATGGTTGAAGGTGGATGGTTCGAGTTTAATTGCTCGAGTTTAATTGCTCGAATTTGATTGCTCGTGCTTACCGCAGAGGCGTTTATTTTACGCACCGCTCCTTACGTCGCGGCGCGTAAATTAAACGGCACGAAAATCTCTCCTTCGTCGAGATTTTAATTGTTTTTCGCTATCGCCCTGAAAGTTTTTTTTCATCCCCACGAAATGAATCCCCAGATAAATGAATTCTTGAAACGAATGCTATGAGCAATCTTACCCTGACTTAATTCCGCTTACAATTTCGCCCAAGACTTTATTTCGCTCACAGGAAACATCAAAAGATGAAAAATTGTATTCTCTGAATTTTTCCGCAAAAAATTTATTATGCCGCTCTACGCTTCCCTTGCAAAAATCAATCAATTCCTCTTCTGTAAGTTGATGCGTCCAATCATCTTCTGTGTCATACTTTTTAATATCATTGTGTAAATCTTCCCATATTTTGTGATTGTATGTCAGACCAATAAATGTAAATTCTTCGCGTAATTTTAATCCATTCATCGTGTGCAATATTTCCTCCATTTGGGGAAACACTCTCTCAATTGCAAAATGGGTCAAAACCGCCACAAACTTACCCTCATTTAATGCCTTAGCCTTATGTGCCAACGTACAAAGATAATGCGAAATAAACGGAGCAAAATTTAATGCGACACTAGGGTAGCTATGCACTATTCCTACTTGAGGTAACGCTCGCTCAAACGCTGTTACAATGCTATCCATACAAACAATACTGTGTCCAAACTCATCGTGTGTCATTTTTGCCAAAGTTGTTTTCCCTGCTCTTGCAGGCCCCCAAATCAAAATATTTTTCATGTGTTTATCTCCCTCGCCTTGCAAGATTATAACCGAAACTCGCATTGAGGAAACCAATGATATTGCTAACATTTCCCGAATACATAACGCAATATACACCTGTTTTGTTGCAGAAATATTACAGGCTTTTTGTGCAATGGTTTTGTTCGTTGAAATATTTCAGTCTACCCTTGATATCAGAAATCGAACTTTTGAGGTCGCTCATTCAGTGCGGAGGCAAAAAATTTAAAAGGAATCAAACAATCCTCTGCGGTAAGCACGAACCATCAAACCCGAACAATAATCTTGTTTATCGTATTGCCGCTTCGTTTATGGTGCAGCGAAATTTAATTTTGGAGTTAGCGCAATGGTGCATATTAATCTAATCCCGCATGAAGGTGTAGAAATTAATAATATAGGAAAAGTCTACATAGGGCAAACACTGGGGGAAGTCGAAGCCATTCTAGGAGAAGTATTTGAGGATAGAGATAGGCGGTATTTTTATGATGATTAAGATATTCGGATTTACTTTGACGAAGAAAATGAAGTGGAATTCATCGTAGGCTATGCAGAACCACTCTCGGAAAAAACAAAGACTACACTGTATGGCATGGAAGTCTTCAATTACCTTGCAAGCGATGTAATTTCATTTTTGGATGTATGAGGTGGATGGTTCGAATTTAATTGTTCGTTTTTGATTGCTCGAAATTCTATTGCTCGAATTTGATTGCTCGTGTTTACCGCAGAGGCTCTTTTCATTCTCTCTGAAGCCGCTCCGCGGTTGGAGCACGGAATGTTGGGGTACGGAATGTTCGTATATCGCACGCAAGAGCTAATTGTATCAATGTTACAATTTATCTGCATTTTAATTGCAGAAAAAAATCAAAACAATTCAAAATAAATCATATAAAATCAAACAAATTAAAAAAGGTGAATTTAAACATCAGCCATCAGAAATATTTTTATCCCAGCAGCTTGTCATATTATTTCAACGAGCCTTCGTCACTGTATATACATGCCGGAGACGCTCAAAAGCGGAAAAACTCCGGGGTCCGGGGCAGAGCCCCGGTTTAACATTTAATAATTGGCGTTGAGGCGGGTTCAATTAAAATGACAATAAATCGGGATGATGAATTTTAACTTGCGAATTACAGATGTTGTCTATGCATAAGCTATTCAGATGGACTATTAAATAAATATACTCCGCTAATAAATGAATTCGATATTAATTATCATGAATGTAGTTGACATCAGCAACTTTCATCAATCTGAAATTACAATTTGCAAAATCGGAAGTCCCTATATAATAACTTAAGTAGGGGCTTCCGGTTTTAGGTAGGATGCAGGAATAAAGCAGTAATAATGTGGATTGTTCGAAATTTGAATGTTCGTTACATTGAGCAGGGGACGACGCAAAGATATTAGAAGCCGATGATTGTTCGGTTTATGTCGTATGTCCTGTATTTATCGGGAATATTGCCATGTCCCCATTGACAGCACGGAATAAAATATTAAATTTTCAGGAGGGAAACAGTGAAAAAACAGCTAATTGAACAAATTATCTCATCGTTAAAAATGGAGAATATCTGCAATGATTATATCAAATCAATTGATATTGTCACCAATGTAATTATTTCTCCTGAGAAGTATACGCAGGGGAACAAGGTTGCAGTTATCCCATTGGAAACAGGATGCGGAAAAAGTAGCATCACAAATATATCACTTGCTTGGTTAGCTAACAATGATTTGGCTTCTGCAGGCACTATTATTTTGAAAGAACGCATAGAGGATTGCGAAGGTTCAGTAAAACAAATAAATGAGTTATGCGGGAAAGAAGTTGCAATGCCTTTTCATTCTAAGATTTTTAATATAAATGGAAAATACAGCTACAAATACGAAAGGGATTATCGCAATAAATTGTTCAAGTATCCTATCTTGGTTATGACGCATCAAGGATTCATACGTAGAAATTATCGCCTTGAAGATTATCTGGTATGGTCTGATGAAGAAAATGTGTTTGATGTAAAACATATCAAAACTCCAAAGCACAGAACACGGTTAATTGTTGATGAGTGACCTGCGGATTTAAAGTTGACTCAAATAACAAAGACATCAATGGATGACATTGAAACTCATGCTCAGCACACAGCTAATCATGAAATGTTTGCACCGATATTTAAAATCTGCGCATTCATACGAAGTAAATGTTTTGTTAAGCCCGCAGATATGCAACACTCATATTGGGCGAAATGTGATGTGAAATTAACGCGAGAATTGGAAAAATTCTTTTACGACAAGCAATCAACACCGGAAGAAATCCGTGATATCTATATTGCGCTGAGTGTATTCTGTAGCAATGGTGGCTTTGTGAATTACAGTGACAATGCTGAATTTCTGAATATTACCGTAGGGGTTCATATTGATATTTTTGATAAAACGCTTACCCCTATCATTCTTGATGGCACAGCGAAAATAAACTGTCTCTATGATAACGAACGATTCAACATAGTTGAGTTACCTTCTATTAAAACATACAAAAATACGACTATATTTGTTTGCAAACAGTTGAATGGTTCGCGACACGAAATTAGCCAATCTGCCACTATACTCGATACTGTACTGGAGTTCATTGAGAAATATAAGCCATCGAATGCGAAAGCATTGATTATAACCCTTAAAATGTTTGAGGATGAATTACTGGAAATAGGTTTACCGCAAAATACTTACGTAGACCATTTCGGGAACATTACAGGCACAAATAAGTATGCGGACTTCCAATACCTTTTTATTGCGGGGACTCCTAACCTTCCGGAGAATGCCTATAAAATAGCATACCATACATATTCCGGTGATACTGATATGACCAAGGATCAACGAAGTATCGTGGATAAGGGGTCTCGTTATTTAATGGATGCTGATTATAGGGCAACAGCGGCTTCTATGAAGGCAGCAGAGATAATTCAGGCAATAAACCGAGTCAGGTGCAGAAAGTGGGAAAATGGAGATACGTTGAAAACGCATGTATTTATGTTCAGCAAGGACTTTGATGTAATCAATCTCATCGAGGCGTGTATGGATGGGGTGAAGGTTAAATATGATAAATATTTCTACAAAATGCTACCTCTTGAAATCACAAAAAGCAAACCGATTTATGCACTTGATGCCGTGCTTATGGTGCTTAGTGACCACAAAAGACTGTTTGATTCAAACAAGGTGAAGAAGAAAGTAATATTCGAACAGCATGAAGTTACGAAGAATATGTCTGACAGAACGAAGTCAGGCATTTGGAAAAAACCTGCAATTTTACAGTTGGTGAGTGATGGAAAGATTAGACTGGCTGGGAAGTACATTGAGTTTTTGAAGTAAACTACTTTGCGTGGGGAGGCGATGCCTTCTCTTTTTTTGAAAATCATTCCCAATAAAATGCCAGTTTGATTTGGGGGTTATAGGTGTGCGATGTGATTACATGGTTTTAATTAGCGACAAAAGTGCGTTTTTTTGTTCTGCATTAAGCGTACTCCAATGCTCCAAAAGAGAAACCTGTTCATCCGTGAGGTCAAGCGGAACATTGCTGTCTGAAAAAAATTGTCCAATGGTTATTCCCAGCGCAAAGCAAATAGACTTTAATGTTGGGATGGTGGGCAGATTATTTCGTTTATACAGACCCTGTAACGTCGAAGGGGTCAGTCCAGCCTTTTTCGCTAATTGTGCATTATTTAGTCCTTGTTCCTTTTGCAATCTCTTAATTTTTTCAAGTATATCCACGATAAAACCCCTCTCTAACGCATGAACGTATTTTAATACGCATTTGTAGTTGACGAATATTCCGCATATGCGTATAATGATACCAATGTGCGTCTTTTGCTTTGGGAGGGCATTCATGAATTGTTCTTACAATTATTGTTTATACAACGAAAATGGTTCATGCAAACACAAAACAATCACCATCAACGACGTAGGCATGTGTGACGATTGCATAATTGTTTCGTTAAATGATGATTTTTTAGCTGCAGAAAAGTTGCGTCAGTTACGAGAAATTGATGAAAGATGGGAAAAATCAAAACAATAAAAAAGCCGTTTTCATTGTGAACAACGACTAAGAGGACTTGATGTATTTGCTTGAAAATCTAACGATTTCATATAGAGACGCGACAACCCCTGCGTCCAATTGCCTAAGAAATTCTGTGAAGTTGTTCACTATTTCTTCCTGTTCATCTTGAGTTTTGCCTGAATCTGATAAAAGGAAATTCGGGGAGACATTCAATGCGGTCAAGACATTGAGCAGTGTCCGCATACTTGGGGCTTTATCGCCGCGTTCCATTTGTGAGATGTAATCCGGCTTTGTTCCTATTCGTTCCGCCAAAATAACACGGGTTATCCCTTGACGTTCCCGTTCAGCACGAAGATTTGCACCGAAGCTCGTAAGCCAATCTTTGTAATTTTCCATTAAAAGCAGTCAACCTCCGAATCATTGCTTTTTTGGATTGTGCCCTTATTTTCAAGAAAGTAAACAATTTCACGAAGCAAAAAGAAAGATATACTCTCTCAATTACAGAAAAAAACATTTATTAATTTTGAGAAAGAGTTCCCCCAACGGAGCAAAAATACATGAAACCAATGACAAGTGATTCGCAAGCACATCCCCTCGACGCACGAAAAAAACAGCCTGTTGGCTGCCTGATACGTATCCTTCATTTATCGTAAATGAATTCAATTTACGATAACCGCAATGCGGTACATTTGTTCGACTAACATGTGACGCAAACGTAGCCGGAGGAAACAATTCTCAAGCTACGATGCAAAGCGCGATATTGTCTGCGAGCAATTAAATGAATCCTTATAGACTACTTTATCACACGCGACGTTTTGTTACAAGTACGTTGCAGAAAATTTGTTACAAAAAATTTAAATATCATAATATCCCAGTGCAAAACTCACGAATTCGAAACGCAAATGCAGTATTTGTTTCGGATAAGCATCCCGTCAAAGACGAAAAAGCACAAAGCTTTCTATAATTTATCTGAACATGGTCAAATATTTGGTCAAAAAGGAGGCATATTTTATGGCGCGTAAAGAGCGAAATATTTATAAGCGCAAAGATGGGCGTTACGAAGCGCGATTCATCAAGGGACGAGACGAAAATGGTAAAGCCGTTTATGGTGCGGTTTACGCCCGGAGCTACGCGGATGTAAAAGTAAAGCTCGAACGGGCAAAACTTTTTGCACAAACTGCTAAGCAAAATCGCGTAACCCGCACGGTTTCCATGGAGATTGAAGAATATCTGGCGACAATACAAAGTCAAGTAAAGCCATCAACACACGGAATATATCAACGATACTTGGAAAATTATATATCGCCTCACTTTGGAAATATGCTCTGCGAGGAATTGACTGTGGAAAAGGCACAAGCGTTCGTTGATAAACAGATTGAAAATGGATTGTCGGCAATAACCGTTCAATCCATTTTTATTTTCTTGAAGAGTGGCTTGCATGGAGCATTCCACCAAGAAGATATATTCGCAGTTAAGTTGCCGCGACGTGTACCCCGTGAGGTTGAGGTGCTTTCAGTTAGCGAACAAAAGCGCATGGAATCCGTTGCGAAGGCATCCGACAATATTAACCGCGTGGGAATTATACTCTGTCTTTATACTGGAATCCGTGTCGGAGAACTTTGCGGACTCATGTGGGGCGACATTGATTTCGAACGCCGCCTGCTATATGTACGACGCACAATGCAGCGGATCAAATGCTTTGATGGCGCAACAAAAACAGAAATTGCCAGCTTAACGCCCAAAAGCGATACATCTCGTCGGAGCATACCTCTGCCCGAATTCTTGATTGCACTACTTAAAGCACATAAAGAATCTTCGGACAGCACGTATGTTATTTCGCGAAACGGAAAACCAATAGAACCGCGCAATATGCAATATCGCCTTAGGCGATTATTAATTACGGCTAACGTGCGACAAGTTAATTTCCATGCCGCAACCCGCCATACATTTGCAACGCGAGCATTGGAAAGTGGATTCGATATAAAGACGCTTAGTGAAATTCTCGGACATTCATCCGCAGTAATCACCCTTAAAAAATATGCACATACGCTAGTGTTCCCTTTCGCAAATAATCCCACCATACAATGAGTTAAACATTCAAGAGTTTACCCTTGTAATTCCACTGAAACGGCTTCATAAGGTATA